>Ga0209611_10007193_pt1 | contig 17913 bp, 6 predicted proteins | sample S1TSphgellanicum_3_FD_187693 | JGI IMG/M metagenome (GOLD analysis project Ga0209611, IMG submission 187693) | Host-associated microbial communities from peat moss isolated from Minnesota, USA - S1T2_Fc - Sphagnum magellanicum MG (SPAdes) (version 2) | ecosystem: Host-associated > Plants > Peat...
GGAAGGACCAAGGACTTAATATAATACACATATGTGCACAAGATTTTGTGATTTTTTTAGGTTACCAAAGAAACTCAAGGTTAATTGTGTGAGAGGAGTTAGGAAGTGTCTTTGTATGTAAAGTGATTTCAGTAAAATTTGAGTGAATTTGCTGGTCTTAATAAACGGAGATTAGTTAAAAAATAATGAATTCTCTGGTGGTGCAGTTAACAGGAATTAGAGAATTGCACCCACATTTTGTAATAATGAATCCTAACAATACAAAGACAAAAAAATTATGTAATTCTTTAGGTTAGAAAAGAAACCCAAGGTTAATTAGATGGGAGAAGCAAGGATCAAATATGAAAATACAAAGGCAAAATATTTGTGAGTCTTTAGGTGGAGGGTAACAGCCGAGGAGAGAGCAGTTATAGAATTAAGTTCTTGCCCAAGGCAGAGCTGACTTCTCCCTCCAAGAGTGTGTGTTACTGAGCACACAAATTGATGTAAGCATTATAGGAAAAAATGAAAAAAATTTACAGCAAGCATTTTGAAATGCTCACTTCTCACGCACAACCTACTACACACACAACCTACTACTCACTCACTGGGAGCGTACCTCCAAATACACTAGAACAAGTTGTGGAGAAAACAGCACCCCCCAGCACACCATGAAGGCTGGATGGTAATAATAGGTCAAGAAACAGTTTTCTGTTGGGCTCCAGTTCCTGAGTTAACCATGGTGGTTAGCTCAGCTCAGTTGCTGTTTTACTACCTACCAATTAACAACCCACAAGCAGGTTACATGTAGGTAAACAGCCAGACCAGCCCTTGAGTATGCATAAACCATCTACTTACTTACAAGGTAATTACCAAATTTCCTATCTATTTAACTATATATTTGGGCCATTTCTTTTCTTTTCAAATTTTTCATTTCCAAATTTTGACTTGGTAGTTTTGCCCAAAAGTTTAGCAAAAGTAGTTGAAAATATACTTAAAAACCCAAATTTTCCAAAAAAATTAGGTGGCTAAAATGAGCCCCACAAAAAAAAGAGCCCTAAACAACAGGACCTACTTCTCACGGAATGCAGGGTTATCAAGGTGAAACCAGAAATGAACTCAGTTGAGGTTCATCCACAACAGGGTAATGACGGGCATCCAGTGGATGATGATGACCTCGTGGGTGGCTGGTTCATTCACCGTGGCCAAAAACAAAGACAAATTGGCGGGGGGTGACATAGTACATAGTATTAGCTAAGTAGCAAAACAAGTGGGGGAGGGCGTATTGCAATGGGGTGGGTGGCATGTGAGGGCAGCCGCGGGACCGCCAAAAAAAAGGCCGCCAAAGTTAGGCAGAAACTTTAGCCCCAATCTCTGGCCTGACACCACACGGTAAGCGCTTCTGTTGCTGTTGCCCCTTGCGCGCCCCACCTCCCCCTTTCCTTGTGGCACCCAAGCCTCGGTGCGCTTCTCGTGATTCTTGTTTCCTCGTCAAATCTGTTACATTTTTGGACTTTTGCTGCTCAATTGGTGCCTACACTAACGCTGTTAAGCTGGTCTACCTCCTCCGAATTTCCAGTTGTTTCCTCTCTTCTTCTTCTTCCCCGTAGTTCGCCCTCCTCTTCCCCCCCCCCCCCCCCCCCCCCTTCTTCTTTTAGAGCATAAAGCAATCGGCTCCCAGTAGTTGTTGTATCCCCATGACCTATGTCTCCTCGAATCACTTCTTCTTCTTCTTATTCTTCTGTGTGCATTTTTTAGATCCCTACTAATTCACATGGTTCATTCTTCAGGTTTGCTCCAGTGCACCCATTTCCGGGTTGCATCAACATTTTATTGACTGCAGCAGGTCCACCCATCTGCAACAAGTTGATTGCATTGCTGGAAGTCTAGAGGACCTGTTGTTGCACTAGTACTGTTTGTACACGAAGTTTATTTGTGGAACGTTCTGACAGTAGTTCTGAGATTGAATCTTGGGTACTTGCAATTTAGGATATTCTTATCTAGAGCGTAACTATCGTTTGAAGCTCGTAATTTGTTTTGGAAGATTTTCAGATTTCAGGGTGAATTGTGAGAGATTCAGAAGTACTTGGGTGATATCATGGCGTTTTCGAGAGCGTTCAATGTGGCGATGGTGGTTGTTGTGCTGGTTGTAAGTCTTGTGGGGTTGCAGTTGGCATCACAAGGAGTCGAAGCAGCAGGTCACATTCCACCTCATGGCACCATGAATTTCCTTGTTGAAGAAGGGAGGGAATTGAGTTTATTCACGCCGCCTCCACTCATCCTGAACTACCACGGAGGCCCATTGTTGAGCGCCAGCACGGGAATCCCTCTCTACTTGATCTGGTATGGGAGTTTCTCCGTCAAGGAACAGTTAGCAGTCGTTGAGTTTCTGTCTTCCATTTCGCCAACCAAGAAGCAAGCACAAGGGCAACTAGGAACACCAACGGTAAGCACATGGTGGAAGACGCTGACAACGTACAAAGATAAGCTGAAGAAGGGAGTGTCACCGATCGTCACAGTCGCAGGCCAATACCATTACACGACTCCGCTGCCATACGGGAAGCAGCTAACGGCAGCCGAGATCGAGAACATTGTGACGAACTCACTGGAACAACACTTCCCTAAAGCAAACAGCGATGCGGTCTTCTTGGTACTCACCGCCTACGACATTGCTGTAGACGGATTCTGTGAAGCAAGCTGCGGCTCTCACGCCTTCGTGACAACAAAGTCCAAAGCCAATGTGCCGTATGTGTGGGTGGGTAATCCCGTAACCCAATGCCCTGGACAATGCGCATGGCCTTACGCTGCTCCTCTGTATGGACCTCCGGACTTCACACCTTTGGTGTCTCCCAACGGTGTGGGTGCAGACGGGCTGGTGATCAACATCGCGATCGTTCTAGCCGGGACTGTGACCAACCCATTCGACACCGGGTACTATCAGGGTGTTGCTAGCGAACCCAGCGAAGCGGCTACCGCTTGCCCTGGCATCTTTGGACCTGATGCTTACCCCGGATACGCAGGCCAACTGGAGACAAACCCGAGCTCCAAGGCCAGCTTCAATGCTTATGGAATCCATGGTAGCCTGTTCCTTCTGCCAGCTCTCTGGAATCCTGGTTCTCAGAGTTGTCAAGCATTGTGAAGTTGTTCTCAGTGGGTCCAAGAAGACATGATGAGGATCAAATGCACTGACTTAATTATAGCCGGGAAGTTCTGGAATTTAGTACAGAAAAATGTTGAGTTTTTGTGACCAAATATTCTGAGGGAACTCAAGTGCAAGTGCTTAGTTCTCTCGAGAGAAAAATTTACAATCTGTCTGATTTCAGTTTGAGTTTTTTATATTGTGATCAAATTTTATATAAAAAGGCACAAGTTCGATGCTGATGAAGATCAGGGTCTTCTCATCATGCACATTGTGACCATGTGTGGGGTGGCCCTTGTATCATCATCCCTGCCTCTAGTTGGTGGGTACAGTTTGTACATTTTCCAGAACATTGATGATCCAGAGATTGTTTCAAACAAACCCAGTCTTCGCATTATAATTTATGTGCAGAGCTAGCGACCAATAAAGGAAAAAAGGTTGCAAAATCATGACCTTTCAAGCCTCCAGACAAATCATCAATCCTGAAGCACGCTACTGCATGGGCAAATTATCGATCAAGATCATTCAACTGTTTTTGCATCCACTGACTGGGAGATCATGAGACCCTAGTCCAGATTTCAAAACTGCATGAATTCCAGCCCATATTTGTTCCATAAAAACAAGTGAGAATTGCAAGCTTGACAGCTTTTTAAGTCCCCTCCAAAGGCCTCACATGAGACAGAGCTCTACAGACTTCTTCTCAGATTGCAATAATTTCTGTCCCCCAAAATCAAAGAGGCCAGGGTTCAATTGGATCTGACGGTGAGCAGCTTTGACCATGGTGTAGTTCTAGAGCCACCCTGCTATTGTAATTACTTGGTGTTGGGTTTTTCCTGATGTCAACTGCAAGAATTCAATCTTGTAATTTTAGCAGATGACACCTGATCTTGAAGATTTGTTGTCAAAGCCTAAGAATAGTACTGCTCATGTAAGAACAGCAACATCCACCACATCTATCTATAATCTGAGGAGTTGACTATGTGCAAAAAAGTTCAACCTTTACAGTTATGGCTTGGACCAGAGACATGTCAATATTCTGTTGAAAATCTATTCCTGGCCGTTTTGCTAGAGGTGAATCTGCCACAATATATTTATTTTAGTAACTTGAGGAGATTATACAGATCTCATCTGCCCTGGAGAGACTCATAACCAGCAAGCCAGCCACAGCCAGCCTGTTGATGAGTCTGGGACCCAAGCCACTAGATGAAAGCAGCCAACTCCTAGCTTTCAAACAGTACTGGCAACAGTGTTGGTAAGGGGCTTTCTAGCCTTGATCAGAAGAGTTTGGCAACAGCCTTTCCCAAGTCCACTAAAGAGAACTTCCCAGCTTTAAGTCTTTGACATCAAGCTGAATGCAAGTCTAGTTTGCAACTTGCAAATGGTGATCTATAAACAGCATCTTCAGAATTTAAGCAATTGAATTTGGTTGGAAAAATTTGGGGTTTAATCCATGATCATGATCATTGAGTATAACCAAGTTTTCTTTTAAGGGCCATTAATGGAACTTGGGTGTTGTTTGTAACTGTATGCACTACTGGTGCAGCTAATGTGAATCCTTGAGCTTCTCTAATTTCCCACAAGGAAATCTTCAGTCCTGAGGATACTAGTTTTAATTGATTTGAATGTGAGAAACTTTGATTCTGTCCAGGGATCTAATAGTCCAACTTCATGAAGCCATGGATGTATGTTGCTGAACCTGTACTGCACATTTTAATTTTTTGAAATGGGGTTTGGAAAACAGGCCATGATATATATTGAGAAACATGATCAAGTCTACATGCATACTTTGAAATTATACCATGAGGAGGAAGAACTAAGGACAGCTGGAAGGTGCAAGACTGTTATGATAGGACAAAGTGGGCCTAGGTAGAGAGTTCTGATCTGCAGGTGGGTACATGAGATAGATTCTTGAGATTCTTGAGTTCACAGATAATAGGAGATAATGGTTTTAGCTCCTTAAAGACGTGGTCTGGAAATAAGTACACTGCTTTCACTTACTGAGATGTTGGCTGTTGAGAGCCTTTGTGCAGCCTTGATAATTCAGTCTACCTCCAATACCCATGGACTTTATTTGCACAAATGCCAGAGTGAAATACTCTATTCTGTTGCTCTGAGGACATACTTGGACTAATGGCATCCTGTTTCTTCCAGGCAGTTCAAAGAACATCTTATAAGTAATCAGAATTGACCTCTCAGAGAGGAGATCAGAGGAGGATGGTCATTGATTCCTAACTCTCAGGCTTACTGAATTCTAAGTAGGATTTAAGCTTATTGTTGATTATATGATCTCAAGAGAAATCCTTTCTTCACAGGGAGCATGACCTTGCCACATTGCAAATCAATGTATATATTAAGCCAGGAAAAATCCAGTAAGTGGAGGAGTATTTCACAATCATCCTTGCCACATTGCAATCTATGTACAAGCCAGAAAAAATCCAGCTAGAGGAGTATAATTTCATAATCATTCTTGACCTTGGGGGCTTGATCTGTGCCCAAAATTAGTTTGGTTTGAATACTCCAGGATTTGGGCTATTTCTGAAAATTAAGATTGAGATCACATTTGCTGTTTTCAGTTAGTCATGATTCAAGTCCAGAACATCGAAATAACATTCAGAATTGATGAACATTCTGATCCATGTGGCGGTAGCTATCGTATCTGAAGCTTCAATCTGTTCAATACATCTTAGGAAACAAGTTTACAGTTGTGTTCTCATGACTAATTACATCACCTGCACATTGGCATGTTTCATAATCTTGGCATCAGTCTAACTTGCTGGGAACTCATGTAAAGTCAGCCAAAAAGTAACCATTCCTTCAGCACACGAGAAGCTCATCATGCATAGATCATGGACAATGGACTCCTCCAGGGTGGAGTTGTCCTCGGTACTCTTAAGGCTCGAAACATGTGATTGTTGACATTGGGCTGAATTCTACATCTGGAGGAGCTACAAGTACATCTCATGGTGATCTCACATTAGTAGAAATGTCGTGGACAAAATGTACTCCATCAGAGTCAAAGCAAATCTCACCTACTTCATGCCAACTCTGTTTTGCCTCAGTTGCAGGATCTGAGTGTTGCTTAATCTTGATGATCAGTTGCTCTTATAATGTCAGATGCAGTCTAGCTGCAATCAGCATGAGCAGAGTATCAATAGCTTGTGTCACATGCAAATGGATCATAGTACACAAACATTGAAGAGCTGACCAGTAGTCTAACACAGCACGACGACTCAAGTCTCTCAGTTCTGGATCTGATAATCAGACCCAGTTCTAGTCTGATTCTTTCTAACCCCTGTTTTAGGCACTTTGTTTGAAAGCCACTTTGTTTTTCAAAGGCATGTGTTTCAGTTCCACACAAATGGAATTAGGAACTTGATTTTGGATCTAGTTCTTTTTAAGAAAATCTGGTGCTGATTCTGAAAAGTCAGACCTAGTTTTGGTGTTATTCTTACTAACAGCAAACAGAACCTACTCGGAATTGGACCCAGGTTGAGAATGGCAGGTTCTGGAACTGGGTGGGAACCAACTCTCTAGTTTTGACCTTGAGTGTAAGCAGAACTGAACTCAGGGTTCGATTCCAAAGTGGTATGAGAACTAGAATTGGTCTTAATGTTCATAAGAAATTCGTTCCAGTTCTAATTCTAGGGATTTTAGATTTTTAGGGTTTAGAGTTCAATGGTTTTTTTTGTTTAATTTGTTTCCAAAGTTCAAGGCTTTTGTTTCTTCTTTCTTCAAAGCTTAAGCTTCAAAGTTGATAAGTTGTTCATTTAGCTTGTGTCTTGAATGTGTTCATTTGCTAGTGCTTTTGGTGGCTTTGGTCATGCCTTTTTGTTGGTGTTTTTTCTAACCTCAACCAAGTTGACTTTCTTTGTGTGGTGGTGTTTGCATGGTGGTGTTGATCATGGTGATGGTGGTCATCATTTTTTGGTATGTCGGTCTTTGGTGCTCTTCTTGGCCTTGGTCATGTTCTTTTGCCAATGTTCTTAGTTGCTTTAATCATGTTCTTATTTTGGTGTTTTCATAGCCTTGGTCACACTCTTCTACTTATGCTCTTCGTTGCTTTGGTATGCTCTTTTACTAGTGTCTTGGTTGTCTTGGTCATTTTTTTTGGACCCTAGTTTGTCTTGCATTATTTGGGTTGAAAATTTGAAGAGGCAAGTTGAAAAAGTGAAAAGCTAGGTTAGAGAAACCTTAAAATGCAAGAGGTGAGTAAGAATTGAAGGTTGTAGTAACTTAGAATACTTTTCTTCTTATTTTCATCTTTCAAATGTTAACTTTCCTTACAAGCAACTTGATTTCGATTGTATGGGCTGAAAAATTATCAAGAATAGACAGGTCACAAAGGAAGGTAGTTGTTGTTTTACTTTTGTTTATAATTTTCGTTGAAGAAGAAATATGTTATGCATAAAAGTTCGTCTCAAATCAAGTTTCTTCATTGATTTTTGTATTTGAAACATGCATGTTTATTCATTGCATTTCCTATTCTTGTTGTTATTGTTGTTTTTCACAATCTTGCTTTAATTGATATACATTTTTTTGGGTCTATGATTTACAATTTTGAAAATTGTGCAAATGTCAATTCAAGATTAAGAATCACTTGGAAAGATTAGATCAAAAGAGGGGTATGATTTGTTAAAGAGGAAACACAAGAACAAAAAAATTGTGACCCAAACGATGGAGGAGGGGATGCAAGCATGTCATATTATTATCACACTCCTTGCAAGAACCTTGCTAACAAAAAATGCTGCACTAAATGACTTTTCCATAACACTTTAAACAACAAATTTGTCATTAATGATTAAATCTCTAAATTTGTTGACCTTTTTATTCTTTCCTAGTATTTTATGTCACGAAATGAGAGGCAAGATGCAAAAGATAGAGACACATTTTTTTGAGAGCATACCCAATCATGTCACATGCAACTCTTGTAAAAAGTGTATAAGGTTCTATGTTAGTGCAATGTAATACCATTCATAAGTGTGAAGGACTTGTTGTAAGAGGCTAAAAGAAACAAGTTGTTTAAGAAATATAAGCCATTATTCAAGCCTTGGGGTTGAAATAGGGTGTAAGCAAGATGAGAACATTGACATTATGAAGAGACGTGGAAAGTTTGATTTTCAAATACTTGTATTGGAATAGGACTTTGGAGCCAACCACTTCATCATGACATGTTATTAATATGTAGCCAACTAGTTATTTAAAAACTGGTTAAATGTTTCAAGAATTCAACCTAGGCTACAATGGAATAACTTATGTCTATCATAAGGATGTATCATGACCCCAAGCTTTGCAACCATTTTCCCTTCCAATTGTTCAAGGAGATAACATTGACACATTAAAGGTAAAAATCATAGTTTATAGAACAAATTTTAAAACTTCCACACATCATATATTTCTATTGGGTGTATATAGATTTAGATTCATGGAAAAATGTGTTGCCAAGAACGTACATAGATTTGTACATTGTAAATAAAATAAAGTAGTTGTAATATATTGTCATAGTCGTTGGCATAATAAGATTGGAGTACAAACATATATTTTATTGCATCAAATATAAAAAGGACTACATTGTGTGTGTGTGTGTGTGTGTGTGTGTTAGTTATATTTTACTTTTGTTTAGCATCAAATCTTGACAAGATTTCCTAACTTTTTCTTCAAAATGTGTAAAACAATATTAAGGTATTGGGTAGGTCACCACAACTCAAAAGTCAACAAAATGTTGGCACATACTTTGGAAAAAGAACTTGTGTTTTTCATAAATAACAATCAAATCAATAGAACAATTGGTGCATTGGTGTACCACAAACAATTTTTCTACAACAAGTGTTGTATATATCCTACTATAGGCTTTGAACTTTGTAATCCTCAATTTTTTGAATTCATTAACTATGGATGTTCTTGGGTTTAGGGTTTTCACAAAAAATTGCATGTTATAAAATCTTACCACCTTACTATATAAATTTTAATTAGTTTTTATTGTGTTGTGTGACATTCAAGTTATATTATGTTTAAAGTGATAATGTTAGATTTCTATGATCTTCCATTCAATGATGTATTAAAACTTAGTTTAATTGTTTTTGGTATTCAAAGAAAGAGACTTTGCATAGCTCAAGGAGTTTCTCTTTGTAATTTCTACAAATGAATACAAATTGTTGAAAATTAGAGTGTAATAGGTAACCATTTTCATGTATGATGAAATGTTTGGCCTTTTCCTTTATTTTCTTTTGTTTTTTTCATGTGCCTTTGAATTTATTGAATGAATTTTAGAAGCTTTCTTTTAATTTCCCAACAATGTTGACTTTTTAGAGCAAGTGCAATAACATTTTCAATTCAACATGCACCACTGATCATATATGGTACAGATATAAATTCCTTGATTGAATAATTAATGTTAGCCACCATGGAATTTGATGACATGAAATCTACCATGTGAATGTCATGGTTTGAAGTGTGCAAGCTAACACCACCCAATTTTCATGCTTGTGAAATTTGTTTCGCATTAACTTTTTCTTTTGCATTTATATTGATTTGACATTCTGATCAATAAAAGACTCAATAAATAAAAGACTTGAGGCACTAGGTGGGGTGACAAGTCTAGGTTTTTTCTGTTGGTGATCTTTGTGGGCTTGTTCACATTCTTCTATCAATGTTCTTTGTGTTCTTGATCATGTTTTTCTATTGGTGTTCATCTAATGTTGTTCATTTGCTACTACTTTTGTGTTAATGCTTAGTTGTTGGTGTTTTTTTTTGTTGATGTTGATGTGTTGGTGGTATTCATTTTACGAATGCTCATCTATAGGAGTTGTTTTGTTGGTGTTCATCTAATGTTGTTTATTTGCTACTACTTTTGTGTCAATGCTTAGTTGTTGGTGTTTTTTTTTGTTGATGTGTTGGTGATTTTTTGATGGTGCTCTTTTTTATATGTTGATCTTTTGTTGAACTATTTTAATTTAAGGTTTAACGTTATGGATGGGTTAATGAATTTTCTAAAGGAGATAATGTTCCCAAGAGGCTCTCCATTGGAAATGAATGTGTTGTGCAAAGGCACTAAATGAAAGCAAATTTGGGAGTTGTATATGGGCAAAAAGGGGATGAATTGGGAGTTTTGTGGAGATACTTTTGAGGGCAGATTTGGGTAGTTATTTATGGGAAAAAGGGATGATTTGTGGGTTTTTGAGGGGGTGATTTTGGGGGCAGATTTGAGGTTTTAAGTGGATTTTGCAAGTGGAATTGGGGGGTTACGGGAAAATTATGGCACATTTGAGGAAATTTAAGGGCTAATTTCAAAGGTGGCAAGATGAGAAGTTTCAAAGTTGACATACAAGTGCATGAGATGGGAAAACATGAGATCAATTGGTATTTAAGAAAATTGTATTGATCCATTAGAACTAATAATATAGTTTAAAGTTTTAAAATATATTAGTTTGACTTAATTTGGCCTTGTAAAAGCTTTGTAATAATGTTTTTTTCAATGAAAAGTTGCCTTACATCATTGTGATTAATGATGTTTCAAATTTTGGAACCTAATTGCGAGGTCACCTGAAACCTAACTTAACCTACCCTAGAATCGAAAATCAACTTATGTTCAAAATTTAAAATACTGAAACTGAAATTCCCTCCCCCCCAAAAAAATTGAAATTAAGTCTCATATTTGAAATTTTTTTTAAAAAAATGAACTTAACTAGAAGTGAATCCATGAAAAAATTTAAAACCAAGATCAAAAGTTCCTCTTAGAACCTAGGAATTGCCCAAAACTAGTATCAACCTCATAACATAGGAAAGTTAGTAGTTCAAAATAGCTAAAGAGGTAGGTAGCAAACTGAACATGAGTAACCTTTTGCCTGACCTAATCATAGAATGGTCTTTTCACCACACCTCTGCTCCTCAGTAATACACTGATTTCCTTAGCTACTTGTTATAAAGCTACCAACCTGACCATGGTTGGTGACTTTAAAGGTTCAATAGGCTTTAGGGCCCTTTTTTGCTCACTTTTGCATGCTAACCTTGACAATGTAAAATGCACATGCTCTGAAGGCTAGTGTGAGTATACCCAACAACCTTGAGGTGATGTTTTCCATAATGAAGGCCTTACTGGCATTACAAGAGAATGTAATTTTTCTCACACAAAAAAAGCTTTATGTGTTACTATTTGCCATTATCTAGACTTGTCAAATTGCCATTATAATGTAATTTACGTCACAATAGACAGCCAAGATTGTACATTGCAATGACTAAAACCAGAAAAGTTTACCTCACACATGTGTCATAAGCCACAACTTTTTGTGTGAAAAAAACCACATTCTCTTGTATTGTGTTGAGGTGTTATGAACAAAGAATTGATCCATAATACTTTGATAGCAGGGCCTTCCCTCACATACCAACTGAAGGGCTTTGTGAGTTATAGGGCTGTAATCAATTGAGATCAATTGTCTAGGTTTGCTGCGAGGGCCATAGAGTGGTGATCAATTGAGATCCAAGGTCAGCCTGGTTCACGACCACCAAAACACAGCTTGACAGAGGGATACTACACAAAATCTCCCATACCAGCTTGGGCGAAATGCCTCTTGAGAAGGTGTCCATCAATCAACGAAGCAAATTTCTACCAAAGTTGTTATGGGTCATAAGGGTGTGATTGATTGAGATCCATTATCAGGGTTGACCGTTACCAAGACATGGCCCGCCAAAGGGATATTATGAGCGTTGGGCGGATATCACCTTTTCAGGATATCCACCAAATAAGGATTTTTTTTTTTTGATCTGTTGGATAATGATATTATATTTTTATCATTTTTTTAAATTAAGATATTTTGGCTGGATATCAAGTTTTCAATTTTTTTCAATTCAACCTGGATATTAGTGTTCTGGGATATTTGTTGTTTGTTTATTAGTCGAATATCAACAAGTTCCGATATTAAAAATTCAAAAATTTGCTTTGCCTATTATGTTGGTTGCCAATCTTTCCTATTTTGGGCAGAAAATCTTCTAAAGGCAACTTCCTTTTTTTAAAAGGGAATAAAATAAAATAAAAGAATTCACAAAAAAAATATAGGCACAATAATAACTACTAGTAACTACAACTTTGCAGAGACCTTTGACAATGTGTTCCAGAACAGTTTTAAATTGTTTAAGAATTTTCGCCACCCGAAATGCGTTAGGAAAATTAAAACAAGCATAGCTAGGTGTGAGCTTACAAACCTAACCTAATTAATAACCTAATTGACTTACTAACTATTAACCTTGATATTCAACCCTGAATCTGATATCCAAACTAGATATCAACATTTTTGATATCTGACATAAATTTCAAATATCAAAGCGCCGGATATCACAACGGATGATATTTATAAGAAATAAAGTCCTTTCTTAATTTTTGCTATAACTGAAACTTTCAATACTTGATTCGGGATTTGAAAAATTAATTTCTAAGGGTATATATGTTGGCCAAAATTTGAAGGGGTGGGTTGTTTAGAAGAATGACAAACTTAATATGATCCTTGTAAATTTCTATTTGCTGAGACAATATTCACATCATTTTTCATTTTATGGTGCAACAGAAACATTTGAGTAAGGGGCCAGGGCTCTTTACGGTAATTTAAATGCATGCGGCACTATTTCATGATCACCATAAAAATTTGAATGTCTTTGTCTTTTTGAGCAAGTGTTGAAAATTGGTTAATGGCAAAAAGGTTTACTGTTTATAACTTGATTTTGCTGCACATTTGAAATTCTTTTATGGTGCATGGTTAAAGTTTGACCATTTGGTGACCCTTTATGTATACAAAGAAGGGTTATAGTATTTGTGTAGAAAATATACACAAATATACATGAAGTCTCTGGCATATGCTTGTGCTTAGATTTGAGAAAAAGCCTATGTGGCAAATGAAATTGTGAGAATGGGAGCCTTGAATAGTTTTGAGGTTCTCTTCAGTAAACCCACATTTAAATGTTGTAATATCCTCATAGGCTTGTGCCTAGGTGTGAAAGAAACAAAATTTGTGGACAATGAGAATGTTTGAATTGGTGCTTTAAATTTAATGTTTGAAGAGTTGCCTTAGTGAACTAGCTTGGTTGCATGTGGCATAAGCAGAAGATGCACAAAATGCAAGCCACATTTAACAAGAAATTGGAGCTTTTGATACATGCTTCTCTGATTATAATGAGGGGTGCACAAACCCAAAAGTGCAAGCCACATTTAACAAGAAATTGAAGCTTTTGACACACGCTTCTGTGACTATAATGAGTGCACAAACCCAAAGTGCAAGCCGCATTGAACAAGAAATTGGAGCTTTTGACATGTGCTTCTCTGATAATAATGAGGGTTACTCAAACCCTAACATTCCACTACATTACCAACCTTACCACCTCATATTCTGACACATTGCTTTGGCTTATCATCTTTGTTTGGGCACCTGTGCAACAATGGTTAATAATCTAGGGGTTATGTAATACCAGGTGATTTCAGTGCAGATGCCGCTATTCCAGGGTGCAACACACAAGATTTGAATGTCTTGTTTTCCCATTTGCAGCATATGTGACCACCATTGGCTAATGAGCAAGTCCTTGTTAACACTGTCAATGCAAGTGAAGTTCAAACATTGGGCAAACACTCATCGACCACCTTGGGAATCAAGGTGTATCAATGTATGCTAGAGTATCATTTGTTCAATTCCCCAAAATTCACCACCAAGTTGAATCCTGCGTAGGGAAGGAATTAATTCTACACATTGGCTAGCCCATGAAATTTTTTAATTTCTGATAGTTTGTGGCACATTCAAGCAATCCACATGACAAAGTGGATATGGAGACTTGGCAATGTGCACGAAAAATCATGAGGTCCCAAAGCTTTCTTTTAAGACAAGCTTCATCAATTGTGGGTCTGTTTCTAATTAGTTAGTAATTTGCTGTAAAATCCAATCAAGGCAAATGAGTGTGTCTGGGTTGGTTCATAGGTTTTATTGTTTTGGTTATCTCCTCAAACTTGAACCCTAATACCTGATAGGTTGTCTCCAGTTGCGTCTCCCTTTTGCAAGCAAGGTTGCAAACATGAGCTCGTTCCAAGTATCAGGAACTCCTGGGAGGCAAAAGTGACTACAATCTTGCCTGTTCCGAGGAGTTGGTACTAGGGTATAATTTTTTTGCCACAAACCCCCATGCCCATCTGCCCTGTATTTTGTGGCAGTTGTGATATCAATAAATGACATGGCATCCCTCTTCATATTGCTCTCAATTTCATCTGAGATAATTGCATTTGTCCAAGGAACTGTTGTCATTTCAGCCTTCACTTCTTCATCTGTCATTGGATGAGTATCTTCATGACAATGCCCTCCTTTGTTCCATGCACCACCCCTTTAAAACATCCCAAAAATGCAAATTTGATGAGTTGAGGATTTTATTCAACCACTGAACATTGTGTCCAAAAATACCCTAGTGAATTTGGATGCTTGAGAAAGTTGAACATTTTTCATCTTTAATTCTGGGGGAGGGGTCTATTCAACAAAACTTTGTTCAATTATAGATGATGGACAGTACAATGATGGCAACAAATTTGCACTATTGCAACAATCCTTTAAACATTGGGACCTTCAATCAAGAAGACAGTAACCTAATTCATACATTTTAGATATGCCCACTGCACTATCCATGTTTTTACAATTGATGTGTTTAACAGAATTTGATCATGTTCGTTGTTGGACTTCAATGGAAGACTTTGGTTTGAAAATTGAACATCAACATAGCAATATCTCATAGCTGACTGCAATTCCATGTTAAAGAATTGAAAAAGAATGAATGTGTGCAATTTTTTCCTTAATCAAACTGCAGTAGATACCTGAAATGGACAGGCGCAAAACTCCGAAAGATGACTTGGGTCTTTTTAGGGTCAAGGTATTGCTCCATCCACTTTCCCCAAGTTTGCAAAGCTGTTTTGAATCCTGTCTCAAGATCCATGTCCATCATCAGGCGATCCCCAACCTGGAAGTAGCAATTCCTGCAACAATATAAGGGAGACCTTCATTAGATTAACCCCACTATGTTAACCCTAATCCACCTTACAACTCATGTATCCACTTTAACAAATCTAGTACTATATGTATGCAAATCTGGGTGCCCCTCAGCACTCAGTACTTTCCTCATAAGTTAGACAAAAAGAGACAACTGTAAAGAACTCCAATATAACTGAAAGGCCAGGGTTGAAAAATAGTAATAATAATTGCTTCTTCTCTCCAAATGCTATGACAAAATGCCTCCCTAACCCATGTAGGACTAAATACCTTCTTAGATAGTAATCTAAAATGAACTTTACAACCAAATGAGGACAGGAACTTCATGTTATGCATTATCATGAAATTTTTTTAATGGAATGGTTTTCCTATGGCCTTCCTGGCCTCTTTTTAGTACCTTTAAAAGACAAAAGTCGTCCAGAACTAACCTGGGCAGTCGTGAAGATCTTTAATAAAATTAATTGCAAACATAGTTGCATATGACAAGTTGCAAAAGACAAATTCATTTTTAAAATTATTTACAAGACTATTCTACATAATTCACATGATCACTCTGCAAATACACATGAAAACCATTGCATAACTGGAGCTTGCCGGGTACAGGCCATTGTGCCCATTTCAGTGCACATTCAGAAATCCAGGTTCAACCCTACTGTTCAGTCATGTAGCACAATGGTGGCATGACCTATACCTGGAACACTCCATTACACATGAAGGGGGCACTTGATAGTGCCATTGTAGATTTGGAGAAGGGTAGTCAGATCTGGCACTTACTTTTTGAAGATCTTGTCTTTAGTCCACCAATGGCCAGCATTAAACACCAAGATGTCAGCATTTTGCCATTCTTTCCAAGACCAAGTAAGTGTATCCACTTGGAGTGCACACTTGACGCCCTTTGGGGATTTAGGGGGAGGACGTGTTTGGGGAATGAGGAAGGGAGACCGATAGTATGCAATGGTGCAATTGTAATCTTCAAATCTGAAGGACAAAGATCCTTTGTGCTTGGAAATAGTTTCACCATTGATCTCGTAAATGCGGCTTTTGTTTGCAACTGCTTCAGCCAGCATGCATAGTGTAGACTCCCAGTGGTTGCGTCCCAATGAATCTCCAACAAACACCATCCTTTGCCCTCGTATCCTTTCCAACATATCAGTTGCATTGAACCTGCAATGAGTACCCATCATGATCACAAGTTTCAGAATTCAACTCTCAATCTGCTTGAAAAGAAAGTTGTGCTAGAATTCTCTTCAGATACAAACTGCAAACCAATTGACCCAAAAGAAAAACTTAGAAAATTAATAAGCCACACAATTATGTCACATCAATATCTTCCTAAATGTAGGGTCTCTTTCCATTGGGATGTGGTAATCATGGATTCTACCCCAATAGCAGTTTTTCATCTCATTTGTTCCATCTAGTTGTGCTCACAGTCACCTCGCAGCTCCACAAGCTTGACAAAATGCAGAGTTGTGTGAGTTGTGAGTCAACTTGTGAATCATGAGAAGATGGCACTTGTCATTTTTTTTTTGGGATCATATTTTCCCATAAGTTCTCTATATATGAAATGTTCCTAAAGTTTCTTAGATTAATTACCAATGGATGTCCATCCTGGTTCCAACTTTCCAATGGAAAGTACATGCCCATGCAGTAAGAAACAGGGCTCCATTTCAGTGGCTTTAAATTAGGCTGCTCTAACATGGCATATTGTGTATAACTGTGATTCCAGCAGCTTGATGAAAAGTGACCAAGTTTAGAACTGAGTGAGGGAAGGTTAGGGAGATTGCAGATCCAACAATATACTGAGCAGCATTTAACAAGTCAAGGAAGGACAGTCCCTTGAATGCTAAAAGAAAACTAGCTCATTGATAAGAAGACAAAGTTTGAGCAATCTGAACATTGTAAGCTAATAATTTCTCTTGAAATTTACCAGAAATTTTTCGAAAGTGTTGTAAGAAGGAGTTTTGATTGAGCACCTGGGTAGGTTGCAGTCATGAGGTTGCCAGCGATATTTCATATACTCCAGATTAGGGCGCCCATTCTGCTCGCATCTGAAGCCGGGATCCATGAATGGACAATTGGGAGCTCTGTAGAGTGGGTAAGATTCGTCATACACCCAACTCCCATGAAAGATGTCGCAAGCAGCTGAGAACCGCGGCCTAGTAGCAGCTGTCGATCCTGCAGCAGATTCAGCTTCCTTCTCCTCCTCCTGAGTACCAGCTGATTCAGCTGATACATCGGATGGATCAACCTCGGTCGAATGATCAGCAATAGAGGTATGATCCGTACTAGTAGGTAGGAGAATCACTTCGGTGTCGAGACCAGCTTGGGAATTTTCTTTCTTGAGATCCGATCCTATAACCGACTCCTTCATGGCTTCGGCATCTGTACTCCTAGATGCGGAAACTTCAAGTAACTCTGCCGTTTTTAGTCCTTGAATTGCGGCAGATGTGGCGTTTTCTGACACAGATTGGTCATGATCTTGAGCTTGACTTGAAGCCAGACTTGTAGACTCGCTAGACGCCTCAGATTCATGAGTAGCTGTCGTATCGTCAGCTGCCTTTGAGGGAAATTCGTCAATCCGCGAGCTGGTTGAGTCATTCAGCTCATGTTGCAGCTGATCTTGATGGCGCTGTACACCCTCGTCCGAATCCTGATCAGCTTGTTGCAGGGAACCTGTTTGCCCGGCGGCTACTTCCTTCTCCTCCTCCGAGTCACTAGTCTCGTCTTCTTCACGACAAGTCTCGTGAGCCTGGCTTGAATCGAAGTCAAGCGGGTGCTGCTGGAGTCGAGCTTGCA
>Ga0209611_10007195_pt1 | contig 17909 bp, 17 predicted proteins | sample S1TSphgellanicum_3_FD_187693 | JGI IMG/M metagenome (GOLD analysis project Ga0209611, IMG submission 187693) | Host-associated microbial communities from peat moss isolated from Minnesota, USA - S1T2_Fc - Sphagnum magellanicum MG (SPAdes) (version 2) | ecosystem: Host-associated > Plants > Peat...
AGTTGTTCGGAGACCAGTGACGATATGGTCGCCAGGGCTTCCTTCACCGTCTCCGACGTGGGGTTCTGGGCGAAGTCACCCGTCGCCGTGTTCACGGCTCGCGCGTAGACCGGGAAGTTCGTGCTGTTCGGCAGCGAAATACCGTTCGCCGCATACTGACTGAACTGCAACTGGTAGAGCGACGAGTCAACGAACGCCTTCTGCGTACCGACACTGGTGTCCGGCGGAACGAAGCCGGCGCCGATGGCGGTGCTCAACTGGTTCGCGGGGTCTTCGGCGAGGGTGATGAACTTCCACGCCGCGGCCTTGTTGGTGCAGGCGTTGGTCACTGCGAAGGCCCAACCACCCAGCGTGGTCGCACTACCGGGCTGTTGCCCGTTCTCCGTGGGGATCGGAGCGATGCCGACGTCCTTCGCGGCGGCGGGCCATGGGCTACCTGAACCAGGCAGCCAGTCACCGGTGTACCAGTTCGATCCCAGCGCAATGGCGAGCTTGCCCTCTTGCATCAACTGCGGCGGGTTACCCACTGAGTCAGCGGGGAACAGCTCTGACGTCGGTGCACCAAGTCCGTCCTTGAATACCGTCTGGTAGAACTTCAGCGCCGCGGTGAGACCGGGGCTGTCGACGACCCACTTACCGGTCTTGGAGTCGTACATCTCGGGGTTGGTCGAGCCGTAGATGAGGTTACCAATACCCTGAAGGATGTTCGTCGGACCCGCACCCACGCCGGCACCGATCCAGAGGGCCGAGACCTTGGGAAGAGCGGCGTGAACTTTCTTCGCCACCGCGATGATGTCGGCCCACGTCTTGGGGACCCACGGCATCTTCACGCCGGCCTTCTCCAGCATCACCTTGTTGTAGACGAGACCCGAGTCATTGTTACCCGCGTTCACGGCGTAGACCTTGCCGCCGATCGTGCTCATCTCTTGCACGCCCTTCGGCATGCCCGTCCAGAAGGCGGGAGCCGAGGAGCCCTTGACGTAGGAATTCAACGACGCGAGGTAACCCGAACCAGCGAACTGTCCGACGTACGTGGTCGGCAATTGGATGACGCAGGGTGTCTGCGCCGCGCTACGAAAGAGGATCGCCGCCTTGTTCATCTCGTCGGTGTCGGTGCCACCCGTGCCGAGCAGCGTCAGCGGCGTCTTCGGATCGGCCGCCTTCCACTGCTTCGCAATGGAGTCCCACCAGGACTTCGCGAGCGCGTCGGAGTCGAACACGTAGTTATTCGAATAGAGCACCGAGATGCCGCCACTCGAACTTGATGCGGAGGCCACACCGCCGCCGGCGAAAGCCACCAGCGTCGTCATGACACAACTCGCGGCGAGGATCACCCCTATTCTTTTAAATCGCATATCATCTCCCTGTTAGTTAGTTAAAAACAGCATTTACAACTCGTACAGCGGTACTTCCCCGAAGTGGCCTCCTTGCCATCTCGAATCAGTTCAAGTGCATGGAACTCTCTTGGTCGAACAACTTCATCTGCAAGATGTCGAATTCGAGACGAATCACGTCGCCTGACGTGAGCCCGGTGCGCGCTGGGAATTTGCAGGTGACGACCTGATCCATCACGCGCGCCACCACGTTGGTCTCGGAACCGAGCGGCTCGACCAACTCAACCGTGGCGGTGACGACGGGAAGGTCGCCTTCGTCACGTGGGGCGAGACGGATGTCCTCGGGACGAAATCCCACGGTGACGTCCTCGACGGGCAGCGGCAGGAGCTTCGCGCCGAGTGATCCGTTCAGGTGCTGTTTCATCGAGAGGAAATCGATGGCCAGGCCGTCGACGCTTCGGCTCAGCTTGCCCGGGAAGAAGTTGATCTTCGGGGTACCAACAAAGGAGGCGACGAAGATGTTCGACGGCTTCTCGTAGAGCGTCTCCGGCTTGGCGATCTGCTGAAGTCGCCCACCTTGCATCAACGCGACACGATCCGCCATGGTCATCGCTTCGACCTGGTCGTGCGTCACGTAGATGGTCGTCACCGGGAACTGCGCGTGGATGCGCTTGAGTTCGACACGCATCTGGGCGCGCAGCGCGGCGTCGAGGTTCGAGAGCGGCTCGTCGAGGAGGAATACCTGGGGACGACGAAGGAGCGCTCGCCCCAGCGCGACACGCTGACGCTCGCCACCCGATAGTTCGCCGGGTTTACGTCCGAGCAACGGCGTGATGCCGAGCATCCCGGCGATCTCCTCGACTTCCTTCTTGATCGACGACTTCGGGTTCCTGCGGATCTTCATCCCGAACGCGAGGTTCTTCTCGATGGTCATGTGAGGAAAGAGCGCGTAGTTCTGGAACACCATCGCGAGGTCGCGGTCCTTCGGCGGGACCTGGTTCATCACCTTGCCGCCAATACGGATCTCGCCCTTGGTGGGTGTTTCGAAACCGGCGAGCATACGAAGCGTCGTCGTCTTGCCGCACCCCGAGGGGCCCACCACGACGACGAACTCGCCGTCCTCCACCTCGAGATCGAGGTCGTAGACGGCTGCCTTCTCTCCCTTGAAGTATTTCGATACTCCGCTAAGAACGATGTCTGCCATACCCTCTCCTACGCCTTGACGCTCGTGCGCCCAGTGAAACCCTGGAACTTGATGTTGCTCGTCAACCCTTCACCCCACCCGCGAACGCGAAGCCGCCGTTCAGCCATCGAGAACAGATGAGGTACAACACGACGACCGGCGCGGAGAACAAGATGCTGTACGCCGCCAATGGTCCGAAATGCACCACGCCGTTCGCGCTCATGAACTGATAGATACCGACCGCACCCGGCTGACTCGAGGGGTTGGCGTCGAGCACCAGAGGGATCAGGAACGAGCCCCACGAGTTGATGAAGGTGAGGATCGAGGCGACGAGGATCCCCGGCATCGCGAGGGGAATCACGATTCGCCAGAGTATCCGTAGCTCACTCGCACCCTCGATCGCGGCGGCCTCCTCCAACTCACGTGGCACTTGGTCGATGAAGTTCTTCAACAGCCAGATCGTGAAGGGTACCGACGTGGCGGCGAGGACCAGCGAGGTGTAGAAGGGTGAGTCGACCCAACCCAGGTGTACGAAGATCTCAAAGATGGGAATCAGTAGCAGCGTCACCGGCAGACCCGTCAGGAACAAGATGAGGAGCAACAAACTGGCCTTGAACGGCACTCGACGCCGCGAGAGGACGAACGCGGCGAGCGTCGAGACCACCGTGGCCACAATCGTCGAGACGATGGCCAGGTAGAGACTGTTCTTGATCGCACCACCCGCGCCGGCGGCAAGAGCCGCGCGAAAGTTCTTGAGTGACCACGCGGGCGTGGTCAGCGCCGCCGAGGCGTGAGGATTGAGAGAGGCGTCGAGTAGCCAGATCAACGGGAGGAGAAACACCACACCCAGCAGTGCGAGCACGACGTTGACGCTCACGCCCTGGAAGAGTCCCGGCCTGATTCGACGTGTCGCGTACCCGTCGGACTTCGGTGCCTCCTCGTCGAGCACGGGAATTTCCAGTTCCTCAATTGCCATATCGTCCCCCAAGGTTCGGAGTTGCCATCGTGTTATCGATACGGGCGCGCATCTAACGGGCCTTTCGCAGTTCGGGCCGCAGTTGGGCGACGTAGATGATCGAGAGAATCGCTCCGATGACGATGAGGGCGAGGGCGATCGCCGTGCCGTAGCCCAGGTCGTTGAACTGGAAGGCCTGGATGTACATGTACACCGGCAAGATCGCGGTCTCGTTGCCCGGACCACCTTGGGTCATCGCGAAGATGAGCGTGAAGTCCGAGATCGTGCCGATGGTGATGAGCAACATGTTCGTCATGATCGTGGGGCGCATGATCGGAATGGTGACACGAAAGAGACGCTTCCAGTAGGAGGCCCCCTCAAGCTGAGCCGCCTCGTCGACCTCCGCGGGTACGTTGCGCAGCCCCGCACTGAGGATCAACATGGAGAACGCCGTGCCGCGCCACGCGTTGGCGATGCAGACGATGAGAAGTGGCACGGTCGAGAGAAGGTCGTCACCGGGGCGACCGATGATTTGACTGAGTGCACCACCCGCCTGTCCGAACGCATACCAGACGAACGCGACCGCGATTTCGGGCAGCACCCACGCGAGGATGACGATGGAGCCGACCGTGCCTCGCACCGTGAAGTGTGCGCGCTGGCCCAGGAGGGCGAGAGCGAAACCGAGAATGGTCTGGGCGATGATGCCCGACCCGATGACGAAGATGAGGGTCATCTTCGTCGACGACCAGAACACCGGGTCGTGGATCATCTGACGGAAATTGGCAAGACCGGTGAACGAGAAATTCTGGGCGTGGGGTCCGAGCAACTGCATGTTGGTGAAGCCGATGTAACAGGCGTACACCGTTGGAATGATGAACAACGCCATGACGAGGATGCCCGCGGGCGACAACCACAGGAAGGTGGTCGGCTTGATACGTTCGCGGTCCGCGCGCTTCTTCGGGAGTACGTCGACTTGCTCCTCGGTGGTCTCGTCCAGGATCGTCATCAGCCCTCCCCGCCACTCACGGACATCGAACGCGCATCGCGATCGTCGCTGGACGAGATGTGCGCCACTTCACGAGTCGCGTGAGGGCCACGAAACAAGGACCCGAAGTCGATCGACGCACGTGACGCGCCGCGCACTTCGTTCACTTCGTGACCGCACGCACACCCTGACGCCATGACACCTTTCCAAACCGCTCCCCCGTTCCCTTGAGTCCGGAGGGATAGTCGTTGAACATTTGTTCAGTACATGAACAGATTTGATGACTATAGGTGGGTGGCAAGGTCCTGTCAACCTGGAAACGTTAATTCTGTGCTAACAGGCCTCCGGGGTCACACCGTGCTCGCCCACCACCCGCGAACGTTCTCGCGCGAGATGGCGTCTCAACCCAATGTCGCACGATGCTCGTCGCATCGTCGCATCGTCGAGATCGGAGCTCGCACTCGTGTACTCGTGCACTCGTCGTCGCACGCTCGCGTTGACGCAGCGTTGCCCGTGAGCGTACACCGAATGTGCGCGTGCCCTCGTCGGGTCACCCTCCGTTGATTTCGAGAACGTTTCGTTACTCGCCCGTTGCGTACGTCAACCTCATTGGAAGTTCGTCAGATTAACGTGCGAGAGATCGCGCTATAGAGTGATGCGAATGAACACCAACTACGCCCAACAATTGGTCGCACTCGGTTCGGCCACGCTTGGTGAGAGCGGCGCGTCGCTCCTTCATCCACGCCTTCGACCCATGTGGCACGGCGCGGCCGTCGCTGCGCCGGCCTTCACCGTCTCGTGTGCGCCCGGCGACAACCTCGCGATCCACGTTGGCGTTGCGCGCGCGCCGCGCGGTGCCGCGCTGGTCGTCGCCATTGAAGACTCCACCGAACGCGGCTACTGGGGTGAGGTCCTCACCACCGGCGCCGAGGCGGCCGGTATTGCGGCCCTCATCATCGACGGCACCGTGCGTGACGTCGCTGCACTCGAACAACACCAATTTCCGGTCTTCGCCCGAGGAATTGCGCTTCGGGGGGCCTCCAAAGTCGGTCCAGGATCAGTGGGAGGGCCCATCGTCATTGGTGATCGCACGGTGCGCGCGGGCGACTGGATCGTCGCGGACGCCGACGGCATCGTGGTGATCGCGCTGGAGGCACTCGACGCCGTCCTAGCGTCCGGTCTCGAGCGTGCCGCCAAGGAGGAAATCTTCTTCAAGGAGTTGCGCGCCGGTAAGACGACCGTCGAACTCCTGTCGCTCGACGCTGACGCGATTGTCGCGTACTAGCGCGACGCGTGATTCGCGTGCCCGTCAATGAATGTCACGCGTTTCGCGCGAAAAGTCGCCGAATTTGATCGCGCACCTACCTGGACCCTCGGGTCGACCTCAGGTGCCACTTCATTGAGATGATTGGCTGCGGGTCGGTCCTCACGGATGACGAACCCGCAGCCAACACCACTCAAGAGTGCGAACTACGTCGAATCGTGGACGAATCCCGCTCAGTGCGTCGTGTAGTTGATCTCACCCGCGTCGGGTAACGCCACCGCGAAGCAGAAGCATCGAATCGGCGCGTTGTCACTCGAGGCAATGAGGCTGTGCACGAGGTTCGGTGGGATGTACACGAGGTCGCCCTGGGAGATCTCTCGCTCCTCATCACCAATGATCATGCGGCCACGTCCGTACAGCACGTAGTAGTACTCGTGCGTGGGGTGCGTGTGGGGGTCGACCTGACCGCCGCCCAGGATCTCGAACTCGTTGATGAGCTCGAGTGAGCCGCCCGCGGTCTGTTCACGCAGCGTTCCCGGTGGCGCCAGGTACCACACCGGCGTCGTACCGTTGTGTTCGGCGACCGGCTTCACGTCCATGATGTTTCGTACATCCATGCTTTCTTTCTCCTATCTGGATTTATTTCTCTGTGTCGAACTTCGGGATCTGGCATTGCTTGCGGCGACCAACCAATCGTCGAGCGTCGCTCCGTGGTCGCCCGTTCACTTACTTCACGAACTGCGGGAGGTAGCGCTCGTTGACCTCGAGCATCTCCTGGGTGAGCGCGTCGATCGCGTTCGGCTCGAGCGTCGCCGAGACGAGCGGATCGATCATCATGGCTTGACGGAGTAGTCCCCTATCGCCACTCAGCGCCGCGTCGGCCGTGAGCTCTTCGACCAACGCGTGGCAACCGAGCATGGCCGCGAGTCCCGTAGGGATCTTGCCAATCCCTAGTGGGTGCACGCCCTCCGCGTTGACGACGGCCGGTACTTCGACCGACGCCTCCGCGGGCAGATTGGGGATGAGACCGGTATTCATCACGTTCACGATGAATCGTTCACTGAGGTCCTCGACCACCGACTCGATCACCTCGGCGACGACGATGCCCTTGTCCTCCGGGCCGTGGGGAAGGTCCGCGAGACGATGCGGACCCGAATCCGCCGACCAACGCTCGGCGACCTCCTCCCACTGGCGCATGCGCTGCGCCTGGAGGTCCATGTCGTAGATCTGACGTCCGTAACGCATCGCGAGACCCTGAGCCCGACCTTCGTAGGGCTCTTCCAGCCGTTGGAGTTCCGGGAAGAACTCGACCCAGTGGGTCCAGCAGTAGGGAATGGTCTGGAACGTGTCGATTGCCCATCGCGTCACCTCGTCATTGGTGCGCTCACGCACGAGCGGCATGGCGTCACGCCCGTCCTTGAGCTTCAAGGAGAAGATGCCGGTGCAGTGGTTGATCCCGCCCACCGACAAGGGCTTGACGATCTCGTCGGCTGGCACACCCACCAGGTCGGTCAACCAACTGTCCATGAGGGGATAGGGCGAACAGGAACACAACGAGAGTGAACGCACCGACGAGGACTTCGCCATGGCGATGACGTTGGCGCTCGCGGGATTCGTGTAGTTGAGCACGAGCGCCCCGGGCGAGAGTTCCTCTAAGTCGCGCGCCACGCCCGCGACGATGGGCGTGTTCCGTAGTGCTCGAAAGATGCCTCCGGGCCCGATCGAGTCGGCGATGTGCATGAACACGCCGTGCTTGGCGGGAATCTCGATGTCGGTCGCCCAGGCCGCCATCCCACCGACCGAGACAGCCACGATCACGAAGTCCGCCCCGCGCAACGCCGCCGCTCGCTCGGTCGTCGCCGTGACGAAGAGCTTTCGACCCTCGGCCTCGGCGAGTTCGTTGGCCAACTTCTCCATGACCCCGACACGCTTCGCGTCCACGTCCATCAGACGAAGTTCAGCTCCCTCGAAACAGGGGATCTCGAGCAGTCGACGCACCAGACCAGGCACGAACATGCTGCTTCCACCACCGATCACCGCGATCTTTACCGTCATCTCATCACCCTTTCACGGCGCCACTCTGGCACCCGTACAGCGAAACGCGAGGCGTCATGGTGCGACCCGACCGAGTCGGCGCTCCCACGCGTCACGAATCTCCGCGTTGCGCACGGCCGCCGTGCTCCAGTCGTCATCTACGTCGTAGATCGCCGTGAGGCCGCGAACCGCGATCTCCCACTGGACGTCCGCGACTTCGAGGGCCGCACCGGCCAAGTGGGGCGTCAGCGTCAGTCGTGGCGCGCGCAGGAGCGGATCCGCGTCGGACAATGGTTCGTTGGGGAACACGTCGAGGGCGGCGCCCGCCAACTGACCCGTCACGAGGGCTTCGCCCAGCGCCTCGTAATCGAGCACCGTCGCGCGCGCGGTGTTGATGAGATAACTCCCCCGCTTCATCTGCGCCAGTTCGGCGCGCCCAATGAGTTGGGTGGCACTTCGTGCGTGAATTGTCACTACGTCGGCGCGTTCGAGAGCCTCGGACATGGTGCAGGCGACGAAGCCCAACTGCTCGATCGAACTCGAGGGGACCGCCGGATCGACCACGCAGATCTCACCGACCAGTCCGTCGAAGCGTCGCGCGACGGCACGGCCGACCGCGCCGAACCCAATGACCGCGACGACCAACTTCGACAGTTGTCGGCCCTTGTACGTGACGTAGGGAATCGGTTCATCGGGATCATCCGAACGCCAGATGACGTCACCCGCGGCGCGCTGTCGCCCTTCGACGGGACGCGACGTCGTGAGTTCACCCGCCACGATGGCGTGATGAGAGATCGCGATATTGCGCAACATTGCGAGACAGAGTCCCAGGGAAAAATCAGCGACGGCCTCGGCGTTCCGACCGGGCGTGTGAACGACGACGACCTCATGACTACTCGCCGCGTTGACGTCGACGTTGACCGGTTCGGAGCGTAGGCACGCGATCACTTCGAGATTGTCGAGCAGCGAGAGGATCGGCTCGCCGATGGGCTCGGCTTCGACGAAGATCGCCTTGACCAACCCACGCTCGTCGTGGGACATCGCGTCGAGAGACTCTCGAATGCTCGTCACTTGGCGCAATTGCCAGGCTCGTTCGCGTTCGAGTTGATTCTTCGTTTCGGCGGGTAGCACGGTGCTAGCTAGCGCAAGCATTGGTGATGACCTTCTCCTCCTTGGGTTTGTGGCTCGCCAGGGTGTAGAGCTCGAGATACGTTTCGAAGCCTTCCTCGTGCAACCGATTCGTCGAGGTCGAGGGTTCGTACGTCACCTCGTCGCCGTGCGACGTGGTGGTGACGAGGTCCTCACCGACCACGAGCGCGGCACCCGCCAGTCCCGCCACCTCGTTGAGTGGACGCACGACGACGTTCATCTCGGTGACGTCGGCGATCTCTTGGCACCAGCGAGCACTCGTACTCATCCCGCCCGTCATCCGGATGAACGGCGGGGTCAAGCCGAGTTGGGAGACCAGCGTCGACATGACGGACCGGACCGCGTAACTGCCACCCAACAAGGCGGCGCTGTACACGTCGCTACCCCGGTGATCCGGACCGAGTCCGAAGATCGTGGGTGGCGCGACCTGCGCCCAACCCTTGGGCCCAAAGAATGGATTGCCACCAATCACGGTGAGGGGAACGCCGGGCGTCGGGTCAATCATGAAGCCACGGCGGCGCAGCGTGTCTTGAAGGGTCGGACCCGCGACCTCGCCGAGATCGATGGTGCGCGTGATGATCTCGCCTACCCCACCCGCGTTGCTCTCGAGGGTCCATCTCCCCTGGAGGGCGTGCTCACTCAACAAGAGTGGAAAACGCGCAGGGGCTGGTGGGACGTCGTCCACGTCCACGTGCACCGGCGCCGTGGTCCCCGCCACGAGCACGGGGACGTTCGCGTCCCACGGTCCCGCCGAGATCACCGAGAGATGCGTGTCGCCTCCACCTACGTGGACCGGCAAACCCACCGGCAAACCGGTCGAGGCCGCGACGCTCGCGGTGACGCCGCCGATCGCCGTCCCCGCCTTGTGAAGTTCGGGAAAATAGCCGGAAGGGATCGCGAGACTATCGAGCATGTCGATCGCCCAACACGATTTCTGCACCTCGAGCATCTGGCTCATCGCGGCGGAGGAGGGCTCGCTCGCGGCGACGCCCGAGAGTCGGTAGATGAACCAATCGTGCAATTGCAGCACCGTGGCGATCGAACGCCACCGTTCAGGGTACGCGTGGCGAAACCAGAGCAACTTGGACAGACCAAACTCCGGTGCTCCGAAGTGGCCCGTTATCTCGTACAGGCGTGACGCGCCGATGGCGGCGACGATGTCCGATACGTGTGCGAGCGCCCGACGGTCCTTGTTCAAGAGGCTCGGACCCATTGGGGTACCGTGTCGATCGATCAAGACCAGCGGCATGCGGATCGCGCTGACGGTCACGCCGAGGTAGCGAGAGCTCGGTAGGTCGAGCTTACGAACCAGTGACGCGAGTGCGCGTGCCGCGGCGTCCCACCATTGTTCGGGCTCAAAGGTCCCCGGATCACTCTTCGCGCGACGAGCGGGATACGTGACCGAGACCCGACCGATCGCGCGCTTCGCGTCGACGTCGAACGCGTACGCCTTCGCGGCGCTGCCACCGATGTCGACGGTGATGACCACGTTCGAGGTCGTCACCGTGCGTTACCGACCGTGCACAACTGTCCTCGAGGCGCAGCCGGACGATTCACCCAGGCTTCCTCTCGTACTTCTCCATCACTTCAGCCATCTGCTCGTCGGTGAGAATGTTGGACGTACCGACGACCAGTGAGCGGTAGTACAGACCGGCGAGGGTCTCGACCGCCTGGGCGGCGTCGGCGGCCTCCTTCAACGTCGATCCCACCGCCACCAGTCCGTGGTTGGCGATGAGGACCGCCTTCGAGGGTGCCTTGAACGTATCGCGAACGTTGCGGGCGAGTTCCTCGGTACCGTACGTGGCGTACGCGGCGACCTCGATGGTCGTCGTGCGAAGTACCGCGATCATGTAGTGGATGGCGGGAATGCTCATGCCCATGACCGCCAGGGTCGTCGCGTACGGCGAATGGGTATGGACGATTGCCGAGACCTCGGGGCGCGTTTCGTAGACCAGACAATGCAAGGGTGTCTCGGAAGAAGGCACCCTCGTTCCTTCACGCACGTCGCCGTCGGTTCCCACGACGACGATGTCATCGTTCACGATGAGGTCGTACTCCATCGACGACGGCGTGATGTAGATGTCGCCGTTGGGCAATTTGATGCTGATGTTGCCCGAGGTCTGACTCAGGAGTCCGAGGCGCAGGAGTGTGCGCCCACAGGCCACTAGTTCGCCTCGTGCGACGTCACCCAACGTCTCGGTGGGCGTGGACGAGTCAGTGATCATTTCTCTTTCCGGTGAGCGAGCAGCAGTTCAACGGTACCCTTGGTGTACAGCTCGGAATCGTCGGCGATCGGGAGGTCGACGAATCGGTTCTCCTCGGTGGACAAGTAGGCGGCCTGCGCGACCTCGAGCGTGCGCCGTCCGTGTCGTCCCGTCGCGGGATAGACCTTGGACTCGCCGGAGATCGTGTCGACGAGGTCGTCGAACAAGACCGGCGTGAATTGCGTGCGACCCAGAGGGATGTGGTGCGACGTGGTTGAGCCCATGGCGGAACCAACGCGCACCGAGCGCACCGGTCCCCCGAAGTAACCCATGTTCTCGTCGTAGACGTACGAAATGTACCCCTCCGTACCGTTGATCTCGAACTTCGCGGTGCCTTCACCCCACGTCACGTTGATCAGGGCCGTGCTGTTCTGGCCCGCCCTCATCTGACAGTACGCGTGGTCGTCCGTGCCGGTGTCCATGAAGCGCATCGACGCAGCGACGGACTCCATGGGCGACGGCAGGAAGAGTTCCGCCAAGTAGATCGCGTGCACTCCAATGTCCATCATCACGCCACCACCCGCGAGCGTCGGTTCGAAACGCCAGCCGGGCTTGAAACCCTCGGTGCCGAGCCACGGCCGCGAACCTCCCGCACAGATCTCGACGGCGACCACGTCACCAATGGCGCCCTCCGCGATGAGCTTCTGCGCCAACCGGTGTTCGGCGTAGTAGAGGTAGTTGTGATACATGAAGAGTCCGACACCGGCGGCGTCGCACGCCTTGATCATCTCGTCCGCCTCGGCCAGCGTCAATGCGAACGGCTTCTCACAGACGACGTTCTTCCCCGCGGCCGCGGCGTCACAGACAATCTGCACTCGAGTGCTCGGTGGCGACGCGACGCTAACCGTGTCAATGTCGTCACGCGCCAGCAGTTCGCGATAATCGCCGTAACACGAATCAGTGGCGAGACCGGCGAGGGCGCCGACGAGTCGACTTCGATCCAACGAGACGTCAGCCGTCGCGAGAATCTCAACCTTCTGACTCCCCAGCATTGCGGGCACGTGGTCACGCTCGACAATCCACCCGCACCCAATGAGTCCAAATCGCATCTTCAATTCCCTTCGGCTTTCGCACTCACGCTCGTGCGTGAACATTTGCTCATCTAGTGAGATTTATGTTCTTCACTATATCCTCGCCCACCAAGTTGTCAATGGGAATTGTGCGTCACACATCAATGGTGAAGAGGTTACGAAGACGATCACGAAGTTGCGACGTTCTTGTTTCGTCTCCATTAATTCTTCACAGCGTGGACACGTCGCTGACGCGCTCGCGTCGTCGTTGACGCGCGTTCCACACCCGCGCGAGACGTGACGACTCTCAACTTCGACTGCGCCCTTCGCGCCACCACGGCGACAGACCACCGACGCTGCACGGCGTCCAGCGTCGATGGTGTTCGCGCTGATCCACGTACTCTCGACGACGAATCGAGAGCGCTACGACACGGTCGACGTCTCGAGGACCCACTCCACGCCACCACGCAGATGCCGCAGGTACGTGACGTCTTCGTACGCGGCGATGAAGTGTCCCGGCACCGTGTAGAAGGTGCGTCTTGGACCCTTCTCGATGCACCACGCGAACGGGAGGGTCGTCACACCACCTTCGGCGAGGTCGGTACCAAAGTCGACGCCGAGCAAGATGCGCGCCTCGGGTACTAACTCGCGAAACACGTAGAGCTCCTCTTTCCAGCGCCACGGACTTGGTAAGTGCGCCGTCGCCGGGTGATCGGCGTCAACGACGCGAATCGACAGATAGCCAGTCACGGGATGTCCGTCGAATCGCGCGCCGACCAAGTCTCGGTAGGCGGGCCAGTCGTAGGCCGAGTCGGTTGCCGAATGCATCGCGACGAGTCCAAGTGCACCACTCTGCACTCGCTGTTCGACGATCGCGCGTTGCTCCGTCGTCCACGGCGTCTCGCCAATGGTGAACAACACGAGGACGCGTGCGCGCGAGAGAAGTTCCTCAGTCGCGTCACCCACCCGGGTCACGGCGACGCATTCGAGACCGAGGAGTTGACTGATCTCTTCGAAGGCGCGCGCCGCGGAACCCAAGGACTGGTGCACGCCCGCGACCGTGTGCCCACCATCCGCGTTGCGATACGGCGAGACGTCGGCGACGAACAGGAGAAGATCGCTCATCTCAGTGCTACCTCTCAGCCAGGTAGGACGGCGACGACGGCGATTTCCACGAGGATGTTCTTGAGGTCGGTACCCACCGCCGCCCTCGCGGGGAACGGTTCCTTGAGGAACGTTCGATACGTCGCGTCAAAGGCGGCCCAGTCGCGATTCAACTCAGCCAAGTAGACGGTGCTGTTGACGATGTCACTGAAATCGCAGCCCGCCGCCAGCAGCGTGGCGCGAATGTTCTCCATGGTCTGGACCGTCTGTTCCTCCACGGTCGTGCCGATGATGGCGCGCGTCGTGGGGTCGTAGGGGCCCACGCCCGCGACGAACAAGAAACCGTTCGCCACGATGCCCTGGGAATAGGCACCCGATGGCTTGGGGCTCCCTTCTACCGAAACCGCAGTGGGCTTCATACATCCTCCTTAGATGTCAAAAAGTTCCGCACCGCGCGTCGAGCGACGGTGCACCGTAAGTGAAGTTCTTCAGCGACCGGCGGCCCAGAGGAGGCCGCGTTCGACGATGGTTCGCGCTTCAGGCACGTCAAAGTCCGACGCCTGATGGCCCCACGAGGTGTAAAAGACGCGTCCCTTGTCCCACGGCTTACGCCACACCGCGGGGATGATCACGTGCTCAATCCACGGCGCCTCTTCCGGATGACGGAACGTCGTGGTGGCGAGCACCTCGACGATGGGATCGACCGCGAGGTAGTACTGCTCCGAGACGATATCGAAGGAGCCGATGCCTTCGACGATCGGGTCGTGTGCCTTGTCACCGACGACGTCAATCGTGTATCGCGCGAAGCTACCGTTCGGGTGCGCGAGCCATTGACCACCCGTCATGAATTGGTAGGCGGGCAGATGACGAAACGCGTCACACAATCCACCGTGCCAACCCACGAGCCCCGCACCGTCACGCACCGCTTGGGAGAGGCCGTAAAACTGTTCGATGGTGAGGTCTCCCGTCGTCCAGTTCTGCAGGATGAGTCGAACCGAGGACATCGTGTCGCTATCCGCGTAGACGGCGAGAGAGTTCACCACCTCCACGTCAAAGCCGGATTCCTCGAGGAACGGGATGAACTTCTCGACTGCCTTTTGTGGTTCGTGACCTTCGTAGCCACCCCACAGGACCAGAGCCTTCTCTGCGGCCATTTATTCTTCTCCTTCTAACTAGTGACGAACGCGGAGAGGATGCTCTCCAGGGGGTACTGCAACGACCAATGGGCAGCCCGCACGCGAGAACTGCTCACCGTACTTCGCGAACGAACAACTAACGTGCGACGTGGATTGCCTGGACTTCAGTGAAACCGAGCATTCCCCAGGGGCCGCCCTCGACCCCAATGCCACTCCACTTCAGTCCTCCGAACGGTTGACCGGGCACCGCGGATTGGTGCGTGTTGACCCACACGGTTCCCGAGTCCACTTGCGGCGCGAGCGCCGAACCGCGCTCTTCGTCACTGGTCCAGATCGAGGCGCCGAGCCCGAAGTGCGTCGCGTTCGCGCGCTTCAACACGTCGTCGAGCGTGTCGTATCCAATGACGGGTAGTACCGGTCCGAACTGCTCCTCGTCGACGATCCGAAGTCCGTCGTTCACGTCGGTCAAGATCGTCGGCTCAAAGAAGTGCCCGGGACCGTCGATGGCGTGCCCGCCGGCGACCACGCGTGCACCGTGACTCGTCGCATCGTTGAGCAGTTCACCCACCCGATCGAATTGCATCTGATTACAGAGTGGCCCAATGTCAGAGCCCTCGAGGAGTCCGTCGCCGACCTTCGCGGCCTTCGCGCGCGAGGCGAGGGCGTCGACCAACTCGTCGTGCAGCGCGTTGGGCACGTACACCCGCTTGATCGCGACACAGATCTGGCCACAGTTCCCGAACGCGTTGGCGAACAGCGCGTCAGCGATGTCGTCCACCACCGCGTCATCGAGGACGATCGCGGGGTCGTTGCCACCGAGTTCAAGCGTCACGCGCTTGAGATCGACGGCGGCGGCCGAGGCGATTCGCTTACCAGTGGCGACCGAACCCGTGAAACTGATCATCCGGGGAATGGGGTGCTCGGTCATCCACGTACCAACTTCGTTGCTGCCACTGAGGACGTTGAGCACGCCCGCGGGTAACGCGTCGCGAGTGAGTTCCCCGAAACGAAGACACGCGAGGGGCGTGTAGGGCGACGGTTTGAGCACCACGGTGCAACCAGCCGCCAGCGCCGGAGCGATCTTGGCGATGGCCGTGCCGAGGGGGAAGTTCCAGGGCGTGATCGCGGCGATGGGCCCGACGGGTCGACGCAACACGCGAACCGCCGTTCGCGCGTCGTCGCGAACGATCTCGGTGGGCAGTTCGAGCGAGGCGAAATAGCGCAGATCGCCCATTACGTCGCCAAGTTCTGCACGCGATTCCTTGAGGGGCTTGCCCTCCTCCATGGTGATGATCGCGGCGAGCTCTTCGAGATTCGCCTCGACGGCGTCGGCGAGTCCTTCGAGCGTCTTTTGACGAAGCTCCCGGTCCTGGCGCCACGAATCGAACGCGCGCGCCGCGCTCTGCATGGCGAGATCGACTTGCGCTCGCGATGGTTCGGGAGCCTGTGCGAACTCCTCGCCCGTCGCGGGATTGGTCACGGCAAACGTTTTCTCCGCGGTCGCCGTCACTCCATCAATCGTCATCGTGAAATCAGACACCATCACGTCCTTTCATCGTCGCTCAAAAGTCGTGAGGAGCCTCGTTGACAACTTAAGCAACAGCCTCCTAAACTGTACACTTATCGTGACGCCTAAACAATTGTTCACACCCGGCGTCAAGGGAGAGAGCATGTTTCGCCTTGTCGCCGAACCAATCACCGAAGATTCGTGGAAACCCTTTGGCTGGCTTCCCCGCCCCGATACGGATCCCGAGGATGGCACCGACCGACTGCACTTCGAATGGTCTGACGTCCACGTCAATTTGATCCACCACCGACGCGATGAGGTACCCGCCACGGACGAAGGCTTAGTAGTCGAAATGCTCTTTCGCCACGAGACCCACACTCAGGCACTCTTCGTCATCAATTGCGACGCGTTCGTCGTCGTCGCGGATCCATCGACGACGTTCACCACGCCCGAGGATCAAACTCGGCTTCGCGCATTCCTTCTTCGACCAATGGACTCACTCGTGTTGCATCGTGGCACGTGGCACTGGGGACCCTTCCCCGTCAGCGAACCGCGAGTCGACCTGTACAACGTGCAAGGTCTTCGTTACGCCGAGGACAACGACGAGATGAACATCGCGAAGCTCGGCCTCGCGACCGAAGTCGTCAAAGGCTAGCGGCAGTCCGTTCGTATCACTTTTGCTTTAGAAGGTACTCGCCCGTCTTCACGTCCGTCACGAGTACCGTCGCGAGATGACCGCGCAAGACGGCGCGAACGGCCACTCTCTTGGAAGTACCGCCAGTGACGATCATGCGCGTCGGTATGTTCTGCAACTGCTCCAAGGTCAGACCGATGACCCTCGAGCGGACGTCGTGTTGCACCTCGCGTCCGTTCTCGTCAAAGAATCGAGCGCACATGTCCCCGGCCATGTCCAACGCTCCCAGCTCGTCCCACTCGTGAGGTTCGAGGTAACCCTGACCCGAGAGGTCAATCCGGTCGACGCGGCCGCCGATACCGGCAAGAAGGACATCTGCCTTCGCCGCGCGCTCGAGGGTTCGTGCAATGGCCGGATCCTGAATGAGTTCCTGGGCGACGATCTTGCTTCGCACGATGATGGGGGCGTGGAGATGCTCGACCGATCCACCGAACGCCTCCGCCAACGTGGCCGACGCGCCAAAAGGGCTGTCACTGCCCACACCACCTTCGCGCAACGCTCCCACGAGTGAAACGAACGTCGCCGACCGATGCGCCGGTGCGGCGGAGCTGGCGAGTCGGGCCACTTCTTCGATGGTGCGGCTGAGTCCCACGGCGACGGTCATATCATCACGAAGAATGCGGGAAATATAGCCAAAAGCGCCAAGTGCGAGTAACGAGCGCATGTTGCCCCCGTCCGCACTGGGTGACGGGACGAGAATGACCTCCGTCAATCCAAATCGCTCCACCATCTCTTGTTCGAGTTCGGCGTAGGGATTGGCGTCGGAGTTAATCGTGATCTTCACAAGTCCCGACTCGCGTGCTTGTTTGATCATTCGAGTGACCTTCACCCTCGAAAGACCAAGGCTGTCGGCTACTTCCTGGTGGGTGAGGCCAAACTCGAAATGAAGACGGGCAACCCTCGCGACCAGGTCAGATGCCTCAATTTTCGGCTCCCGGACCGAGTGGTCACTGACACGCCTTTCGAGCGTCTCGTCTTCGCGCGACATTCAGTCGACCTGACCTTTCCTGAGGACGACTGGCCATATCTGCTCAGTCCCTTTCTGGTTCACGAATCATATCTTCCGTCAGACGAGAAATCCCGGCTACGTCGCGAAATAATGGTGCCTCCTCGCTCCCCCGACGACGCCCGGCGCCAACCTTCTCCCGCGGTTTGCACCGCTGAGGTTTACGGCGAAGGGCTTTACTGCTCACCGGTGGCGTCGACAACGATTCCAGACCGTCCACGCTGCGATGGAACGCTGGCTCGCTCGTCAGGACATTGACGCGTGACACAACAGTAGAGTTGGCT
>Ga0209611_10007196_pt1 | contig 17908 bp, 16 predicted proteins | sample S1TSphgellanicum_3_FD_187693 | JGI IMG/M metagenome (GOLD analysis project Ga0209611, IMG submission 187693) | Host-associated microbial communities from peat moss isolated from Minnesota, USA - S1T2_Fc - Sphagnum magellanicum MG (SPAdes) (version 2) | ecosystem: Host-associated > Plants > Peat...
CCAATTTAACAAGGGGGTTCAAAGATTTAAACAACCTCACCAAAGATGGCCATGAAGTGAAGTGAATGAGTTCATTTGTAAATATAAAGACTTATGAGAAATGGTTTTTTTTAGGTGTATTTGAGGTTTATGCTACTTTATGACCTACCTACAGACCTTTATGCTAAGGAATGCCCACTTGGGGGGTCATTCTACTCCTGGTGTGTCACCACCCAAGCTTTGCCTACAAGCCTCATCCTTGTGACTCCACTAAAGAGGGAGAGAATTCGTCCTAGGGCACAGTTTTTAATAAAAACAAAGTTGGGTGGAATTATTACCTAGTACACTTGGTCATACTAGTCTTTTTGTCCATAAGTAATGAACTTTTCAATTTTCATCTTTGTAGGGTTTGAAAGGGCCTCCTCTGCCTGAAAATGCCTGAAAATTTCACTTTAAATTTGAAAGACCTTACAAAAGTGGAAGATCCTCCAAAAAATTTTATAAAAAAATAAAAATTATCTTGCACTTTTGAAACCCATTATGATTTTTGGACTTATCAACTTTGGTTCCAACCTTGGTGGCCTAGCTTGAAAATCCTTCTACTTCCCCTAAATAGTTAACTAGGTATAAACATGGATAAGTAACTTAAGTGTAAGGTAAAGTCCCGGGGTAGGATGGGGGAGACATTCTCAAAATAAGAGGCCTTAGACAAGGCAATATTGTAGTACATGGGTGAGTTTGGCATAAATTAAATATATTTTTTAAAAAAATTGCTGAATTTTTGGAAAAAAATTATTTATCCTGTTATCAAAAATTCCAAAAATCTAGATTCTAAGAATCTAAATCAAACCCTAGTCTAATATGGATAAGCACATTTAGTTGTGAACACAAAGCTCAAGTTGGGGAAGATATGTAAAATTTTTGTGGGTATCAATATTGAAATCGATAATATTATAATCACATCTTATGTTAATAGAGGTTTTTTTAAAAAATATTTTTAAAAATAAAATTTTAAAGATAAGAATGTTAATTAAGATCAAATCTTTAGGCCTAGGTGGGATCTTAAATGACACACACAATGTTAAAGTGGGTGTTAAGTCAATATTAAATGAATATTAATTCAATATCTATTTATTTTTTAAAAACATAGATCATTAAATAAAAACATAATGTTGGGTAACAACCCATAAAAAGAGAATTTAAGTAAATGTTAAGTTAATTTAAAAAAATAAAAATGACTCTATTAGGTGTGAATGAGTATAAGAATTAGTTAACCAACTTTTAGTTGTAGATCTGTGCTGCCTAACATAGGTCATTTTAGCGTCCTCGGGGTGGGACTTAGTCAAGGTTCTTAGGGGCCGGCCCTTACGATGTGGAACCTGCCTTGATCTTTACGCCAACTAAGGCCCTTAGACAGAGAGGCCAGCCCCGCGCGCGTTCGCGCTCACACACAGCTCGCTCGCCATAGCTCCCTCCCTCCAAGCTCCTTCGCTTGCTGCGGAAATGTGATCAATTCTGCGGAATTCGGTTGTCGGATTGTGCAATTATGACGGTGAAATTTGGTGCCCTGTTGCCGGAAATGCGTGCTGTGTTTTTCGGTGTTCGTTTTCTTGTCATTTGCGTCGTTTTGTTGTGTGTTTCGGTGACGAAGACTAGTGCTAGTCTTCGTCGTGGTGGTGGTGGTGGTGGTGGTGAAGCAATCAAGCAGCAGCCGCAGCAGTATGCCTGCGATCCGAAAGGGAATCCGGCGCTTCGAGGCTTGCCGTTTTGTGATACGTCGTTGACGGATGCGGAGCGCGTGGAGGATCTGATATCCAGGCTCACAGTGCAAGAGAAAATCACACAGTTGGTCAGTACGGCGTTCAATGTCTCCAGGCTTGGCATACCGGCTTACGAATGGTGGGGGGAAGGGTTGCACGGAGTGGCGATCAGTCCGTCGGTGGATTTCGGAGGGGATGTAGCAGCTGCCACCAGCTTCCCGCAGCCTATTTTAACGGCATGCTCGTTCAATACCGCACTGTGGAACAGCATTGGTCAGGCAAGCGATACTAAGCTTGTTCCCAAATTTTCTATCGAGAATCCTCTCTCTCTTTTTGTTTTTTGTGTTTTTGCTTCTGCAGATCATGTTTGCGACGATCATTGCACACGGGTCTTTTGCATACGGCTTGGCATCGGCGTCCTTCTGCAATCTTTCCGCAGACTATTGTGCTTGATTTTGCATGTGTTAGGATATTTTTCCATTAGGCGGCTGTGAACACAAATTCTCTGTTCACAGCAACTTTCTATTATGTTTTTTGGGCCAGTTGTGCTCACAGTCATCTCACAGGTGAAGCATTGACCAATTGCAGTAGCTGAAGAGCTGTGAGTCAAACTGTGACTAAGCACAAAACGACATCTGTCCGTTCTTCATGAAAATATGCGGTCTCAGAGTTCCTAACATGATTATCTACATATTTTCAACTCACTTGTAGCTCTCCAATGGAAAGCAACTGTCCCTGCAGCAAGAAACAAGGCCCTATGTCAGTGGCTTTCCATTAGGCCGTTGTGTGTAACAGTGATCACAGCAGCCAACACTTAGGCTCTATGTTACTTCAAAGATATCAGTAAGATGGACAGGACTGATCTTCTTATTTCCAGCATGATCTACTCCTTGCATTTCCTCCTCTTCATCTGCTCTGTGATAATTGGAACATTTCTCCCCCTCATTTTGTCCGCATTGTTCATGTATCTACCAGCTCTGTAATCTTCCCTTTGTGTTTCTGCTCTTATTATCTGTTAGAAGCCTTTCTCTTTCAAGTCTTTGTCAAATCTCTTTGCTTTCCAAAAGCCTCTCTTTGAGTTCTCCTTTTTCCAGCTCCTTCTTTCTCAATTGCTTTTGGATTGATTTATAAAAAGAAACAAGTGTTAATCCCCCCAATGCCATGAGGAAAGTTGAGCTCTAAATTCAATTGCTCAGTGTTAGGTTGCAGACAGACTGCAGGAACCCTAGTACTGTTTACAGTTAGGGCATTTAGGACTATCAAATGGCTGCTCAAATTCACACATTGGTGATAAACATACCTTTGTTTGCTCTTTATGGCAGGTAGTATCAACAGAAGGGCGAGCCATGTATAATCAAGGAAGGTCAGGATTGAGCTATTGGTCACCAAACATAAACATAGTCAGAGATCCTCGATGGGGAAGGACACAGGAAACGCCAGGGGAGGATCCAAAGCTTACTAGTACATATGCAGTCTACTTTGTCAAGGGTCTGCAAGAGGGACATTATGATGGTTCCCAGATCCACACTGCTGGGGGGCCAAAGCGGTTAAAGGTTTCTGCATGTTGTAAGCATTTTACAGCTCATGACTTGGACAGCTGGAAAGGCTATGATCGAAACTATTTTGATGCAAAAGTAAGTTCCATATCTCTCTGCTCCTCAGCATTTTGCTTTGCTCTAAAGTTCAATGCTTTACCTGCTCCTTTTCAGCTGTGATTTTGTCTCAAGCCCAGCTCATTTTACTGCTGGTTTGTGTCTTTCTATGGACTGACTTGTCCTCTTCTTACATTTGCATACCTGGATGTGTAGACAAATGTAAAGCATTGTTTGTTTTAGATGAGCATATTCACCAAGTGAGGGAGATGTCCAAATGCAGTTTGAATTTTGAAAGTCAAGAATCAGGAAGAATTGCAGAATTCTGATTTAAGAACCTATGGGTTCAAAAATACATTTCCAGAATCAAATCCTGATTGAAACGTTCTCCTGATTGGAACTCAGACCTTCCTACGGATGATAGCTTAATGATCTCAAGAATGTGGTCAGGTGAGTCTGCAAGACTTGGAGGACACTTATAACCCACCTTTCAAGAGCTGTGTGAAAGAAGGGCAGTCCAGTAGCCTAATGTGCTCCTACAATCGTCTCAATGGAATTCCTATGTGCACTCACTATGAGCTTCTCACTCTCACTGTTCGCAATATTTGGGGCTTTAATGGGTATGTCACGACCTTCAATTGTTTGTGTTTTAGGTTTTGTGCTTTAAGTTGAAGATGAGCTGTTATGAAATCTTGAGATGCAATTTGGCAACAGATTCTATACCAGTTTTTTTGTTGCAGGGCAATTGCTAAAGGGATTTGATTGACAGAAACTTGTAGTTGGCTGTAGGTACATTGTGTCAGATTGCGATGCAGTTGCACTAATACATGAATACATCCATTATGCACCTACTCCAGAGGATGCAGTCTCTTATGTTTTGTTGGCAGGTGCTCCTCCTGGTTTTGGACAATTTGATACTTTTGTTCTGTATTTGGTTTTCTTTGTGATCTTTAATCACTTCGATTTGTAGGAACTCTGGAAGGTAGGTCACCCATGAGAGACATGCCCCAGAAAATGAACTGAAACTTGAGATGAATTTTTCAGGTATGGATCTTAATTGTGGAACGACAGTTTTATATCATGCTCAGGCTGCACTAGACAAGGGATTAATTTGGGAGGAACTTATAAACATGCACCTGCGCAACCTGTTTTCTGTGCGGATGCGATTGGGGATGTTTGACGGAGATCCTGAAACTCTTCCATTCGGCTCACTGGGACCATCTGATGTTTGCACCACTGGTCACCAAAATCTTGCTCTTGAGGCTGCTCAACAAAGCATTGTTCTGTTGAAAAATGCTAGAAGTACACTTCCATGGAACAAAACAAAAAAGTTCAAGCTGGCTGTGATTGGCCCTCATGGGAATGCAACTCAAGAGATGCTTGGTAATTATGAAGGTATTATTGGGCCATCCTATTGATTCCTTAAAGTGATTCCTCTTGACATCTTACAGTAATGTGGGTTGCCAGTACAAGTGCAACTATTCTGGCCTACCAACTCTGAAGCTTGCTATGCTTAGTCACTATCGTTGAAATGTCACATGTTGTCAAACTAATTGTCATGGCAAAGTTGTGAGTTTAATCCCAACATGCCTAAGGTTTGTAAGATTGGTCCCCTTAGGCATATAAGGGAAAATCTGTTTGCTTCCAAGGTTTTGCCAAAGCCTAGTCTTGTCAGAAGAGTGAGAATTAGAAAGAGACTTGTCATAAAAATATTTCTTTGGGTTTCTGCAGGCATTCCCTGTAAATTTACAAGTCCTTTGGATGGAATAACAGCACTTTTTGGGGGCAATGGGCAAAGTGTGATTTATGCACCTGGATGTGCCGACGCAACTTGCAGAGATGGAAATCTCTTTCCATCTGCAGTGACTGCTGCCTCAGAAGCAGATGCGGTTGTCTTATTTGTTGGATTAAGCCAGGCCCAAGAATCAGAAGGACGGGACCGTGAAAGTCTACGTCTTCCAGGCAAGCAGGAGGAATTAATTTCAACTGTACTAGATGCTGTTAACGGGCGCCCAGTTGTGCTCGTAATATTGTCAGGTGGGCCTGTTGATGTCTCATTTGCAAATGACGATCAGCGAGTTGGAGGTATTCTATGGGCAGGCTATCCTGGACAGGCTGGTGGTCAAGCAATAGCAGAAATCATCTTTGGTGATGTGAATCCAGGTAATTTAGGTGCCATGTTAAATGCAATGACTTGGTCTCTGATTTGGTTTAATGAGTGAAACCTCTGGTGCAGGTTCTAGGGGAAGAATATTTGAGGGTGGGGTGCTGTTTCATAATAATTGTCAGGTCTCAATTGCTGGATGGCTGGCTCCAGGATGTAACAAACGAGAACTGGCATGATGGGTGTTCTGTCTCCTGCATATGGAGGTTAACTATTCTGTTATGATGACAGCCATATGCTATAAGACATGTTAAGTGTTGTGGTTGAAACGAACCTTTTTGCTCACAGGTTGTGGATGTTTTGATTGGTGTGATGTTATAGGAGGCCGATTAGCTCTTTCATGGTACCATGAGAATTACACACAGATGGATATGTCAAATATGCAGATGCGCCCAGATTTATCTGCTGGTTATCAAGGTCGTACTTACCGTTTTTTCATGGGATCGCCAATTTGGGAATTTGGTTATGGGCTGAGCTATTCTAAGTTCTCACATGCAATTGTGGAAGCCCCTTCTACCCTGACTGCACCTACATTACATCAGCAGCTGTGTCATAAGGATGTATCAAACTCATTGAAGACAGTTCAATGCTCAAAGGAAGACAAAGGTTAGAAGACTGAGTTTTCATCCTGCCTTTCTATATGAATATTTTGTAGACCTACATTTCATTAAGAGTGGCTTGTGAGGAGCAAGACAACTATAATTTCAATGTTTAGTAACACAAGAAGGTGAACATAGATGTCAAGTAGCTCAGGAAATTCTTTAGACAACTTTCACTAAGTTGAAAAACAATGCATCTGTTACTCACCTGTGTTATAGAATTTTAACCATTCCCATGGCTATTTATCTCACACTTTCTGCTGAACTCCTAACATGAACCTAAAGCCTCGCTGATTCTTTCAACAGATGCTTGTGAGGACTTATATTTCAAAGTGAGGGTGAGGGTGAAAAATGAAGGCCCAATGGATGGCAGCCACTCAGTGCTGTTATTTTCAAAGTCCCCCTTAGCTGGTTCCAATGGTACTCCATTCAAGCAGTTAGTGGGATTCCAACGAGTTCAATTGGAATCAGGCTCAGAGGAGGAAGTCATCTTTCTGGTGTCTTTCTGCATTGATTTGGGGTCAGTCAAGGCAGATGGAGTGCAGACTCTTGATATTGGGACCCACACAATCATAGCTGGGACAGCACATCATCCCATCATTATTGTAAGTTACTAGTTGCAGAATAAATTGTATCTGGTTCTTTCTCTTCTAAGCCTTCTGTAAAAATTCTTGCAAAGAAGTCTGATTGTTAAGCAAATCACAGGAAGATTTTGTTCCAGATGATTCAGGGGGCTGATCAGAAGTATAGACCCTACACAAAATCTGCAAACTAAATTAAGATTCTGACTTAAAACCTGACTTCTTGCAGGAGGCGGCACATTCTGATCATGAACAGTCATGAGAGGATTTGGTATTTGTAACTTACAGAGTGGTGGATGTTGTCAGCAATGGTTAATAGAAACAAAGCTCAAACATGTTCAGCATTGGTGGGTTAGTCATTGGAGTTTGTGTCTAGACTCGAGTTTGTATGAAGTCTTGACCATAATTCTTTTTCTTTGTTCAATGACATTCTCCAATCATGTTCTACACCACTTACGAATCATTTCAACAGTTGATATGATTCACATGTATGTAAGATCCAAACTATAATGAGGCAATTTGCCCCTTTGAAATGTCCCTATTAATTTGCTGGAAGTGTTCTTTCTGGCACTCTGTGACTTTGGTGAACACTCCCAACTGCAAGCACTGTTGTTGCATCAAGAGTTGGAGCTCCCCCACAGTGAAGCCCATCACATTTACAAGGAGTCATGATGTCAGAGAGAACTGTCAAGATGGAGGAATCTGGCTCTGGCTCTCAGGGTGAGCACATTAGCAGGTTATGTGAGGCTTCTGTAAGGAAAAACTAGGGGGATGTTGTAGATTGGTGTTTTCAAAGTTCTAATTCAGAGGCTTTTTCTGAGCTGGAATTGAAGGATGCATTTGTGGGGAGGTTTCCAATCCTTGCTCTTGTGTATGTTGGAAGATACAATCTCGGTTGCATACATCTTTTGGGAAAAAAGCATATTGTCAGTTTCAGCCTAATGGTTACCTTCAAAATCATATTTTCTGTGCAATCTGATATCTTTCTTGTTCATGTTTTTATACAGATTAATCTCTATCCTGCAGCTGTGGATTGCCTTACTAGCAACTTTCTGCAAGGTATTCCATTTTGTCCCACTTTCTCATTGGTTTCCTGGAGGCTAATGTAATGGGTCATGCTATATGCATCATCATCTCATTGTCATCTCTTGAAAATAGAGGACTACTGTGACAAGCTAACCAAGACAATTAGAAAGTCACAATGACTTGAATCCTGAAAAAGGGCTTGGGAATCATTTTTGTAAATGAAATAAGCCAAATTTCCTATGTTGTGTCATTGTGAAGAACGCATTGAATTGTTATCAGTTGCAAAGGTTAAAAAGAGTTCCATGTCACATGTATGTGGAGTTGTGTGTGTGCGTGATATTGAGTATAGCTTGAATTCTTGATGCCTCATAGCATCCCACTGTCTTCTAAAATATTTATTGATCAATGAAACCAAATAGTCACCCATGTAGTAAAATGGACAATAGTGCATATTGAAGAAAACACAAAAAGGACAATGTTCGTGATGTAGTCTTGTTCAATGATGATTGATAGACTAGAGTTTTCTGGAATCTGACAATCATGATGTAGGATGCTAAAAGGAACTTGCATCCATGGAAAAACAAACATGTAAGTTTTCCACACTTTACACTTTGTGAATTTGTGATTCACATCTTGATAATCCAAATCCAGTTGTGTTGTATCGTGTTCGTGAGTCTTGCCCATAATGCCTCCATATCTTGTGAGAAGCATTTGTCAATGTTACTTAACATTCGTGTAAGCCATGACACAAAATTGAATGGAAGATTGTTCAATTGAAAAGACATTTGTCTTCTCATCATTCTTTGCCCAAATCCTCAAAATTGAGGATCACAATTATGAACATCTTGTGTAGTTCAAAATAAAACAATACATGTGAACAACAAAATCAACAATGTACCTAGAACTTGCAGTTCAACTGAAGTTGAAATGGCTTGCATGGGGTGAAAGGGATATAGGGTGCAAGTTACACTATTGTAAAGCACTTCTTGGAGAAATGTGCAAGTAAGTCTGTGATTGTAAACATGCATAGGTTGTAGGGCTCACCAAAAGGGCTGATACAAAAAACATGGTTACCTTTGATCTGGCCAGTCACAATGATCAGCCTTCATGGTTGTAAATATGCATAATATACAGGCCTATGTCATTGTAAATATGCATAGGATATTAGGCTCTCTAAAAGGACAAGTAAAGAAATAAGACTACATTTGATTGGCTAGTCACAATTTTTAGCCTATGTGCTAACATTTAACTGATCCCTTCCTTTACATTGGTTCAGATTTTTCATGTTCATAGGCAGGGATGGGGAAGTAACTTTGCAGACAATTTTGTGGTGAAGGTTATGAGGGGGAAATAACTTCACACTATTTGGATGTGATAGGCATGTCCGCTAGTCTTGAAGATGCTTCACAAGATTGTGGAGCTCAGCTGGCCTGTCAAATCAGCACAAAAAGGATTGGATTTTGAGACTCTAGAGGGCTCCTTACATTGCAGAAATATTTGCCTCTGTTATCTTGATGTACCTTCAAACACATAATGTGCATATATTAGATGTGCATTATGGCACATAATGGACATGTGTCAACTGCAGGTCCCTTCAGAAGGGAAATCCATTAATTGTCCAGGACCCTTCCATTTTCACAAGAAACCATTTTGCACTTTCTAGTAAGAAATGGATCATGTTTTCTATGGTTGTCAGCAAGTCGAATTCCTGGGTGAATTTTGCAATCTTGATCCCCACAACCACCTTTTTCTGCCAGCAAGCGGGTTGTTTTGACGAGTGGTTGTGACTTTGTAGCAGGAATCTCAAGGAATGCAGACAGAGACTTTTGCCTGACCTCAAAGACGGGACTTCTGGCAGTATCTCACAGACTTCAGCACATGCACAGGTGTTGTTACCTGCAATTCCAATAAACCAGATGGCTTACATTGTATAATTGACAAGCAACAGTTGAACACTGCTGACTTGAGCTGCCTTCCCTCATTTCCATTTTGCATCCCAACAAATCTCCAATTGCGCAAAGTGCTGACATACAAATCTGGACTTCTCATCCACAGGATCCTGTTCTTTGGGCAGAATTTTGTCCAGCGCAAACCTTTGAGCACAACATTTGTTGTGCTCAAAGTTGAACAGAGAGAGACAGAGAGAGGCAGACTAAATCTGACTAGACTGGGAAATCAAACCCAGGGTTGAGGGCAAATACTCCGTCAAAGCAGGTACCCGCCACAGTTTTGGGGCAAACAAGCACCAAGCTCCACAATTGTTGTGCAAAGTCGTACACTAAAACTGCACGGTCTTCAAAAATTGAGAAGTATGCAAGATCACCAGCTCCAGTGCAAAGATCAAACCGTGTAATGCGGAAGAAAGCTTGCAGGCTGGTTTCAATTGGTGTTGTGTCCACCTTCACCCACTCTGAGCTATTCTGATTGAGTCGCATGACCTCAAAATTCTTCAGCCCAAATGGCCAGTCTCCTAGTTGTCTCCAAACCATGAGTCCCCCATAGCCCTTCACAAATGAGAATTTACCTGAAAGAGATGATCTCCATTCTTCAACCTCACTCCAAACACCCGTGCATACATCATACGCTCGTAGTGTGTTAGATCTCCCATTGTCAAAACAGTAGAATTTTCCATTGCAAAATGTGCAATCCACAAGAAGATGGTTTCCAAATCCTGGTGGCATGTCAGACCCAACTCTCCAAGACTGAGTTGCAGAGTCATATACATTTGTTTTCCAGTGGTCTGAGCCTTCAATCCTCCCTCGAACAATCAGTTTGTAAGTTCTGGATTTGCGATCAACATGCATCCCTCTGAAGTAGAATGAGGGTCGTTGGTGTGGAATAGGAGGCAGCTTCCGCCATCTCTTTGAGATTGGATTAACAACAATGAAAATGCAACTGTCGTTCACAGTTGATGCTATACAAAACAAGCCCCCATGTCCAGCAACGAAATGGCATTCTCGGGTAGGGAAGATGAAGAAGTTTCGAAGAAATGTTAATGGCCGCTTGTACCATTTACCTAACCTAGGGCTGAAAAGTGAGAGTGCTAACTGGCCACGCTCAATCACAAGAAACGAGAGGTAAGGTTTCTCCAGTGTTGCTTGAGAACAGAGATTCACATAAAGTGGGGAGCGAGGTAACAAATTCCATCTCTTGCACACACATCGCATCTGACACATGACAGGCACTGGCAACCTTTGCAGTATATTCACCACCAATTCTTCAGGAAGATCGTTTAAGCTGATCCCACTCATGATTCCAGACGAATTCGTAAGAACGAGAAGAACTTGAGCAAGGATCTCACTCTCCACAATACTCTGAAAAACCAATTTGACATCCAATTGTGTCAGTATAACCCTGTTTACAGATGTGGTTGAAAAGGAAAATCTCACCAGAGAATGTTAGAGAGAAGGCAGTCCAAAGACTCATGAACCTTGTGCAAATTACTCTACAAAAGTCACAATCCTGATCATTAAGCAACAGAAAACACAGGCAAACTCTTTCCAGGTCCTGAAGAAACCCCAAAAGCTCAATTACCATGACAATCATGGGCCATACATGATGGTGCAATTGCACTGTCGGTGTAGAAAACCAACGAAACTGTGAAGGAGAGGTGAGAAGCTCAAGAAGGGAATTTCAACCCACCCAAAGAAGCTCAACTTCCCTTCTGACCTAAACTTGCCAAAACCATACCCACAAACCAATCTCTGAGTGTTGGCAACCAGTGAACAGGAATTCTCTTCACCAAAAGGCTGAGGAAGAGAAAGACTTGAATAAAAGTGAACAACCAACCCAAGCAACTCAACAGAAGAAGTGATGAACACTCTCTGTAAATCCACTGCCACTTTTATTCTGTGGGAGGAAACATTCATGCTCACAAAAGAGGGTATGGATTATGGATCCATCTCTCCAAGCTGACTGAGCCACAGAAGATACAAAAACCCATCCCTTGGAGCAAAGAAAGAGAGACATACCTGATTTTACTCTCCAAAGCTTTTCTTCTCCTTCCTTGGGTTGTCTTGAATGTTGTGCTCCCAAGTGCTTTCAAATCATGAGAGAAAGCTCAATCCTTTGAGAAAGTATTTCTTCCAGTGGAGATTGAACAGTGTAAGCAGCTTCATAAAAAGAAAGCTCCCAGGTACATAGCCCTCCATCCATCCCTAGCCCCCCTCACAAGACTCATTTGCATGGTAGAAAGGTTTTATTTTCCACACACATTCAATTCTCCTCTCCTATATGTAGCTCTGGTTTCAATCACCAAAAACCCAACAAAATCCTCCGAGAAAAATCTGTTGCAAAGACATGAAACTGGAAGCTGAAGGCGTCATTAAAAAAACACACTACTTTATACAATTGCCCATCACCCAACTTGCTAAATTCTCCACAGGGAAAAAAAAACACCACAAACAAACAGAACCCAACAAAGCAAAGAAGAAATTGAAAAAATCACCAGCGAGAATACTCTCAAATACCTACTGGAGCTCACAAAAACATGTAAAAATGTTCTGTCCAAAAAACCCATCACAGAGTACAATCAAAACTTCAACAACAATAGTTTCTTAGACAAGAAAAAAAAACCAAGAAACTGATAAACACCCAATGAACCAAATGAAGAGCAGTTACTCCAGAAAAGACTCAAAGTCCAAATCTCTCAAACACTCTGTACAAATCCCACTGCAGACTCCTCCTCCTCCTTTTCCTCGTCATCATCTCATAATCATCCCTTTCATCACAATCTTTGCCTTTATCATCATTCAGACACTGGGGAGCTGCCTAACTTTCTATTCAGACATGGGTAGTAGGTGCACACAGAAAGATGTATAGGGATGGAGAAGAAGGAGAAGAAGAAGAAATGGAGGAGGAAGGAGGAGAGATGGATCAATGATTGCAACAACAAGAACTTCAAGTACTTTTCTTTGTGTGAAAAGCAAACCTAGAGACACCCAAGAGTGAGTCCCCCAGAAGAAAGAAAGAAAGAAAGAAAAAGAAGAAGAAGAAGAAGACAGAGAGTGGACCCACAACTTTGTCTTGTGGTGATGGTATAGGTACTTGGCTTTTCAGGTGGCTTTCTGTACCAAATTTGGGGTGTAAAAGCAATGAGGATGATGATGATCATATTTGTTTGTTGGCTGGATGTGCCTGTAAAGGAGAGACTAGGGAACCATTAATGTGGTTTTCATTTGGTCCCACATTTTTGAGGATTGCTTACACCAAGTCTCACTCTGAATTACAGTTTCAGGAATGTTGCACCTTCTACATTGTTCTAAATTCTGAATTGTGAGTTTCATTTTTGATTAGGGGAACTTCATGGATTGGGTAACTAGTTTGTGTGTCCTATTCAGGCATTATCACAGCCTTTTTCCTAGGTGGGACATGCAGCTATCTCTTGGGCTCCAATTTTCTTTTGGGTCAAGCTGTCAATGACAGTTTTAATGAATCAACCATTGAGATACAAGCTTGAAATTTGAATGACATCCCCACTCATTGGGACCTTTTGTTCTTCTTCAGACTCTCACTTCTGATCTGTTGTTGATTGATTTAAGTTAATGGTTCTCAGCCCTGAAAACTAAGGTTAATTTTCAGGTTCCAGAATCCACCCCATCATTAGTAGTTGATTGACTCTGTTAATGATTTTGGACCCTAAAATTAAGGGCTCTTGCATCTATCTAACAGGGTTGAATTTCATTAAGAGCTCTATATTTTCAGTTTCTCCTTAATTTCTCAACTTCCAACTCTTGTGTTCCCACTTCTGCTTTTGATCTGTTGCTCATTGTTGGTAGATGATTGAATTTTTCTATTGGTTTTAGGGCCTTAAAGTTAAGGCTTTATCATCTATCTAACTGGGCTGAATGTCATCCAAAAAATCATTATCTTTTCATTTTTCCTTCCATTTCTTCCTTTGTTTATATTGCAATAAAGTTTGACATCATCAAAAAATAGTGTTCCTTCCTATTCATGGAGATGAAGGGGGAGGTGTATATCTTTTGTGAGGTTTTTCTTGGCTTTTCTGTTCTTGGGTCAGTTTCTCTCAACAAGCCTTTGAAGAGGATGTGTGAGTATTTGAGCCTCGAGGTACCCCCTCACACAAGGCTGGGAGGGCACAACATTTACAAGCCCTAAAATTACATATGCCCATAGTTAGTTGTTAATGGTCCCAGTACAAGAGGATTGCTGCAATTATTTTTCCCCCAGCCTGCCCTTTGCCCCATTTTTTTTTCACCTCGGCATTTATAGACATGCTTTGGGTTCATGTCATACATGTTTTGGGCATGTTACATGTGCTAGGGGGGGGTATGTAACATGCTAGAAGACCCTTGGCACATGCTACCTGGCATGTTACATGGCCCTTGGGACATGTAACATGAGAATTTATTTGTGCAAAACATGATAAAGGTTCCTATTACAATTAATTTGTTCAAATTATGGCAAAAAAGGATTTCTATGTTTACCTCACTATTTCTAAACCCCACTTTGAAAGAATACTTTCAAACCCACATCTGGCAGTTGTTGGTGTAGAGAGTTAATGTTCCAAGGACCAAGTCAGAATATTTTTTGCACTTGTACACCTGACAATTTGTTGGTCTAGTTGGTATCTCCAGATCTTGTTTAGGACCTTTGGGGGTTTCCCAAGGAAAAAACCCACTAAAATAGTGGGAAATCTACTAGACTAGTGGGCCAGTGTCTTCAATATTTCATATTAAAAACTTAACAATTTGAGTGGGAGGTAGGTAATACAAATAATGCGTGAGTGGGAAGATCATGGAAACAAACCCTAAGTGATAGGGATTGAAATTTTTTAACTGTCATAAAGACACCTAGATAGCTTCGTAGAATGTTTTTCTTCTATAACCTTCTATGGTAATAGAGTTATCTGTAAAGTCAGGCTATTAGGGGGCAAGAACGGTCAGTTTCGGCATAATAGAGCATCAAACGCTTAACTGGGAATGAAATTTTATGAAAGGAAATAACTGGGACTCAACCTAGTTTTTCCACCAATTTTCGTGGTAAGCTGAGTTTCATCCTGTCTTTCCTTTTTCATGAGCGCCTCCACTGCATATATATTTTCACTGCTCCTACTTGTACAAAGTACTATAATTATTCTCGAACCTTGTGCATTAAATGCTGAGTTTCAGCATTTCATACCCAAATTTAATAAAATTTCCTTACTTTTGCAGATACCGCTGAAAAAGGGGATCGTGGGCAAAAGCAGAGGAGATAGGGGGTGAAACAGTGGGTGACTTTACAGATAACTCTAATAAGTGGGCTAAGTGCCATGTACTGAATATTGGAAACCAGTTGAAGAAAGGGGGAGTGCACCTTGTCTTCTTTAAGGAATTCAGGAAATTGCTAAGTTGGCCACTAACCATGATGTCAGCAAGATTAAGCAAGGGGGAGATATGACCAGTGTTGGGCGATTTTTTTTTCCTCTTTTGTTTCACATCTCCTTGGGCAAGCTTGGTTGGATTCGATATTCACCTTTGTCAAGTATTTATTGTAGGACATTAGTTTTCTTTTTGTAGTTTGTTACAATTGTTAAAAAAAAAAAAAGTTTTTCAAATGGTTCAAGTTGATTAACCAATCCTTCTTACCAAGTGTACCATGCACTTTTTAGGTGAAGGCCTAAAGCTTGAATGGTATTTATATTTTGGATCAATGAACTTCAAAGGAATTGTTTAATTGTCTATCAAATCAAATATTAAGTGAAGTTGAACAAAGCAAAATGATATTATTGATCACAATGGTCAATGGTTTTTTAATCAAATGGGATATCCTAGGCTAGCTAATGAGCCAAACTATGTAAGTAAGTAACTTAGGTCTTGTTATCTATTTTCTACTTATCTACCTCTCATATACAATTTATTATTTTAACTACCTCCCACCTATCATCCTACAAACCTACCTACCCATTCACCTATCTACTTATCTATTTCCTACCTTTTTATAACCTACCTACCTTTTGTCTCTTATCTATAACCATCCTACAACCTACTTTCAACTTACATACTAATTATTATTATTGTTATTTACTTATTTATATGTGAAATAAACATATGAAATTAAAAACTTAACAAAATTTGTCACATTTTGGAGGCGTGATCTATTGGTAAGGCTTGGTTTATCATTGTGAAAATTCAAGAAGTTCAACTTTTTATTCTTGTAATCTATGTACAAGTTTAAAGGATTAAAGTATTTTAAAGCCTCATCTTTCATGTTTTGAGATTCCAAGCACATGGTAAAAACATGATGGTTATTTTGTGATTTTGCTTTGTGTTTTAAACTTGGATTCTTACAATGTGCAAATGAATATTTCCTGAAACACAAAAGACATTCACAATCTAGTTATGTGCTAATGCAGATTTGTATTTGTGTTTGGGATTCCATTCAACATGTTGCACTTAAGGAAGTTACAACATGACAATGTTTTGGAAACAAATTTGTTTATCTCATATTGAAAACTAAATAATATTAAGGTATATACCTAAAGGTATCAATTACAATATGATTTTATTTATCAAAAAAGGTGGAATGTCTCATTTGTGATTGCGGTGATTATTAAATAAAAGTTTATAAGCTAAGGGCATTTTCCAAATAAGGGGCATAGGCACAACATGGTTGGACTTAGCTTCGCATTTTGGGAATGTTGTCATTGTGGACATTAACTAACATGAAACATGATGCAAATCATGAATAGAACATTTCTATATCACAAGGTGACCACCCTTCTAAGTACCTTATCATGCTTACTTTTTTGGGTGAGGAGACACATTAAAACTATTATTTGCCTTTTATGGATATAAGGAGTCTTCTTCTAACACTAAAATGACAAAAAGGGCTCTAGGTGTAGGGTAAAACTCTATGGTAATGGCATTCTAAAAGTAAGGGGCATAATATGAGACCATAGCTAAATCCAAACCCTCATTTTCATAACATTCACCACCCATGGGCTTTGTTCATCATCAAAATGGTTATCATGAATTTAAATATATGTAGATTATGAAGCATATGAAAAGAGGCTTCCTCCAACTACTCCACAAGAATGGGAGGGATATCATGATTATTTTAAAGGATTGGATGTAAGAGGCCTCCTCTTTTCTATCTAGGAAGGATATTCCCAAATACAAGATGCCTTCCAAATACACTATAATTTCTCCAAGTGTGTTATGTGTATGGAAACTTAATATTATTAGTTCTTGACCCAACTCAATCTAGGTGGCAATGCCAACAAAAAGGGAAGATGAAAAATATTTCATATTTTCAATTTTGTGAAATAATTTTTGAAGTATAGATATTCAAATTAGTGTTGGGTGGGTGTCACCTTTATTCAAATATATTCACATGCTTAATTTTTTGTGTTTTTTTCCTAACACTTTTTTAGATACCTTATTTAAATATTTCAAAGGTACAAATCCTATTTTACTTTATTTGGCTAGCTCATATTTCAAGTTCATTTTTATTTAGAATTGAGTAAAAATAGCGTGTATGCAAAAATAATCCTATGGCTTAAGTGCATTCTCACATTTTGTATTACATTTAATTATGATGGATTTGTTTTGAGTTTTGTTGATTGACTAGTCCATTTTGTTTCCTCTTGCATTTTGAAGTTATTTTTATAACCCAACCTGACCCCCTATTTACTAGGTTTCATACCATCTTTTTGGGCATTTTAGAAATCAGCCCAACTAGAGACAAAAGCCCCCAAACTAGGGATGAATTAGGTATTAGTTCCAACTTTAAATGGTTTAAGTGCACTAAAGCTTACCTTAGTTGGGTATTATAAGCATTTAGGATTTCTAGGGCTATAGGATTTTGGGGTTTAAAGTGTAAGGTTTCAAATTTTGTGTTTGAAAGGTTTAGTTTTAGGGTTTTGGTTTTGGGGTTATTTTTCATTTGTTATTTTTAAGGTATGGGTTTTAGGGGGTTTTTTTAATCATTATTTTTCAGGTTTGGATGTTAGGGGTTAGTTTTTTTCTTTTTTTTTCTTTTTTTTTGGGGTTTGGGTTTTAGGTTTGACATTTTAAGCCAAGGTTTTGGGGTTTGTGGTTTAAATTTTAGGGTTTTCATTTTAAGGTTTAATTTTAAACATAATTTTTTTGGGGTTTAGGTTTTAGAGGTTATTTTTAAATTATTATTCATATGAGTTTGGGCTTTGGGGCTTATTTTTGGGGTTGGGTTTGGGTTTAGGGGCTCCTTGTTAATTGTTATTTTTTAT
>Ga0209611_10007197_pt1 | contig 17907 bp, 13 predicted proteins | sample S1TSphgellanicum_3_FD_187693 | JGI IMG/M metagenome (GOLD analysis project Ga0209611, IMG submission 187693) | Host-associated microbial communities from peat moss isolated from Minnesota, USA - S1T2_Fc - Sphagnum magellanicum MG (SPAdes) (version 2) | ecosystem: Host-associated > Plants > Peat...
CATGATCAATTATAAATGCAAAAAGGGATCGTGATTGTGAAAAGATCAAAGATATGCAGGGGGCACTTTTGATTGTGTGATCAAAGAAATTTTCTTTCCTTGTTTGGTTATGAAGGCCCAGTAGTAGTAGTAGTAGTAGTAGTATTATAGCACCTTGCAAAAGAGGAGTGCAAGAATCATGGCTGGTTGGAATGACGACGGTAGGTCATGGTATCTTCAACAACAGGGAACAACAACCAACCGTGCGGCAGACTACCGAGTTGAACCTCAAGAATCTCTAGAGTGGGCTGCTCTAGAACAACTTCTGCATGGGCAAGCTGAGCGTAAACAGGTTTTGGAAAATGCTCTTGCTACCAGCAAACAGGACACTGCACAACTCCTGCTTCACATCAAAGAACGAATTGAGCGAGTAGGCCTTGTACTACCTACTGTTGAGGTACGGTTTGAGAATTTATCTGTGAGTGCAGATGTTTATGTGGGAGATCGAGCTCGGCCTACTCTGATCAACTTCAGTCGTGACATTTTTGAAGCTTGCCTTGCTTCATGCAAACTTTTGCGGCCGAATAATAAACGTCCTCTTTCTATATTGCATGGAATCAGTGGTGTGATCAAACCAGGGAGGATGACTCTGTTGCTTGGGCCTCCAGGAGCTGGGAAGTCAACTCTTTTGTTGGCTTTGTCTGGCAAGCTATCAGAAAAAGATCTGCGTGAAGCTGGGATTATCACTTACAATGGACACTTGCTGAATGAATTCAAACCCCAAAGAACAGCTGCTTACATCAGTCAAAATGATGACCACATTGGAGAGCTCACTGTGCGGGAGACTTTGGATTTTGCTGCTCGCTGTCAAGGGGTAGGTCCAAGGTTTGAGCTGTTGGAAGAGCTTAGGAGGAGGGAAAGGGAATTGAACATTCAACCAGATCCTCACATTGATGCATTCATGAAAGGAACTGCAATGCAAGGGATGAGACATAGCTTGTCCACAGACTACATCCTCAAGGTGCTTGGACTGGAAATCTGTGCTGATGTTGTTGTTGGAAGTGACATGCTTCGAGGTATCTCAGGAGGTCAAAAAAAAAGGGTGACCACAGGAGAGATGGTGGTTGGCCCCACAAAGACTCTTTTCATGGATCATATCTCCACTGGATTGGACAGTTCTACAACCTTTCAGATTGTGAGGTCCACTGGTGATTTTGTGCATCTAATGCAAGGAACAGTGTTGATGGCTCTCCTCCAGCCTGCACCAGAGACATTTGAGCTTTTTGATGACATCATACTGTTGGCAGAGGGCCATATCATGTACATGGGCCCCCGAGAGAGCAGTTTGGCATTTTTTGAGAGCTTAGGCTTTAAGCTCCCAGATCGGAAGGGGATCGCAGATTTTCTTCAAGAGGTCACATCAAAGAAAGATCAGGAACAATACTGGGGAGACCCGACAAAACCCTATGAGTTTGTCTCTGTGCCTCAGATAGCAAAGTTTTTTCAGGACTACAAAATTGGACAAGAGATGATGGAGTATCTCTCCGTTCCGTTTGACAGGGCAAAGAACCACCCTGCTGCCCTTGTCAAAGTAAAGTATGCATTGTCAAGGTGGGAGCTTTTCAAAGCATGCACAGGAAGGGAGTGGTTACTCATCAAACGCAATAAGTTTTTATATGTATTTCGAACTGTTCAGGTTGCACTCCTTGCAACAATTTGTTCTACTTTGTTTCCCCGGACAAGGCTTCATCCAGTTGATGAGCAAAATGGGTATCTGTATATGAGCACACTCTTCTTTGCATTGATTCACATGATGTTCAATGCATTCACAGAGATGGCTCTTACAGTCTATCGGCTTCCAGTCTTCTACAAACAGCGTGACAACCTCTTTTATCCTGCTTGGGCTTTTTGTGTGCCTGGTTGGATCATGCGGATACCCTACTCTGCAATTGAAGCCCTGATATGGTCCTGCATCGTGTACTTTGTTGTTGGACTTGCTCCAGAGGCTTTCAGATTCTTCCGCTACATGCTGCTGCTGTTTCTGATGCACCAGATGGCAATTGGTCTGTTCCGCACAATTGGTGCTCTTGGTAGAACAATGGTAATTGCCAATACATTTGGTTCATTTGCACTGCTCATTCTATTTGTGCTTGGTGGATTCATTCTCTCCAAGGCCAATATACCCGATTGGTGGATTTGGGGGTTCTGGATTTCACCTCTCTCATATGCTCAAAATGCCATAGCTGTGAATGAGTTCCTTGCTAAACGATGGCAAGTTACGAGTCCCAATGCTCCGGTGCCATTGTCTTATAGCATCCTGACAAGTAAAGGAATGTTTACTGAATCCTACTGGTATGGAATTGGTGCCTTGGTACTTTTCGCATACACTTGTTTGTTCAATTTCACATTAATATGTGCACTCAAATATTTGCAGCCTTTGGGTCAGCCTCAAGCAACTGTTTCAGAAGAGGCATTTAATGGAAAGACTGGGACTAGCAATTCTGGGAACACCACTAGTGTTACTATTACTGACTATGCTGCCATTCAACTGACTGTTCCAGCAAGCCAGCAGCAACCCCAAGGACAAAAGGGCATGATACTGCCATTTCAACCTTTGGCTCTAACCTTTGACAACATGTCATATTTTGTCGACATGCCTGCTGAGATGAAAGCCCAGGGGTTGATGTCAGAGAGATTGCAGCTATTACGGAGTATAAGTGGTGCTTTCAGACCTGGTGTGTTGACAGCACTCATGGGAGTCAGTGGGGCAGGCAAGACAACCCTCATGGATGTTCTTGCTGGAAGGAAAACAGGTGGGTACATTGAGGGAACGATCAAGGTGGCTGGATACACCAAAGTGCAAAAAACTTTTGCACGAATCTCAGGATATGTGGAGCAAACAGACATTCATTCTCCACAGGTTCTTGTTCTCTTTCTTCATTCACTGATTGTATTTAGGTTTTCACTTGAAGGTCCTGTCTATGCAATTGCAGTCTTATTACTGTCAGTGGGGGGATCACCTTGACCCAAACTGGCAGTCTGTGGAAATGAATCAATTTCATACATCAGATGTTTGGGAAACAAGCATCATACTCTATAAACATCTCAGTAAGGAAAGGATTGATTGCAGGTGACTGTGTATGAATCCCTCTTGTATTCATCATGGTTACGACTTCCTCGGGAGGTTAACAGTATAAGGCGAGAGCTCTTTGTGGAAGAGGTCATGGAATTGGTAGAGCTCAAAACACTACAGAATGCTCTAGTTGGGCTTCCAGGCAGCACAGGTCTGTCTACAGAACAAAGGAAGCGCCTTACAATTGCTGTGGAACTTGTTGCTAACCCCTCTGTCATCTTCATGGATGAGCCTACATCAGGTCTGGATGCTCGGGCAGCTGCAATTGTGATGCGCACAGTGCGCAATACTGTGGACACAGGAAGAACTGTTGTCTGCACCATACATCAACCGAGCATTAACATATTTGAGGCCTTTGATGAGCTTTTACTGGTCAAACGTGGTGGTGAAGTGATATATGCTGGTCCTCTTGGCCAATTCTCCCAGGAATTGATTGCTTACTTCTCACAATTCCCTGGGATACCACCAATCAAAGCAGGCTACAATCCTGCAACATGGATGCTTGAGATCACTACCCCAGCTATGGAATCACAGCTTGATAGAAACTTTGCATTATTATACGCAAACTCAGAGCTGTACAAGGTGAATGCAAATATCATCAGGGAGTTGAGTACCCCAAAGCCTGGTTCAGAAGACTTAAGCTTCCCAACCCAGTTTTCCCAGCCCTCAGCTGTTCAGTTTAAGGCGTGTCTGTGGAAGCAGAATCTCACGTACTGGCGCAGCCCATACTACAATGCTGTGCGGTTCTTCTTCACAGTAGTTGTTGCAGTGTTGTTTGGATCAATATTTTGGCAGCTGGGTGATAAGCGTGCAACTCAACAAGATGTGTTCAATGTGATGGGAGTGCTGTATGCGTCTGTGCTATTTCTGGGAGTCAATAATGCATCCAGTGTGCAGCCTGTAGTGTCTGTGGAGAGGTCAGTGTTTTATAGGGAGCAAGCAGCTGGTATGTACTCACCCCTGTCTTATGCCTGTGCTCAGGCACTGATTGAGGTACCTTATGTCTTTGCCCAAACTATTGTCTATGGAGTGATTACTTACTCAATGATCCATTTTGAATGGACTGCTGCGAAATTCTTTTGGTATATCCTGTTCATGTTTCTGACATTCACCTACTTTACATTGTATGGAATGATGGCTGTGGGGCTCACTGCTTCCCAGCAATTGGCAGCCGTGACGTCTTCTGGGTTCTATTCTTTATGGAACCTGTTTTCAGGTTTTCTGATTCCCAAGGCAAAGATGCCGGGCTGGTGGGTATGGTATTATTGGATATGTCCAGTTGCATGGACTTTGTATGGCCTCATCACATCACAACTGGGTGATGTAAATACACCCATCTTGGCTGCAGGCTTCAGTAGTCAGATTGCTGTCAAGGATTTCGTATTGGGCTATCTTGGCTACAAGTATGACTGGTTGGGAATTGTTGTTGCGGTTTGCTTTGTCTTCATGGGTCTCTTTTGGGTTGCATTTGCCTTTGCCATCAAGTTCCTCAACTTTCAAACACGTTAAAACTGCAATGTAGCAATGAAGGTCCCACTCAATTGAAGTCACAAGTGGCTCCTCTTCCTCATCAGCTGTTACGAAGCTCATTCTCAGACCAGCATCCGAGGCACCACAAAGAGGATGATATTTCTTTCACAAACTTGAGAAAGAACTCAGATGCTCATATCGAGTATTTCAGAACACTGAAGTCATTTGTAATACCGAGCTCCATATCCACATACACTTTTGCAGTGCACTGTTGCTGGCAAATCAAACAACGAAACTTCCATCATATAAGGTACCATTCTGTGCATGTGTTTCCAGTTAGAGATCTTACAATTATTATTTCCATGTTAATTTTCCTACCTTCCCCAGCACGAGGTGTGTCAGTGATCTCCTGTTTTCAGGAGATTCTGTTTTTCTATTGTGTTTTTTTAAGGTAGTTGTTCCAGGAAATAAGAATTGTAATACCTTTACATAAGGGGAGGTTCAAACCCTTGAGCCTCCAGCCATTCTCTGCTGTCAATTGAGCACTCTTGCCTCAAACTACCACATGGGGTTTTCAGGTTCAAGCTACCTCCCTTATCTTCAAGACCAGATTTGATGCAACAGGAGAGAAGTTCTACATATCCAAGAACTTTAAACCTTGTGGGTGTCTGTTGATCATGTAGGTTGTGCCCCAGATCACATGTAAATTGCATACTCATGTGGACAAACCATGTCTGTAGGTGTGTGAGGGTTGGCAATTTGAAGAGGTGGACTTATAATATATGGACATCTCCACACTTTGAATGGATGATGGCAGCAAAACCATATGCAATGGTGAGTTGAAAGGAAAGCTTGTTTGAAGCTCTTAGCAGTCCTCATTTCTCAGCTTTCATCATCATGCACGTGATTATAGCACTCAGATTCTGTGTTCCCACCAAACATTCCTCATCAAAAGATTACAAAAAGGGTTTTATCACTAATGCCTGAGATTTAGGTTTAGTGTTTTGAGATTCAGGGTTTAGGGTTTAGGTTTTGGGTTTTGGAATTCTGGGTGTGAAGTCAATTAGGTACATTACCCTAAGGTCAGTTTCATCATTAAATAATCCTCAAAATGGTGAAATGAATTTTTGTGGAAATATGAAGTTTGAGATGTTGAAAATCATCATAATTATACCTACACTCTCAATAATTTCACTACTACTCATATCACAACATCATAATAGATCATGGAAAAATCAACAATTTCAAATATTAAAGATTTTTTTTTTTTTGAAAAAAAATAAAATTATTTGTTTTATCAATGTGGAAACTGACCCTAGGCTACGGTAGTACATGCCACAAACAAACTCACATTTGTGATATGCAAGAATGTGCAGGACAAGGTGGTTTTTGATACCCTATTTGAGATGCTATGATAAGTGGAGATTTTACAATATGGACTATCAAAATATTATGGACTTTCGAAAATTTGAAATATTCAATTTGGGACTGCCAGACCTAATTTTTCTGAAATAAATAAATAAATAAATAAATAAAAATATTCTGGCATAAAACTGCCAATTGTCAATTGCATGGCAGTCATCAGAAACTGGAACAGACCCCCGGAGGTTATCAGGGCGGTTCTTGGGGGTTCATAACTGCAGTCCTCAAAGAAATCAAAAGAACTGGGTTGTTATATAACCTATTGATCACAGTTCTCTCCCCCCCCCCCCCCCAAAAACAAAATTCAAAATAAGCACCTTTAAAACCGCCGGTTCTTTCTTCAAAACCGTGGGTTCTTTGAGGTTTTTGAAATAGCTGGAACTTGCAGTTCTTTGATTTGGGACTTATTTTTCTTCCAAAAAAATAAAGTGGGGCTGGTGATTCTTTGATTCGGAGTGATTTTTTTTAATTTAAAAAAAATGGAACCGGCGGTTCTATGGTTTGGAAATATTAAAGAACACATGGGTTATTTATAAAAATCCAACACTGGATTAGACCCTAAACCCCAAAAACCCTAAACACCTAAAGCCATATTTCTTTGAGGTGTTGAATGAAAGGCCTTCATTTACATCTCAAGCTCTTCAAGTCTCAATTGAGAGATCGATAGTTGATACCTTCTCACATCCCCCAACTTCCCAACTCCAAAATCCAAGTCCTATGAGCAAAACACCCAAATTGGTAGCCATTATTCAGTTCATGAAACCATCTCTGAAATCAGTTTTTTTTTTTTGCCCCCTGGCTATGTATAGCCGAAAAGCTATATTATAAATTTTAAATGCTAAATTCATGTGCTTTTTGAGAATTTCAATAGACATAATTCGATAAAATTAAGAAAAAAATTCCAGATGTCTATACACAGTTTCAGTAGGTAGCCTAAAATATAGAAGGATGCATTTTTAATTACTTTTATATTTAACTTGTAGCCAAATTTGACTAAATCTTCCTGTTGATCATCGCCATTTTGGCTACAGCACAAAATCGACCAGAAAAACACCGTCTAAAACTAAAACGCGTGACAAGCTCAAGAAGGGCGGCGGGGGGGGTTCCAATTTTATGAAATCGAAAAATTGGCGAAAAAATTCCAGTAAAAAAATAGCGAAATTCGTCGAATTTACACTATAATTTTTTTAATTCCCAATTTTTAATAAAATAAAATAAAACAACATAATTTGTCGGGGTAGGAAAAAAAACACACTCCTCCCCATGGGGTGACAAACAGTGAAAACTGTCCGTCCGATTCTACTGTAAAAATTATATCCAACAGTCAGAAATGCTTTTACAGTGGTGATCCCTGTTCTCCCGACGCTCACAACCCATTGGCTGAAAATCAAAACATCCAATCAAATCCCCGAACTGCTACTCACACGGATCACTGCTTTCGAAGCTCAGCTTCGGATTCAGCTTCGTTTCGAACGTATTCTCTCGACTTTGGTTCGGTACCGAACTGAGTCGTGAATATATTCGCGGCATTCTTCGCGGTTTGATATGAACTCCGGCGCATTTCGATCGCTTCGTGCTTCGGATCTTCTCGCATTTTGGTCGAGATTTCGTTTGTTTCTGAGGCAATTGTAAGCAGCGACAGTGAACTTTGAAGTTAGGAACAGAAGTTCTGAGACGAGCAAGTTTTGTGAGAGTAAGATTTGTGTTTTTGAGAGGAGAGTGATGGCGCGGACGAAGCAGACAGCCAGGAAGTCGACTGGTGGGAAGGCGCCTAGGAAGCAGTTGGCAACGAAGGCGGCGAGAAAGTCTGCACCTGCTACTGGTGGTGTGAAGAAGCCTCACAGGTACAGGCCTGGAACTGTAGCTCTTCGTGAGATACGTAAGTACCAGAAGTCTACTGAGCTTTTGATCCGGAAGCTTCCGTTCCAGAGGTTAGTGCGTGAGATTGCACAAGACTTTAAGACGGACCTGCGCTTCCAGAGCTCTGCTGTGCTTGCGCTTCAGGAGGCATCTGAGGCTTACTTGGTTGGACTGTTCGAGGATACTAACTTGTGTGCTATTCACGCGAAGCGTGTGACGATCATGCCCAAGGACATCCAACTGGCCCGTCGTATCCGTGGCGAGCGCGCTTAGATTGTGTCCTTCACCCTTTCTATGGTGTATTTATACACCACCTTCTTATCTGAAACTTATAAGCTCCTTAAGTCGATTGAGCTATTCACATCATTATGTATTTCATTGTAATTAGTGTTCAAGGGGTTTAGACTCCCAATGTCTTCTGCTAAAAATGGCTAGACTCTTGGAGCCTTGTAAGCTGCTCCCAGCTCTTATGTGGAGGTGGCAACTGATGTCATTTCTTGCATTTGCCCCCTAAGCTCCATTGCAGTGTAGATTATGAATTAGACCAAAGCATCTCTGTAGGTCATGCATAAGTGTATGTAAATTTCAACACTGGCATCTTTGAAATCTACATAAACCATAAACCTACCCTAAACCCATAAACCTGACTACTGGCTTAGATGGGGACAATGAATCACAAAAATCTAAAGTGGGAAGTGGTCAAGTAGATGATTTTTGTGATATAACATGGTTACAATTCAGAGGTTTTGCTGTACATAATAAGGCTGTAATGTGCTACAACATCCACAAGAAATGAGAATTGTACAACATCCAATAGTACAACAATGAGAAGTATGCTGGTTTGAATATCTGCAGCTCTGTGTTGAGGCTGCATGCTGACATTCAGCTCCTGATAACTTGGAATATGAATCCATGTGGCTGGCACAATTAACTTCAGATAGTGGCAATGAATTGCTACTCTAAAAGCCACAATCATCTGTATTTTTCCACTGATGACTTTTAAATGACCACCATCAACATCCTGCAACATGAAAATTGCATGTTAGCCTACTACTTTGCCAACATATGTGAGCTCAACAGTCTGCAGGCATTCTTTTGTTGACACTACACTGGTTGCCTGTATTATGGGGAAAGAAGCTAGAGCAGGACAAAACTTCCTGCCAAGAATTCAAAAAGTGCTGATACCATATCAAGTCAAGATATAGATTGCCAAGATAGCTAGCAGAGAATGGAACTGGAGGAGAAAACTGATGAGGAGAAAGAACCCCTTAGTGAAAGTGAATGCAAGAAGCACAGACATAACTGTACAAAGATTCAACTAATAACTGCCATGTTCAATTTGGATCTTCAACACAAGCTGATTTTTGGCTGGTATGAGGTCAGGTAAATATATACCTCACAAGATTGTACAAGGTGTATACCTGCCTCATACCAGCTGAAAGTCTGGCCAACACTGGTATGGAGTGAAAATGTACTTATTTATGGCAACAAGCATGCAGGCTATTGAAATACCTTTAGATAAACAACAGGTGTAACAACAATTCTCAATTGCAATTTCTATGAGAAACTGGGGAGTTATGAGGAGAATTGAGCACCTGTAAATGACAACTAGTAAGAGGACAAGATAGAACCCAAGCTTCAGCAACCGGTAGGTCTTCTCATAGTCCAAATGATTGAAAATCTCAGTTACATCCACCAGGTGTTGTCTCCTCAAATATCTGACATAGCCCCGAAATTCCAAGAACCATCATGTCCAGACGGCAACAACAATGCATAAAACCCTAAACCTACAAGTCCACATGTCCAAACAGCAACAACAATGCGTAAAACCCTAAACCTACAAGCCATCATGCCCAGACAGCAACAACGTTGTGTAAAACCCTAAACCTACAAAGTTGGACCATAGTCTCTTGGCGATGGATCAATGTGGAAATATAGCAGAATTGTCTGGGGTACTTGACAAAATTGCAATGGCATCATCGAGGTATCAGAAGCAACGTGGAAAGCATATGTATAAATGGAGGACGGACTTACAGGCGAGCGTGCAGGTAAAGGAGAGGCAAGTTGATGAAGAACATAAGCCAAACACCGCAGAGAAGCAAGAGCACAGTCATTCCCGCATGAATCACAAACTCCAGTTCAATAACCTTATTGATGCGTTTGGCAGTGTCAAAGGGATTGATGTAGTCAAATTCCAGGTCCGATAAGCACATCAACTGCGGATAAGAAAGAAAGCGTAGTTCAAGCTAGTGTAAAATCTATGTAGTGTATTTCGGATGATCGTTCAGAGGACCTCAATCATCCCCCAAAACAAATAATCCAGGAAATCTCTTAGAGACATTCCGGCTAAGAATTACATGTACACAAAATGAGGAAACAAGAAGAAGAAGAAGCTAAACCCTAAACCCTAAACAATGAATGCATCATCCAGGCAGTACTTGAGGACTTTATGGCTTGAGAGAGAGGGAAGAAAAACATACCTGGTACACTAAAATCCCAAGGAGTGAAGCTACAGCAAAGAAGCAGATGAACCACAGGACCACGTCTCCCGCCATGATAGAGGCCTCCAACTTTCAACCCGTGAAACTCAGGATTCAGCTCCAGCTCTCTCTCTCTCTCTCTCTCTCTCTCTCTCTCTCTCTCTCTCTCACGATTCTCCACTTCCAGGACTTACGGCAAGCTTGTCGAGAATTTGTCTACTGTCGGAATTTCACAGCATGCATGCCACAAATGATCGGCGCGCTCTGTCAATCTCTCTCTCTCTCTCCGTCTCCATCGTCTCGAGAACCAGTGTAGGCCGGTTGCGGGTTTTCGCACGGATCCGGGTCCGGTTAGAGCTACAAGTCCACTTAGACAAACTGGACTGGGAAGGGCGCATCTAAGTGGGACAAGACGGCAGACCTTAAATTGGCTATGGGTCCTTACCGCAGGCCAGAGTGAACCAGCCCCCATGTCTGCACCAGTTGGCCGTTCTGTCCATAGGATGGGCTGCTTTTTTCATCCGGCTCCTGACCCTCTGTTAACCAACATAGTACTACAGTCAACTCTTTTGGGTTGTTGACCTTTGGTTTATTTTATTTTTCTTGGCCCTTTTTTTTCCCAATCCTGACCTCAGGTTTAGCCAGGAAAGAATAGAAACTTTTCTATTCCTTGGCTAAACTTTTACTTTTTGGCAAAAGCTTTTTTTTTTTTTTTTTTGACTAAGCTTTTTTTTCTTAGTTAATATTTATCACTTGACAAAACTTTTATATTCTTTAACTAAACTTTTATTTTTCAACAAAACCTTCATATATTTTTAACTAAACCTCCACCCTTTAACAACACTTTTATCTTTTTTTTGTTAACCCTCTATCACTTAACAAAACTTATATCTCTTCATGGTTAAACCTTTGCCTCTCAACAAAAAAAAATTTGTTTCTTGGTCAAATTTTCATCTATTGGCAAAACCTCTATATTTTCCTCATCAAACTTCTTTATTACTAGGCTAAATTTCCACATTTTAACAAAACTTTTATGTTTTGGCAAAATTAGTATTTTTTTAGTTAAACCTTTATCTCATCATGGCTAAACTTTTGTTCATTGTCAAAACCTTTAATTTTTTCTAATTAAACATCTTTTTTTTAAAACAAAACTTATACTTCAACTCAATAATACCATTTTACTTCCTAACAAAACATCTACCTTTTAACAAAATGTACCTACCCACCCATCATCATACCTATTACCTATGCACTTGCAAATTGTGAATTTCAATTGATGAAATTATAACCAAAAATGTGGGTATTGCAAATAACCCAGTGACCTATTTTAGTCTTATTTGAACTCATGATGACAATAAATCATTAACCCCAAATGTGAATATTGCAATCGCATGAATGTTTTTTGCAATGGTTTTAAACCTTCACCTCCACTTTAGACCATTTAGTGCAAGATGTACTTAATTTAATTAAACAATAGGCTTGATAAATTTAGAATTGAAGAAGCATCAAACATTTATGAATATTTGCACATTTTTTAATACTAATTTTTTTAAATCCTAGGTTGGACTTTGGGGGGAAATTTTCATATACACATATTTGCAACAAAATTTGTTTTATCTCTTTTGAAAAGTGGAGGTCTCAAGTTGGACCCTCAAGTTGGAAAGACCACACTAAATGTAACATAATAAACTTTTATTTCATCATTCATTTAATTTTTTCACTTCATTGTGTTCAATTTTAATTCATCATTCACTCTTACAAGATTATTATGTATCACATTTGTATATGTTTATATAGTTATTCATTTATACAACATTACCACTAGAATTTTTAGGTTTATATATAAATATTCTGGGGTAATTAGTTTTAAATTCTAAGGTTCATGTTTCCATTCATTCAAATTTTCATTTGATTAACTTATTTTTAAAATTATAATGGTTTGAATCAATATTAATCCATGTGAATTCAAATCACAAATTCTATGATATCAATATTTATCCATAAAAAAATTCTAAATTTTATTTTTAATACTATCATTAATGTGAATAAATCAAATCACAATTTTATGATATTTTGGTGCATTGAGTCAATATTAATACAATGCAAATGTAAGGTTCAAGTTTTCTTTTGTTGTAAAATTCACCATTTTGCAACATGGTCAAAAAAAACTATTTGGAAATTTTCCAAATAAATTGCCACATTTTGAAGAAGAAAGTTATGAAATTTCTATGTTTCCTTCATTTGAAATTTCTATAATTAACTAACAGATTTCCATGGTTGGTCAATATGTAATAGGATGCCTAGATTTTTTACTTGTCTATTTGTCTTGTAGTTAAATTTGGCTAAATCTTCTTGTGGTTGATCATCACTTTCAATGATCACTATGAGAAAGTTGGAAAAAAAAACCATTAAGGGACTAAGGTTTATTTGAAGAAATTTTGAATCTAAAGCTTATTAGTATTATTTATTTTTAAATTACAAACTTGCAATATGCATATGTAACTTCAAATTTGAATATTTATTAACAAATATTTCTATGATTTAATGTTAATATAAAATTTCAATAATTTTTATGGTTTAGAATAAATTTATAAATTTATCTAAATATTGGATAAAATACCTAAAATATTTTGAGTTATTTATTTCAATGTTATTTTGGTACAATTTAACAATACCTTCATATAGCATAGTAAGTAATTAAAAATGTAAATGTTATTTTAATTACATTTTTTATTAGTTTTTTTTTCAATTTTTTCATGTTGCACCAAAAGTGGTCATCAACCACAAGAGGATTTAGCCAAATCTAATTACAAGATATATGTAGCCGATTAACATATGCAACCCAACCATAAAACTAAGCATTCAACCCATATCTTTCTTGGTTTTTATTTCAAGCACACATAACTTTGTAAAATGGGAAAGTGTCTAAAGCGTACAACTTTTGCACACATGTCTGAACAACAAGGTCCAAATGGGTAGTGAATCAATTCCACAACTTTGATTTTATGAATGCAAGGTTGGAGAAAGTGTGTTTGTCCTCCACACTGCATAGCACCATGACCATTCACATATTCACCAAAATAAACCATTTAAACATATAGTGATTTCAAATAACACTAAATCTTATCTTCTCATGTAATCATGTAGTCATGTTGCAATCGTGGGGAGGCAACATTATAGTTTGGCATTGATTATGCATGGTTAATTTGAAAAGACAAGACCATTCATATTAATATATCTATAGTATACTAGTTGGAAATTAGTTATGTATTGGGAGTTTTGTTGAGCCTTGGATGGCAACAATAAAAATATGGTGTCTATATTTATATGATGGTTAGCATCATTGGTGTCACATTTAGTTCAAATGCTCATTGTCAAAGGTGGTGATATGGGTCATCAACTCTAACACCTAGGTCATTGGTGAGCCCCAAATTCTTTTTTTTGTTTTTACGTCTTAATTTTGTTTGATTGGATTTGGGGTGTAGGGTAAGGCTTGAATTGCAATGGGTAGCACCTTTTTAGGGTTGGGGTTCAAATCCCCTCAAGTTATTTGTTTTGAATGTAGGTTTAGGCTTCAAAGATATAAATGCAAATTAAAAATGTATATTTGTTGCAGCTTGGGAAATGGTGAATGGTTTTTCTTTTGTCATATTTATTTGGTCATCACTTATGAATGTGGTAAACTTTTCCCATGTTTTAAGGATGTATTGATTTTATTTCAACTTGGGGAACTCCTCTAAGAACACATGTATATGTGGGGAATTTCATAATAGTTGTGATCATCTTTCATTCTTAAATGTTTTTTTAATCAAATATCATTTTTCTAAAGGCTTACTTTCTAAAGGTCTATGTGGATACCAACATACTTTTTTTTCAATAATAGTTGAAAGTAGCTTGTGATTTTTGTTCTACCTTTAACCCACGTGTTTTCCTTTGTTTGAATAATTGCAAGGTTAATTTGTTTTAGAATGCAATGTTAAAACATTAGGAACATCAAAAGTTATTTCACATTCTTTCTAATGAGTTGTTTGTGTTCATCAAACTCAAATACTTTCTTGTTTAATCTAAGGTGTAAAAATATGATTAACAACCTAACCTATCCTCCTTACAATTGTTGTCTATTGCATTTGTTTATGCTTTGATATTATGTATTATTGTAAAAATCAATGTGGGTAGAATTGAGGCTTTGAATTTAACATTGATTTGATTTAAAGTTATATAAAAATTTAGATTAAGGATGTTAACACAAGTTGTGAAACTATTGCGTTGATTGGATTAACATTTGATGGGTTTTTAATTCAAGCCAAAGCACACAATATGCTATTGATCATGATTGATTCTCAATTCAAAAACACAAAGGTTATATAAGACTTCGCACAAGTAATTCACTTGTCATTCAAATTGTTGTAGAATATTAAATTAAAATATACGCAAATTGTTGTAGAATATTATATTAAAATAATGTATTCACTTTTATTATGGGTGTTCTTTCACCTGAATCATGTGAGTTCCCAAAGGAGCTAATAATGGTCAAAGATGATAATTTTTTCTTTGGGCAAACCATTTCCAATGATGATACAATCATGTCAACCTTGAGAAATAAGATGAATTATTTCATTGATTATATGTGTGATCAACTAAAATGGGAAACCTTTTTTTATAATTGGCAAGAAATGTGAGATGCAATTTCCACATGTATCTTCTTTAACTTGTCAAGGCTTGGAATTGCAAGTTCACAAATTAATACATAATGAAATTTGAATGTTCATGGTGTGATCATCACTCTCCAATGGGTTAGGTTTGGAATTGAGAATTTGGATAACCTCAATCTTAATTATCAAAAATTGGACTAATGATATTTGTGTGCCATAAGTGTTGGTGTTAAGCATAGGAATATGCATGATATTCTTACTTTTGACAAAATATGATTGATGAACAAGATTAACACATGAAATAAATTTTTTATTCCAATAGGATTTTAAGCAAATTGATTTTTGGCAAGTCATTAGTTTGTTTTGATGTAATATTCCCAAAAAAAATTTGGTGTACATATGATGCATGTATTCCTTGTTGATATCTTCATGGAATTGAGTTTCTCTATGTTGTCTTTGGTGTTGGTTTTGCACATTTAGGGCAAATCAACATGGATTATGGATCCCATTATTGATAATGGATCCATTGCACATTGATGTGAACACATGGATTCTAATGGTTTAACTTGGTTGTTGTCACTTTAAAAGCAATGTTTTTGACCTTTTGCAACAAATATCTTCACAAAAACCAATATTTTTGTTATACCTTTCCATGTTTAGATTTAGAATGGTATTAATGGATAACATGTAGCCACTATGTTTAAAACATGGAACAAAACACATGGGATATTTTCACGAGAGAGTTATGGTATGGCTCTTTTCATGTGCTATGGCACCTAAGTTGTTGATGCATGGCATGAATGTCCCATAGGTACAATTTGTTATTTAAATTCCTCTTTGTGTTATGGTCTAGAATGATGATGTTTCAAATATATTAATCATGGTTGTAAACTTCTTTTTTGCTTTTCCATTTGAATGATGCATGCAATTATAATAATTGGATTTTAATGAGTTTGTGTGACATTGTGTTTGCAACACTTGGGATCATGGGCCACAACACAAGCCACACCATTACAAGAGAATTTTGCTTAAATGCCTCTTGTGTTGTAATCACGTCCATTTATGCATGGCAAATCTGTAGGAATAATTACAATGACAACTCATGAAGATTTTGATAATATTTGTGCAACTTGTGCATTTTACATGCAACATGGTTAAATGGATTGTATTTTATATATATATATATATATATATATAATGATTTAGTGATTATGCCAATTGATTCAATTTGGTTTATTTGGACGCACATTTAATTTTCTTGAACACATATTTTCCTTGTGTTCATATTTAATTACTATTTTAAAATAATAAAATGATGAGATGAATTGTGTCACACTTGATGTTCTATAATGATGAAAACACCACCCAACGAGGAAGATTGCTTGTGTTAGACATGTAAATGATCAAATGGTTATACGATAGTTGATAACTATTTGGATAGAACATGCATGTGATTTTTTTGACAACATATTTGTAATTTTGCATTATTTTGTTAAAGGTATGGATGATTTATGCTAGTACAAATAGAACATGTGTTTTCATGATATTTGCAAAATAATTAAGACATTTTGGTTTTTAAAAATTTTAATCAAAAACTCTAAACCCAATTTATTGTTAAAACTATCTTATTAAAACAACACCTTATTGTCAAGGATTGCCACATCATGGGACGTAACATTAACCTTATATGGTAGTGTTGATGCAAATAGAATTTTGTAGAAATCTTCACTTGTACATTTCATTGCATTTACAAGAAAATTGAAACTAGTACCATGATTTGACAAGCCTAGGGGTGGGTAATAGATTATGCAAAGAATGGTAGTCCAATGTAGTCCATTAAAAAAGTTACAAATATAGGGAGAAGGATGCATGAAATGTTGCCAATTGAGTGAGGGGTGTTAATGGGGTGAGTGTTGAAAGAAAGCTTCATTAAGGTGTCTAAAGCATAATGGAATTTGGGTAGCACAAGGAAAGCTTTGGGGCCTAAACTCACTTCACATATTAAGAATGCATTAGCCTTTGATGCATTGCAAAACAAACAAGGTGAAATTTGAAATGTCAATTGTGCTAAATAAAAAAAGTTAGTCTTGAAACGTTATGTTGTTAGGCTTGTGATTTTTATGTTCCAACTACAAGAAAATATTTTTTATGATGGAATGATACCATATTAATGTATCTCAAAGCACAAATGTCAAGGCTTTAAAGGCAAAAGTAAATGGACAAATATGTTAGGAGTCAAAATTGAAACTCATTATTAGAATGACATAATGCATCTCATGTTGTTCACATCATTTCAAAATATTAATTTACATAGAATTATCACAAAATGAAACAAAAAAAGGGGGCTAATAGTTGCAAGTGTCCATTGCAACTATAAATTCATTGAGTTGCAAACCCTTGAATTTTTTCTTAATGAAATAATGATTTTTTTCAAAAAGACAAATATAACCCAATTTAGTTTCTATAATAATTTTCTTAACAAAATTTTAATGTTTTGAGATTTTGTTGAAAAATATATGTGAGACTATCCATATTTATTCCATATTACGTGGAATCTTATTTTAATAATGCATTTTTAATTATTACCAATTTACTGATGTACACAAAGAAAATAGTGTAATAAATATGCTCTAATAGGTCTTAATGTTTTTAATTGGTGAATAATAAGATTGATCTAGGTGGTTTGCTATTAATAGTCCCTCCCCCAATTATAATATCAATTACAATTTTATCAATGGGGCTACAAAAAGGTCGATAAACCTTTGACTTGAAACCTAGACCTTATCCTGTGTATTTGGAAATGCATTATCAAAGTAGTATAGATGTTACATTGCTCTAATTGAACATGAGTGGTACTTGCCCCAATGTATAAAATTGTGTTTAACGGCATCAAGTCAAAGAACCTATAGCC
>Ga0209611_10007199_pt1 | contig 17902 bp, 15 predicted proteins | sample S1TSphgellanicum_3_FD_187693 | JGI IMG/M metagenome (GOLD analysis project Ga0209611, IMG submission 187693) | Host-associated microbial communities from peat moss isolated from Minnesota, USA - S1T2_Fc - Sphagnum magellanicum MG (SPAdes) (version 2) | ecosystem: Host-associated > Plants > Peat...
CCTTTTGGGGGGGGGGGGTGTGCGGGGGTGTGCCTGAAAAGAAAGGAAAGTGAGGGGAAAAAGTCGTTAACTCGAGATGATGGACAGACGGACGGACGGACGGACGTATTGAACTGGACCTGATCTTCCCTGCAGGAGGGTTGTTGGGAGGGTGCATCTGCAGATCAGGAGAAGAAGATGTCCATGACGGAACAAAACTTTTGTCCGTTTGCTGAAGGACGGGAATTTTGATGTTCGACGAGGTTTTTGTCTATTACCCAAAGGAATGGAACTTTATGTTCGCACAATTTTTTTTTGTCTATTGTGGAATGGATCGAATTCTTTCTTTTATTTTCACTTTTAATGTTCACGCACAATTTTTATTTTTTTTGGTTTGTCTATTGTGGACAGGAATCATTTCAAAACTAAAAAACCGTGTGTTCTGAAGAACCAAACAGCTAAAAAGCCTGCGCGGAAATTTGATTTTGGTGTCGGTGGGTGAAATTAATTGAAAGTCGAATTGAAACCGTAGCACCATCGAAATAAATGGTTGAAAGTTTTGGGGGGTGTTAGGGTGGGCCACTGTGTGGCTCTGTTCCGGCCAATCATTACTTGCAACTTGTTGCAGCCAACCCATAAGATTTATAATTGAAAGTGTTGGGTGATGAATTGGCCCAACCTACCCACTATTGTTTATAAAAAGTGCCAAATCTTAACTACGATTAGGGGCCTTGAAACCCTAAAATGGTTTATAAAAAACCAACCCGTTGTTGTTGCAATGCAAAAGGATGGGGCAAATTAAACATGAAATATATAAAAGGGGTTATGTGACCTAATTGAATCTACTTACAATGTCAAAGAGTTTCTTTCATACCTTCAAAAATTGTGTGCAAGATCAATGTGTCTCTCAACTTGTACCTTGCCAACTTTGGCTTGGGAAATTTTGATTTTAAGAACTTGGCAAAATGTCTCCCATTGCATCTTGACTGGAACTAGGCCTACCAATAAGTAAGTAATTGCATTTTCTTCTTTGGCAATGTGCAAGAGCTTTGAGGTGTGATAAAAGAGTGCATTAAATCGGAATTGTTATATCTAACTAGAATTTATGGGTGGAAGAAATCATATCGAACATAAATGAACTTGTAATGGTAAATTATTATTATTTTTAAATCCAAAATTGAAAGGAGTAACATTGTCTAATTGTTTATGGATGATATAGTTATTTATCTTATTGCTGATTCAAAGATGAAGCCTATCCAATAGGGAGAAAACAATTCAAATAGGAGCAACGATTTTACAATCCAAAATGGTTCAAACCTCAAATTTTCAAGGAGGGGAAAAAAAACACATTTTGTGTCACCATACACCGTAAAGCACGGGGGTCAAATTCCTTAGTGTATTTAGAGGCTCCATTGTGAAACGTAAACACCCATTGGGCTTTATGAAAAATGTAACGCTCACTCTTGTTTGTTTTATTGTAAAGCTTGACATTGTTTGTTCACCCATGATACTGAGCTCTAGGTACCCACCAGGTATCATGGGAAAAAAAATTTAAATAAAAAATTTAGCATGCATGCTTTATGCTGGGCAAACCTCTTGGAGGGGAGGAGGGAGTTCCTGAAATAACAGGCCTTGGCACCTGCCTCGAGGGCAAATATTGAACTCCAGGCTCATTTGAGTGTTAGGGTTTTGCATGCTTCCACTTTCTCTTCCTTGTTCATAGTTTGATTCCACATCTCATGTTTGGACCCATTCCCACTTACAATCTTCTTTTCCAACAATATACCACCAATACAATAGACAACATGGATTGCTTTGATGACGGCAAATAAAACAAAACATCATTTTTCACTTGAAATGGGATTAGTATTTTTGGGATAAAGTGACAAGCACATGTAGTAGTCCTTCTCATCTGAAATCCTTCCTTTCAAATTGAGTCACCATTCACCTTGTCTACAATCATGCGAGTTGCGCAAAATAGTGACATTAAGCCACCCATCACTATTTTGCATGATGTTGTTTGTGCTGAAAAATATGTTGATAACATTTGTATTCACACACATCTTTAAGAGTGTTGCAATTCTTTGCACACAATCAAGCACTCACAAGACTACATAAAGGTGACTACATAAACCCTTTTTTTGGCCTATGTTGTTGTCAACTCTTATGCAAAACACAATTTAATTTTTTTATTTATTCACATTTTTAGCAACCAAAATATGCAAATTGTGACAACCCTAACCTCCCAAAGGAACTCTTTAAAGACAAAGTTGAAAAATTGAGACATTTGGAATTCCATACTGGAGTTGCTTAATCATAATGTTACATATTTGTTGCAGAGCATTAGTTTTATGTTAGGGTTTAATTGTTGTTTGAACCTAGTTTAATGTGAACACGATTTTAACTTTTTCATTTTTGAGGATTTTGTGTCCAAGATGATGATGTGCTTATGAAGTCTTGGTGTGCATGTTTATGTGTGTGACTTTGTTAGTTTTGATAGTGGTGGGTGTCAATCTACTCAAATAAAATCTCGGACTTAAATGTCTATGATTTGTTGGCCTTGCTTATGAAGGCAAGGGTATTGTGTTTAGATTCATTATAGAGTATAGTAGCTTAAGGGATTTTGGACCCTAGGTAATAATTGGTCTATTTTTATAGAGTTATAATATCTTGAAGGCTTTTGGTTTCTTTTAGAGGTGTTTTTCTGAAGATTATATTTTTGCATGGTGGAATATTTGAGTTTCCATGATTCTTCTTTTGCCTTAAGATACTATTTAATAATGTAAATGGCATGGCCACAGTGTGACACACCCCTTGTTTTGCTGGGATCAATCAAACCCAAAAAAAATTGGGGAAAAAGTTGGACCAACCTAGGGTTTACCGAATATTAGGGACATTCATATTTGAAAATCAGAAATTGGGTACCACATGATGTTGAGTATTGACCCAAATCTAGCACATAAAATCTTCCAAGCTTGCAATCATGGTTTTTAGAGCAACTTGAAAACCTAAATCATGTAGATATCTTCAAATGGGTACATTCCATTTCAGGCACATATGTATTGGAACAATAGTATTTTTTTCCCCCTTCATTTTGGGCCATCGTCAATATCTTTGGAACATGGGGGCTCTTGCCAACATAATAATAGCCTAAATATGCTTCCCCCTTGCTCACCACCCTCCATCCTTGCCCACTTTACAACTCATATACATGAAAGTTGAACCAACAATATGGAATTTTTTAAAATGAGGTGCTATTGGGAACGTCTTTGGGAACACATTGGGAGCTTGGGGAACATTTTGAAACTCTGATGGGAACACATCGGGAACAAACCCCCACCAAAAATAAATTAAAAAAAAAAATCCCTCCTCCCCCACCCTCCCAAAACCCAAAAGAAAAAAAAAACGAAGTCCTTCCCATGAAATGAGCCTTCTTATTGGCTGCATGAAATTTCCATTTTCAAAACGGTTTGTCATCATTTTCAACTTGCACTAATATGCCCCCCCCCCGCCCCCCAACACCCAATTATAAACTAGGGGTACTTCTTATTCAGTATTGAAAAATTTCAATAGTTTGTGAAAATGTTGTACACACTAAAATCCCAAACTTCAGTTGTTAGTGTAGTCTTTTGCCATCTCTTTCTTTATTGGTTGCCTGGGGACTATGTTGAAGTATTAGAGTTTTTGGGTTGGATGCTTGAGAAACGAGAACAAAGCTAAAACAAAAAAAAGCTTTGTCTTTCTCCAGCGTCCGTGCTTACCAAACATGCGATATAATAACACACTATTTCAAAGCAAAAAACGACATGAGAATAAGAAATTCCAAAGAATCATGTCGCATACAAGTATGATAGTAGCAAGTGGTACATGGTACTTGTTCAAAGTAGGTAGGTACTCGGGTACATAGTGGGGCACCCACCACTAGAAGCTAAGCATGCTACAACAGGAGGAAGGGAGGAAGGAAGGTAGAGAGAGAGAGAGAGAGAGAGATGAGCATAATGAGTGACAATTTGCCATACTTGCACTAGCCTACCACTCAAATGTGTATGGTACAAAAATCCAAATACAAATGAAAAATGAATACAACCTCCCCATGCAAACAGAAAAAAACAAAGAACAAGGGGGTGTGTCACACTGTGGCCTTGCCATTTACATTTTTAAAAAAAATCTTAAGTCAAAAGAAGAATTATGAAAACTCAAATATATTCCCCGATGCAAAAAAAATAAATCTTCAAAAAATCCTCTGAAAGAAACCAAACCAAAATCCTTGAAGATATTATAACTCTATAACTAATCTCAAGCTTCAACACAAGCCAAAATATCATTAAAAAATCCTCATATAAAAATTCATAGACCTATTATCAAGGGTCCCAAAATTCCTTAAGCTCGTATATATACCCTATAATGAATCTAAACACAATAGCCTTGCCTTGGTAGTAGGCAAGCCCAACAAGCTTAGTAGTAGGTGGATGCAAAAAAAATTCATCCATGCATAGCTTGAGATAGAGGCGTTGTTTGTCATTTGTCATCCACATGTCAAGTCAGTTACATTCTGGAATAGGCCTTAAAAGTAAAGCTGGTTTCAACATTGACAAAATGAATTATTATTTATTTTCAAGAAAAAAAAATTATTTTAATTTTTATTGAAATTATTATTATTATTTCCATGATCTACTATGATATTGTTATTTTAGTTGTCAAATTATTCAGAGTAGAAGCCTATAAAAATTATGATGATTTTCAACACATGAATTTCATATTTTCACAAAAATTCATTTCACTGTTTGGAGGATTATTTAATGACGAAACTTGACCCTAGGGTAAGGTACGTAGGTAACTAGGTTTGTAAATATTTAGCCTTTCCCAAGTACTAAGCGAACTAGGTAAGGTTTAGTCATTTACCCTTACCCTTGCCTATATTCATAATTTGGAGAGCCATTTTTACCTTACTTTTTATGGAGATTGCAAATTTTGGTGGCTACCTTGTGTGTTAGTTTTTTCTTTTTCTTTTTCTTTTTCAAGTTTGTGTCATAGCCAAGGTGGCAATGATTCAGTACCCACTTTAGCCAAATTTGTCTATTAATAAAATATAAAAGGAGAAAAACTTAAACATCCTTCTATATTTTTTGCTAGCTACCTACTTGAATCAATGTATAGAAAAATCTGATGATTTTTTGGATTCTTTTTTGAATTTTTGCCTAATTTTTTTCAATAACTTATTGAATTTTTCCACAAGATAATTCTTAAAACTAATGGCTCATTCTCATACTTACCAGCCCCCTTCCATCCTAACTTAAACCTGATACCATAACATAGGGATAGCTTTGGCACATGTTTGCCACATAAATTAATTTATTTTGAAGGTTCCTTTTTCCCCCAAAAAAAATTATTTTAGAATTTTTTTCATTTTATATCACAAAAATTGGTGTTTTTTCAGAAAAATAATTTTTGAAAATTTTAGAATTTTTTTTAAAAAAATAATTTATGCGAAAGTTGCCAAACAACTATGGTATTATGTACACGTATAGAGAATATGTTCTACCTATTGCCTTTCACCCCATTGCCCAAACAAGTGTTGTGTGTGTAAATGCTTTAGGACTTACATTTTGTGTGAGTATAAAATTGTGTGTAGAATTATTTTCTGCCATGTAAAAGAGTGTAAGTGTAAAAATAAATATATTTATGTGCTTTTTATGCAATTGTGTAAGATAATGTAAGTGTAAAACAAATGCATTTATATGGTTTTACATAACTTTGTAAAACAATGTAAAAGAATTGTGATTTCTGGTTGAAGAAGGGGGAAAGACTTCATAATGTTTTCGGTGATAGGCCAACCAAATGGCCCATTGCAAAAACATTTGTGTTTTGGGATGCACCACAACTAATTAAATTAATTAATATGAATTACAATAAGTATCTAAGCTCTTGTAAAAGCTTAGGCCGAAAATGATTAAGAAAAAAAATTCAATTCAAGCATTGAGGTGGAGCAAAATGTACATTCAAAATATTCCTTGGAATAGGTTCACCGTAGTCCCATATTGGTAGAAAATGCTAATGTTTGAAGAGGCAAAAAATATTAGAGTAAATAACATTGCCTCCCCTAACACTAATTTTTTTTTTTCTGCCCGGCCATATTGTGTTCATGATAATTTTGGCCTTGTGCTTTACAATCGGTAAAGTCAAAGGTGGGGCAAAATTCCCAAAATGTGAGGCTCGGGCTCGGAATTACCACCCCATTCTAGGCCCCTTATTATTTTGGGAATGCCCCGTGCCTTTAGTTCTACCCTACAATACTAAACTTGGGAAAACTCCAAATGACACCCATCACCATATAGTACATATTTTCCTCTGGGACAACAAAATTATCATATCTTTTTTTTTTCCCCATAAAAGGCACGGCAAAATTTAGAGCTATGGACTAACTAAACAATTTTATCTAACTAACCAACCAACTAACTAACTAACTAACTAACTAATTATCTAACTAGCTACTCTTCAAGACCAAGTTGGGGCTTTAAACTCTAAACTAAAATGCCAAACTTGGGGGGGGGGGGACTCCAAATAGGCTAACACCCACCACCATAGTGGTAGTACATTTCCTGAACACAAAATTCTTGTAACTTTTTGGAATAAAAAGCACTGTAAATTCAGAGGTGTGAACTAACTAACAAATTAACTAACCAACTAACTAACTGAGTACTCTTTCACACTGAGAGAGTCCTAAACCCTACACCTCCTCATCTTCATGACCTAATTTAGAAGCAGCGTTGAAAGCGTCCCTTCTTCTTCTTCTTCTTTCTCGCCGAAATAAGTAAGTCCTTGTTCAGTTGCTTATTTTCGATGCACACAACTTTACCACAGCGCGCATCTCGACGACGACGGACGACGACCGCTGCCTATGATCCCATCACTACCAGTAAAGTACTAAGCATCATACAGCACCTGAAGTAAATAAAATAAAATCAGCAAATGGTTTGAACTTTGAAGGCGACGTTTTGGGGGCGAGTGTAGATGGATAAGAAGAAGAAGAAGAAGAAGAGCTAGATTGATAACTTAGATTGACAGATAATAATTTTTAAGTTTATAACGTAAGTAGAACAACAACAACAAGATCAAGTACTTGCGCCGGCCTGCGTGCCTGTTCCCGAGTCATCAGTCAGGGTTTTCAACCAGCACACACCGCGCAGCAAAAATGTACGCACGGAAACTACTTCTATAGAGAGAGAGAGAGAGAGAGAAAAGGCAAAGGCGATGGCGGCGCGCGACTGTCCAGCGGGTTAAAAAAAAAATGTGCGCGTGGTCCCCCGGTCCGTAGCCTGTCTTCTTTGCGCGACGACCCACGACACCTGCTAATAACGTGAAAGAAATCCCGGGGCTGGAAAGAAAGAAAAAGAAAGAGAAGCCAAAAAACAAACACACACACACACATACAAAGAAGGCCAAAAGAAAACAGTGAATCAGGACCTGGAAATAGGTTAAGGTTTTTTCAGGACCTGGAAATATGTAGAAACTTTCAGGGATCTGGAATCCGCAGTAAAAGTTGCTAGCAACTATACATCATGATTATTAAATTAACTTTTACTGGATTTACTTGCTTACTTTCCGACCGACCTACCTACCTACCAACCAAAGTGCCTATTATTATACCAACGTTTGCAGGATTCATTATTTCCAAATTCCCTACTACCTACTAGTTTACCCTAGTCGTAGGCTTAGCCAGTGTGTTTTTTGGGAATTTTTGTTTGTAGCCAAAATGGCTATCATTCTTAAGAGGATTTTGACAAAATCTGGCTATAAACCAAATAGGGAAGTGCAAATCTTTAGTCATTCTTCTACATTTTTGGCTACAAACTGAAAATCACTATTATAAAATCTGACTATTTTTACTTCTTCTTTCTTTTCTTTTTTTTAATGACTTCTGGCGATTGAAAACCTCTAGAATCTCTTTTTTCGAATTTTAAATTTTATTTTCGCTTTTTTGCCGAAATTTCGCCCCCAAAAAAAGGCTGCTCCTGGCATGGGTGACAACAGCTAGCTTCTAGGGGGGGTTGGGGGGGAGGGGGGGACAGAAGTAAGTAGCTAGTTGTCGGGTTAGAGCTGACCTTTAGGGTTAGTAGTGTTGCGCCGTAATTTAATATTGGTGCGGGGTAAAAATTAAACAGTAACTATTGGCTGGTTTGAGACGTGGATTTGGGCGTCGTATGTATGTATTTGTACGTATGTAAATATTTAGTCCGGGCAGTATAGGTCCGGTTTCCTTCTTCTGCCCGTTTTTTTTTTCTTTCTCTCTCTCTCTCTCTTCCTTCTGACAACGTGGGGTGTGTGTGGGGGCGCAAGTAGAGAAGAAAGAGTGTTTTGTGGGGACGCTCTGGACAAGTCCGAGGAGGAGGTGCTGCGGGGGTGATTATAGAGCGAGTTTGTTTGTTTGTTTGTTGCCGCGGTAGTAGAAGAGCTTCGTCGTTTCTGACTGCGATTACTTTTCTGTTTTTTTTTTTTTGGTTGGTTGGTTCGGTTCTGTTTGATGCGCTGCGTTTTGTGTCGATATTTTGTTGTTATAGCCTCTCTCTCTCTCTCTCGCTCAATGCCAATGCCGATTTGTTTTTCCACAGCTGTCGCTGCTTTTACATAGCCGGGAGTAAGAAGAAGATGATGATGATCGCAGAGATTCAAGAAGTCTGTTCCATGAGCTTCTTCTACGGCGGCAGCAAGTCTGCTTTCTCAATATATTCTTGACAAGCTCCGACAGTCGAAGAAGAAGAAGAAGGTGCAATATTATTAGTCTTACTTGCTCCCCTTTCTCTTTTTGTCTCTGTGTGTTTTCCGGCGTCTATTATATACCGTGGGTCTTTTTGTTCATTTCCTTTTTTCTGCCCTGTTGTCTTGGTCTTCGGCCTTTTGTGTAATATACATGTGTGTAAGTATCAAACCGTGTTTTGTAGAGTAGGAGGAGTTGAGACGAGATCTTTCAAGGAGAATGTCTTTCAAGGAGAACATTGTGCCATGTTGTTCATCAAAGACTTGCTTGAAATTGTTTCGATGTTTTTTTAACAGTTCAGAGTCGTTTTGCTTTTGCTTGGACATATTTTCGTCTTCGGCGTTTTGCGACTCTAAGTTTCTATGAATCAGATTGGAGAAAAACTGTCTGCTTCGTAGTAAGTATTTCAGATGATCTTCAAGTTCCTGTTCATGGTCGTCTTTCAAGACGGCCTTTAAACTAAGGTTCTGAACAGGACTACTTCCGCTTCCGGCCGGGAGCTTATCAAATAAGTCATATCGGTCTTAGAAAGTTGACAGGGAACGACGAGAGACTTAGGGACAGGAAAGAGCGAAAAATGTTCTAATCCGACCATGCCGAGTTCCTCTTCTGCTCCTAAGTCTTGCACAAGAGAGTAGACATTGCTGTCTGGTAGCTGTCCAGAGTTCCGGGAATTGTTGAAATAACAGTAGCACGACGGAGTCGAGAACGCTTGCTTTGTCACAGTAGTAGTAATTCGCAGAGACTTGAGGTGCGCGTCATGTGCCATGATCGAATGATCTTCCCCGTCCGGCAGAAGAAACTGGAGCGAATTGATTCCTGGCCAGCCAGCCAGCCAGCCAGAAGAATCGTAACACTGATGCTTCTGAGCTGCTGCTGCTGCACTGGCTCTTCCACTGCTAACAATGCTGCAGCAGGAGATCACATTACTTACTGAGACAAGAACTCTCTATGCGATCTTAGCAGCAAGACTTTCTACTGCCATCAATCTGTCAAATCTGGAAGCTGTTCGACGTCAAAAAAGTGCAAAGGAACAGCACCTGTGGAAGTCGCAGATAGCTGGATTCACACCAGGATGCTTACCTGCTGCGTATCTGCCTACTACTACCTCTTTCAGAACTGAAGAAGAAGAAGGAATCGCAAGCAGAGCTCTACTACACAATCAATTGCATCACGATCTAGTTTCCAGTCCTTTCTTTTCCAGTAGGCAAAGTCGCAAATTGCCGAGAGAATAGCGAAACACTCGGCAATCTTTGGATTAGAACATTCGCGTTTCAGCTTCACCGTCCTTTTGCTTCAAGAGAACAACTACGCACACTGGAGGCAGATCGGTATCGTCTGAAGTGTGGTTTTGCGGTTACAGATTTTTGAAGCAAAGCGAGGAGGGAGGAGTAGGGAGGAGCGAGGAGTACAAGCATGCAGGGGATGGACGCTTCCGGGAAGTACGTTCGCTACACTAATGAGCAAGTGGAGGCTTTGGAGCGTGTGTACCATGAGTGCCCCAAGCCCAGCTCTATCAGGCGCCAGCAGCTCATCAAGGACTGCCCTATCCTTGCAAACATTGAACCCAAGCAGATCAAAGTCTGGTTCCAGAACAGACGGTGCGGTGCACAGTCTCACTTGCCCCCCTTTCCCAGACAGATCTTCATTCAAATCTTCTTTTCTTACTTCTGTGATCGTCTCCACATCGTGTATTTGAGAAGGGAAAGCTGCTGTCAACGGCAGCAATATTGTATCTGAAAGCTTGCCTGCTTTGAGACACATTGTCAACCTTCTTGTAGTAGAACTTGGGAGAGGGGAGCTGGGTGAGGAGGCTCCTGATGCAATATGTATGTATGGGTATGCTTGCAGGTGTCGGGAGAAGCAGCGCAAAGAAGCAACACGGTTGGTGAGTGTGAATGCAAAGTTGACAGCACTGAACAAACTCCTGATGGAGGAGAATGAGCGGCTTGCAAAGCACACCTCGCAACTCACTATTGACAACCACTTCCTGCGGAAGCAACTGCAGCAGTCACCTCCCATACCTGGCAGTAAGCGCCCACCAGATCAGGTATGCATGACTCTATACTGCAACTCCAGAGTACAGAATTGAGTTCTGTTGTTCATGAGGGGTAATAGCCTTTGATTAAGTTGAATTACAATCTGAGACCTTTTCCATGATCCCAATTCCAATCAGAGATATATGCAATTTTGTGAGGTAGGTTTAAGTGCTGTGACAGCATCCCATGAAGGGAAGAAAGGGACCAGCAGCAGCTCATAGTTATAGGGGGCAAAGCACAATGGTGGAGGGAATGCTAGCTCAGCACATGAGTATTTGTGGGTATATGTGCAGGCTGCTGTGGGCTCCACTGACACTAGCTCAGATTCAGTGGTTACTGTTGGTCTTCCACCACAGCCCACTCCACAGCATTCACCTCGTGGTACAAGCCCGGCTGGGTTAGTTCTGAAATGCCCTGTGCCACTAAGACTCTTCTCACCAGGGATGTCAGTCACTGTCTTCATTGCAATCCCTGTTTCTTTTTTGGTTTTTAATATCAGCTGCTGCTTCTGTTGGTGGTCTTGTAAGTGCTTTTGGCTCAAACTGGGCATAAGGAGTTCTTGATTTGGTTGATCAGTGTGATGTTTCTGGGCATGTATCACAAGCTCTTTCTGACAAAAGAGTCATTCTGACATTTCTCTCTGAGAATTTGCATATCAGATGAACAGATAGTTTCTCTCAGCTAGAGAAACCGCTGTCTTCCTTCACTCATCAAATTTGTTGTGAATGGCAGACTGTTGTCAATAGCAGAGGAAACTGTAACAGAGTTCGTTGCTAAAGCCACGGGAACTGCAATTGACTGGATTCAGTTACCGGGTATGAAGGTGTGCGTCTTTGCTTCCTCTGTCAGCTCAGAGGAAAATCTTGATGTTGATTTCTGGTACAAAGGTGTATGGTAACTGACTATCTGGTCCAACTAGATCTAATATTGTCACTCAAACTTCAAATGGATTGGGATTCTTGGGTGTAGCCTGGTCCGGATGCCATTGGCATTGTCTCCATATCTCATGGCTGTCCGGGAGTAGCAGCAAGAGCTTGTGGCTTGGTGGGGCTAGAGCCTAACAAGGTATGAAACACTTTTACACAAATGGCCATTTCTGAATGAAAATATGCTAGTCGAGAATTGCCCAGCAGAACTGACTATTCTCTCTGATTCACTCTTCATGGTATAGAGTATGATTTTGACAAGCTCACCAGCACCAGTTATACTGTGCTTATGGACCAGGTGGCAGAAATTTTGAAAGATCGGCCATCATGGCTCCCGGACTGCCGCTGCCTAGACATATTGGGTGCATTTCCAACAGGAAATGGGGGAACTGTGGAGCTCATTTACACACAGGTCAGAAAAACTATATGCCTACAACCACTTGCCTTCCTACTTCATCTAGATGTTGCTGTTTGTAAAGTTGTTCTTAGAAAACCATGCATCATTGTGAACATCCATGCTCTACTGGTAAATTGCCAGTGCACACACAAACTGAAATCTGGATTCTTTGTCTACAGATGTATGCACCCACAACATTGGCTCCTCCTCGGGACTTCTGTACTTTAAGATATACCACTCTTCTTGAAGATGGAAGCTTGGTGGTATGTTGATGAAAGTCATTCTCCATGCAAACTAGATGTCCATGACTGCTTCCAAGTGTTTCATCTCAGTTCATCAGTGGAAGAGGGAACTGTTGAATGTCCAGACTAGCCCTTAGAGATCTCAAGGATGCAATGCTGAACAGCAAAATTTAGTGGACCAATGCAAGATGCAAGCAACCAGTTGAGCGTTGATGAGGACATGTTTTTTCTAAATGCCTAAACTGCAGTCATCAATTTGTGCAGATTTGTGAAAGATCATTGACTGGAACACAGGGGGGGCCTACAATGCCTCGTGTCCAGTCCTTTGTGAGGGCAGAGATGTTACCCAGTGGTTACTTGATTCGGCCATGTGATGGAGGGGGGTGCATTATTCACATTGTTGATCATGTGGACTTGGAGGTAGAGCTTGTGCAAAAGACCCTCTCGTGGCTTCTCAACAGACTGGCATGTTGCTTGTACATACATGACATCGTGATATTTCACTCATCAAAATGTGATAGTTGGACATAGTATGAGTTTTACACAGCATCTGTAGGGCCCTTGCAATCTGAAAGACCATTTCTCAAGATGTAGCCTTAGAAATTCTTTTCAGTTGAAATCAACCTGTCTCAGTGCATGTGACACAGGCTAACAGAGAAGTGTGCATCTGCTAAGTGTTGACTGTAAATGCTTCTCTTGTGAGTGCAGCCATGGAGTGTCCCAGAGGTGCTGCGACCCCTCTATGAGTCTTCAGCTGTCCTTGCACAAAAGACAACAATTGTGGTAAGACATTTGCAAATTTGAAAGTCACCCCTTGGTTTTCCTGCAGGATCATTGAATGGTCTTTGTCAGCTCAGGCAGTCTTTGAAAACCTGCAATGCTTCCAGGGATCTGGCTTGTTCCAATTAAAACTCAGAATCTCATACCCAAGACATGGCTTCATAAAAAGACACATAACCTGACCTACAGATAAAGAGGCCTTTCAACACATATTGTCCACCTGAATTTGCACACAGAGATGTAGAGTTTGGAAATTAGATATGTGTACTTCCAGTGAATAGAGATTTTGTAATTCCTGGGTATATGAGTTTAGTTCAAAAATTCTAAAGGGTAGAAAAGAATCTAAGGTGCAGTTATAGAGCCTTGCACATTGTTGCCATCTACATTTCAAAACACAGTCTATTGGCAATATAGAATGTTTTAGTACCCTTCAAAGCTCAACTGCATTTTGGGTGTGCAGGCATTTAGGCATTTGCGGCGGGTTGCACAAGAGGCAAGTGGTGCTGTGGGACCACGGGGTGGGCAGCAGCCTGCTGTGCTTCGAGCTCTCAGTCAGCGCCTTGCAAGGTAAACCCCTATTTGGAAGCACTTGAGCGTGCTGTAAACATGCATGTGCCCAGAACTTGGACAATCAGAAAACAAGAACCAGGGATCATTTGCTTGCAGCATTTCCCTACCAGCTGGAAAATGAAAGTTGTCTAATGTTACATCATGATCATGGGCCTACAGGGGTTTCAACCAGGCAGTGAATGGATTTCCAGATGACGGTTGGGCTGCAACAGTTAGTGATGGCATGGATGATGTAAGTGTGGTCCTCAATGAGTCTCCTACTGCCAAGGGTATGGGACAGGTAGCCGCTGACAGGCTTCTCTGTTCCCTTGGTGGAGGTATCTTATGTGCAAAGGCATCCATGCTCTTACAGGTTCGTATCATGCTGTTCTGACAAATTCTTCCTTCTTCCTTTCTGTTCCATTTTTGCATTGTCAGATCTTGCCCCATTCCTAAGGCCCACCAGGGCCTCAGTGTCCTGAAGGGTGATCTTTCCTGCTGAGATTGGGGCAGTGACTGACAACAGGTGATACTGGGCGTCTCTTGTAGTATTCTAGCTAGTATCATCCTCTGCAATTTAAGATCTCATGTTGGGGACACAGTGACTTTTGTTTCTTACATATGTTTTTTATATCAACTTCAATTTTCAGTGGACTTAAATTCACAGAAGGTGCTGGCCATTAAGGTTTGATCTATTCAGCAGAACCTATTCTTATAGGATGGGACTGCATTCTGATTGCAGAATGTACCTCCAGCACTGTTGATACGGTTTTTACGGGAGCATCGATCAGAGTGGGCTGACTGTGATATTGATGCTGATGCTGCCGCTGCCTTCCGTACTAGTACTCGCAGTGGAAATGCTGGTCATGTGCAGCTGCCCCTACCTTTGGCTCATTCAGTCGAGCAAGAAGAGGTAAAGTTCTTTCACTTCTTGTGCTCTTTCAGTTCCAAGGCACATAGTTAAATAACTAAAATTGACGCATCGGAGTCTCAGAGTTTTTGAGTGAATGGTTCATAAGTATAAATGTAAACTCTGGTGCTGATTGGTTTTGGCCAACTGGTTCTGGATGTGTAGTTTCTGGAGGTTGTGAAACTGGAAAGGCATGGAGGAGCACCCAATGGTATTCACACCCGTGACAATTTCTTATTACAGGTCTCTACCTCTTGCCCATAAATTTATGAACAGTGAAATCCCATTTATAGCTCTCACAACGTCTGTGAGAGACCAAACAAAATTGGTCCACAACCATGTCATGAATACAGATTTCTGAAAGAAACCCTTACCTCTTTTAGCCTTTGTGAGCTCAGCTAATGATAAAAAGGAAGTTTTGGGAAGTTGAAGTACATACTGAACTCCATGCCGTTGTGGAAAGGATGAGACTGGCCACTACTTCTTCATTTCCTAGTATCCAAGGTTTCACTAAAGGGCTCAGTTGACAAACTACTCCTTGGCATGTGTGGGATGGGGAATGCAGTTTTGTAGTGGAGTTGACGAGAATGCAGTGGGGGCCTGTGCTCAGCTTGTCTTCGCACCTGTTGATGTTGCAGTGTCAGATGATGTTCCTCTTTTACCATCAGGATTCCGAGTCATCCCTCTTGATTGCAGCCTTACTGTGAGTAGTGACCTTATTTCAAATGTGTTCTCTGCTTTTGCTAATTCAATTGGACTGTAATTCTCTCTAGACTTCAACTGTAAAGTATTTATCATAAGTGGAGTAATAAAGATGATATGCATATTGCAGGATGGGTTGGGATTATCACGTACTCTTGATTTAGCATCAACATTAGAAGGGGGAACAGAACCAAGCCGTGAAAGCGGTACAGGCCTGAATAGTAGCTTGCGATCAGTGCTCACCATTGCGTTCCAGTTTGCATATGAGGCACATATGCGTGAAGCATGTGCAAACATGGCTCGGCAGTATGTGCGCACAGTAGTGGCCTCAGTCCAGAGGGTAGCAATGGCACTTGCTCCCTCACGCCTGCCATTGCACCTGGGTGCCCAGCAACCTCCTGAATCTCCAGATGTGGTCACATTAACATGTCATATTCTTCAGAGTTATAGGTACAGTCCCCCTGTTCTCTTTGTTGCTCTATTTTCATTGTGTTTTGTTTCAGCATGTGCGAACTCAATCCTTGGAAGGGCCATGTAAGTTACATCAGTTTTTATATTCTCAGCCTGGAATGATTTGGAGTGTGCAATGTTAGATAGACTCCATCTAGTGGTGACATCTGTTGCATTCACAAAAGTTCTGTGCCAACCTCAAGGTTTGTTTGGGATTCCAGATGACAGAGAAGTACTGATCCTTATCAGAAGCTTTCAGTGAATTATGTCAACTTCTGTATGTTGATCCAATGAAATGATACCTATGCAGACTTCATTTGGGCATAGACCTCATTAGGTCCGACTCTGGGGATGAAGGATTATTCAAGGCATTTTGGCATCACAGTGATGCCATAATGTGTTGTGCTTGGAAGGTATATTTTCTTCTATTGCTTATATCGTGTTGTCATTAGATTCACAGACATGCCTTTCTTCTTGTCCTTTTTGCTGTGTCTCTGAAGATTCAACTTGCAGTTTACAGTCCTCATCCTTTAGATTAGTTGACTTAAAACTGATCAATCCTGGAGAGAGCAATGCTAACTCAGAAAATGTTTGCAATGTGACTACAGCAAGGGTTACCTGAATTCACTTTCGCAAACCAGGCAGGTTTGGATATGCTGGAAACAACATCAGGGGCATTGCAGGATTTGTCATGGGAGAAGACTCTGGATGAAAATGGTCGCAAGACTGCCTATAATGACTTCACCCAGGTCTTACAACAGGTGAGCCCAGATAGTGATGATGCAAGAACCTGTGCATGATAAAAAATATTCAGGAGCAACATCACAATCACATCTTTGTCTATTTCATTTGTGCAACACTGAGTGGATCCTTCTTTAGACAAACAAGAGAGGTCTTGGCAACTTGTCAACCAAGCTTTCTACATTTTGGGTGTTGAGTTCATTTGCTGGATGTGGCAGGGATACGTGTATCTTCCAGCTGGAGTACGGATATCAAGTAGGGGGCAACCAGTCACATATGAAAGGGCACTTGCCTGGAAAGTTTTGGCAGATGATGATACCACGAGGTGCATCGCATTCCTCTTCATGAATTGGTCATTTTTCACATAGTGTATGTGTTCTTCTTGTATGCTTTGCCCCTCATGAAAAAAGTGGTTTTAGACTTGAAACGCTACAGCACAGCATATGCTCATAACATTGCTGTGAAAAACATATGAGTCCTTTGGGGTTATGACATTACGAGAGACATAACATAGCCAAGATTGATTTACAAGCCAGGAGAAGACAATTTCATTTGCATTAGACTGCCAGCAGTATTGATGCATCCATCGAAAGACATTCATTGTCTCATGGCCAAACCACCAGACTTTTTCTGATTTTTCTTTTTGTAGGATAGTGTGACAACCTATGAGGGCAAACATGGAGACCTAAACATGGGGAAATCTGGATTTGAAATCCCAGATATCTAGACATGATTGCAGTGGTCTTGTCTATCATGAAAAAGATAGGAATTTTCATGATAGACAAAATTTTCATGCTTGTATTGGTTTTTGTCTATCATGAAGAATTTCCCTGCCGCAATCACATGGAGGTATAAACATACATATATATACATATATACATTGAGATCTTTTCATTCACTAAGCTTTCTCTTTGTACAGCAATTAGTGTAGTGGTAGTTCTCCTCAGCAGGAGGATTATGGTGATGGTTTATATAGTTTGTGTGTGATTGACACCATGCAACAAGTGCTGCTGACTGCACTCATTCGCGGTGTGTTGAGTTTTGGTTTCTCTGGAAGGACTGGTCTGATATTTGAAGAACCCAGGACCAGGAGGAGTCGGTATTCGGTATGTTCAAAAGTTGATACTTGACTAACACTTGATTTATATATACTTCCAAATTGTTATTATGGAGTTCATCTACAGATATTGCAGTAAGTGCATATTATATACTGAAATATCATTGCATGCTTGTTAAAATGTTTTGTGAAAAAAATGCTGCAAGGGAAAATGGAGACTTGCAGAGTGGTGATGTTAGAGATCCCAACAAAAAAAAATTTTAAATTCCAGATTTAGCTATTGTGAAAGTATTTTGGCAATAGATTTGTTGCCAATTAGTTTTAAGAATAATGACTTGTTCTCAAATACTGGTTTGTTTTTGTCTTTTTTTTTTT
>Ga0209611_10007200_pt1 | contig 17902 bp, 14 predicted proteins | sample S1TSphgellanicum_3_FD_187693 | JGI IMG/M metagenome (GOLD analysis project Ga0209611, IMG submission 187693) | Host-associated microbial communities from peat moss isolated from Minnesota, USA - S1T2_Fc - Sphagnum magellanicum MG (SPAdes) (version 2) | ecosystem: Host-associated > Plants > Peat...
TTTTGGGGTTTTTTGGTTTTTTTTTTTTTTTGTTAGGTCATGGTACAGATTGCCTATTCTTTGCTGTGCAGGAAAACAAGAACAAAGTTCCTTGTTTTTCTGCTGCCCGTGGTAGCTCTCACTCACAATCTGGCCATTGGGTTGATTTGGGCTGGATTAGGGCATGGTGTTTTGAGGGCTAAGGTTGAGTTGGTTCGTTTCTCCTTCCTTTGGGGATCAGATTTTTCACAGAGCTCAGTTGCACCAGCAGAATGGAAAGCAGTGCATTCGATGACATGGCATTCAGGGCATGTGCAATTTGCAGGCGTAGCTGCTTTGAGAGGCATGGAAATGATACAAATGAAGCTGCACTGGGATCTCCTTCATTCTTGAAGCTCCTTGGGGATGATGACATATGCAACAGCTTAAGCTCCTTGGTAACTTGAGAATGCTAGACCTAATTCTTTTTCCTGTTGCATCTGATCAGAAGCAGATGCAGAGCAGATGGCCAGAGAAATGGGGAGACAGTCAGAGGATTGAATGAACTACAGAATCTTTGGCAAATCATTTATTCTGAAAATCTCGAAGAGCTAATTATAATGGTAGGAAATTTTGGGTTTTGCAGCATATTCCAAGTATGTTCATGGCATGCAATGACTGTTGGATTTGGGACACTGTAACTCTAAAAGGGCCAGCAGGCTTTATGGGTGAGGCAGTGGTTGCACATGACCATGGATATAGTTTCCAGGGAGGCTGGAAGGAATTTGTCAAGCACCAGAACATTGAGTCCGGTGACACAGTTCTTTGTACTCTTATTGCAGATTCAGTATTTGCCATCAAGTTCTATGACAAATTGGGTTGTGAGAAAACCTTTCAGTCAGGAGGAGGAGGGGTCCAGGCTGAGAGTGCTGCTGGTAAGCAGGCAGATGCCAATTTACAGGGTACTAGTGGAGAAACTGTAATCCCACTGCATTCCAACACTCCTGCTGACAGGATGCTTTCATGTGAGGAAAATCGAATCAATGAAACTGAGCAAGGGCGTGAAGAAGCTCTCATGACAGCAGCACCAGCTGAGCTTGGAGTCCAACATCGGAAGAGGCCAAGTGAACTCAAGTCTCCTGATCAACAAAGGAAAAAAAGACCTTGTATTGAACAACTTGTGCTTGAAGTTGCAGAGAGGGGAATCGAGGAAGAAAGAAAGAGGTTACAAAAATTGCTAAAGCAATCTCGTATGAGGATGAAATATGATGGCAAGTTTGGAAATTCAGAATATGAGTGGGAGGAGGAGGATCAAGTCTGTGACCTGTCAGCAGCACCGGTGAGATTGGAAGGGTTCCCAACAGCCCAAGTTCTGGAATCAGAGGAGAGTGCTGGATATGAGGAGCTGTGCACAGTGCAGCAGGGAAGGGACTATGGTTCTCACATGTCAAGTCAGGGACCAGAGTCTGAGAGCCTTTGTGAAATGGAGTGTGTTCAATCTTCTGATGCTCAGGTTGTTAGAAAGGATAGCAATCCCAACACAGCAGTGCACATTATGAACAAAACGTCCAGTTCCAGGCACATTATGGCGGGTTTTTTTTACTTGTTATGCACTATGCAAATTCATTGAGATCAATTCTGATGCATACACCAGATGATAGTGAAGTCTTCTCTGAGAAAGCTTCACAAGCCAACTTCAGCCTAGAAAATAGCTTCCAGGACTTCCTTTTCTTCTTGGGTGGTTTTTGTTCTTTTTAACTTCAAAAGATGGAGCATCCCATTCTCCAGAAAATTCTTGTGAAAAGACTTCTGAGAACTGATTTGGACCTTTGTTGTCTGCCACACTAGAAGGATGCCACTGGTACTATTACCATGGAGCAAAGGGGAATTGGTTGGAGGGACAGTGCTTCACAACCACAAAACTTTGTGGGACAAGGGCAAACACCTTATTTTCTCACAGAAAAGCCATTAACATCCTATTGTGGTACAAGCTGCAAAAGCAGTGGGGATGGTGCTGCACACCCACAAAAAGGCGTACTGGTTGAATTATCTGATGATGAGAGTGATGAAAAGAGAGAACCCACAAGTATAGCAGGTATGTTTTCTCTGGAAGTATGCTTTACAGTCAATCTGATCTTTAGTTTGCAACACAGTCTGTAACACAGACATTGTTGTTATGGTGGGTGGTCTCTTAGTGCATAGTTTCTACACTTCTTGCACAGGAGAAGGACATCCTCTGCTTCAGCAGCGAGTAAAAATGCGGGAAGTGCCTTCATTTCAGAGTCGTCCTCCAACAAAAGCAGAGCAACAAGCTGCTATTAACTTGGCACATGAAGTCTCTATCATTAACCCACATACCCGCATTGTCATGAAGCACTCTCAAGTGTGTGCTGGGTTTTCTGTTGTAAGTGAGAATCCTTTTTACCTCTCCCATCTTCCTGCCATTTATATCATTTTTGTCTCTTCACTGAAGAAGAGAACTCTGGGTGTCTGTCCAGGGGTCCAAATTTGTCTTATTGATCCTTGTATTTGAAAAGGATTCCTCCTCTGTTATGTGATGCAGAGTTTAGGTCTTGCAGAGATGCCCAATGTAACAACAGATGCAATATTGTATGACACAGCTGGAGGTGCATGGCAAGTGAAATGGCTTGTAAACTCCAGTGGAAGGCGACTCAGTGCTGGGTGGCGGAAATTTTCAGTGGATCATCAACTAGATGAGGGTGATGTGTGTGTATTTGAAATTGTGAAGAAGGATGAGCTTTCACTCTTGGTCCATATTTTCCCAATTGTGATTTTGGAGGATCAACCAGGGATCGAAAGTCCTAACACAATCATGGGTGGAGAAATGAAACAACCTGGGACACCAGCTGTTGTACCACTTGATCCAAGTGCAACAAGTAGTTTTCTAGGCAACGCAGATTGGGCAGATGGTGAGGTGCTCAAGGGCTCGCCATTCAACTATTCTTGGTCACTGAGTTCTCGGAGACACCCTATCACAATGCAGGAACGGAGGCATACAGAAGCAACTGCAAGAGCTTTTGAAACCCGAAACCCAAGTACTACAGTGATCATGCGCAAGTCCAGTGTTTATCGACACTTTGATGTTGTAAGCTGCTCCTCAAACTGGTGCCCATGAAAATCATTCTACTGTCTGCATTAGTCTGATTCTGTAAAGCACATACACACTGGGATGACAAGCACGGTAGCTTCTTTCAATTTCTACAACAGGCTGATTATTTGTTATGTTTGCCATTGTTCAGCCACTGACACAAATACATTGTGGCTTTGTAATTCTGCAGTCGATACCATGCATGTTTGCAAAGAGATGGCTTCCAAGTGCACTTTTGCGGGTGACACTTGTAGACTCAGCAGGCCAATCCTTCACAGCTAGGTGGATTGGGAACAGAAAGAAATCACAGTGTTTGAAAAGCTTCCGGGACTTTTCGATCTCCCACTGCCTGGAGGAAGGGGATGCATGCATATTTGAGCTCATGGATCCAAACCCTGGGACATTAGTCTTTAAAGTTCATATCTTTCGTGTTGTGGAGTTGAAATCTGGGCAGTGTGGACCCGATGATTGGCAAAAACATTACCATCTTTTGACAGGAAGGGGGTTGATTCAGGAGGCAGAGAATCCTTTCACGATGGACCTGGAAGTGGTCCCGGTACAGCAACAGGAAGCCACTGATCCTCTTCCATTGAGCCACAGAGTAGAGAGAGAGAGAGTTTTCCAGAGGCAAATTTAGAAGAACTGTGCAGTTTCCAACACAAAAAATTGTTGATATTGCAGACAGAACAGTCAAGGCATTTGATATGGGAAGCCATCTACTCAGCAGTATTGAGTTGGAAGTTCACAAGACAGGACGAGGGGCCCAAGGTGCACCTTATTGACCAAAGCATTAATATAAGATTTCCAGAACCAAACACTTACACTCCAATCCATCATGACGGATTGGGGGACAAAACTCCAATAGATTTTGATTTCTCAAGGGCAGCCACAACTGGGTCTGGGATAGAAGTTGAAACAGCAGCAAAGTTGGAGCCAATTGTGAAGGCAAATATTCCCAGATCAGCATGCAGCCCAGATGTATCTGTCCAAGAGCCAAGGGACCCATCCAGAAGCATCGTTCCACCTGTTGTCGAAGAACATCCAACTGTGAGCAAAAGATCAGCAGCAGTTGATGAAGTTAATTTGAAGTCACAGCAGCCAATGATGGGAGCACTGGTACACGGTGAAACATCTACAGTGCCCCTGAATTGCCCCAACAATAGACAACACATGTCAGAAGGGGAGCTCCTCATGCTCCATTTACACCCAGAGTTAGACCCAGAGGTATTCTGTGTGTTACCATTGGCATCCAGAGAACCTAACATAACTGCAGCGTCCAGAACTCACAACTTCTGATTAGATCTCTCTGACAATCAAGGCTGGGATTATAATATGCCTATATTCAAGGGCATGTGTATTAGGAAGTCTCCTCACTTCTACCTTGAACATCAGGGAAAATGCCCCATTTCTACTTTGGCCTCTTGAATATGGTGTGAGACTGGAGACTTGATCTCATAATGGAGTTTTGGGTCTTTGAATCTTTCTGCTTTTGGGTAGGATTTGATGCTCCAAGACAGACAGAATTCTCACCATGTTCACAATGATATCTGATATCTGAGATGGTTTTTAATCAGATTCTCAGGTTTTTCCCAGGATTAAGTGTGCATTTCAAGCACTTGTGTGTGCACTGGTGGGTGCTGGTTCACTGTGGCCCAGGAATTGGAATTTGTTTTTTTAAGAATGGAACCTGCAACTGGGTTGGTGGATCCATTATATGTGGAACCATTCAAGAACCACCCAATACTGATAAGATCTTTCATAACCAAAACTACTATGGAACATGACATGGTTTGAAAGACATCTCTCTACTGATCACAACCCCAGGGGTGTTCAATCAGGCAAAACAAAATTTCTAAGTTTAAAGCTACTCCTGCTGCACCTCATGTAGATATATGCTGCCTCATTTCTGGTCGCTCTAACATAGTCATGGTCATTCTAACATAGTTGTATCATGGATCTAACATCGAGTCCAGGTTCAGACCAGTGTTGTGATGGTTGCCACCCCTTAAATCCAGGAACCTGGACCTCAGTTAACACCCTTTTGTTGAAATTGGCACAAGAATTGGACTGTCAAACTAGTCTTTTGCTAGATCTAAAATTATGGAAAAACACTCTTGAACACTGGGTCAGGACCTTTAAGGTAGGAAAATTGACGTTCTTTTTAGAAAACTTGATAACTAAGCTGAACCTATAGTTAAGCATCAATTTTTATTAGTCGTTGAACTTTGTACATGTATAGATCCTTGTTTTAATTTATGGTAAGGAGTTTTGGACCTATACAATCTCTAACACATTGTGAAATATTGTGTGTACATGGAATCTAACTTGCTTTTGAAATTGGGACCAAAGTTTCTTGAATTCGAAGAAATGTGTTAGAAATAAAATCAAAAGGTTTTAGAAATGGAAAGAATTAAGCTCAAACCCTCACATGAAAACCCTAGGCTCAAACAAATTCAATGACATTGATTCATCAGACCTAGTTTAGGTAGGACAACTTTAGATTTCTTTAAGTCATAGTAATCACTTGGGCAATTCCAAACTAGAATCTATTTAACCCATTTTTTTGTTAAGAGACATAGAAAAGATGTCTTTTCGGATCTATGCTTTTTCTTTTTTAAAAAATGTTTTCATCACCATATTCATGAGTAGATTTCAATACCTTTGCCACCAATTTGCATCTCATTTCTTTTTAATTGAATATGAATCCAATTGTCAAATTCGATTGGGATTCAAATTCGATTCTATGTTATTTGAATTGCATTTTAAAATTTTAATTCAATTATACTTGAATCCAATTCAATTAAATATAAATTCAATTCAATTAAAGTTGCATGCAATGACAACCAATATTTTTATTCAAATGGAATTTAATTTTCACAAACAATATTCATTTTTAAATCAATTAATCAATCGATTGTCATTAGACTTAGTGCATAGCCATCCCAAGCCCAAGTATCTACTATTTTCCAATGTCAAAACTAGGACAAAAGGTTCTCTTAACAAGAAAAAACCACACAACACTAATTAGACTTTGTATTCTAGAAGAGGATGGTTTCTGTAATGCACTCAAAAGGGCTTCAAGCACAATAGCCAACATACATATCTATGTCCCCAAATGCACAGATTCATTAGCCCTTACATCTCAGTCATTTTAACCTTCCAAACTTCACTTCTTCTCACATTTTTGTGGATTCTAATTGTATCATGCAACACAAGTTGCTTCTTGCATGAATTTTTTTAAGACAAAGTTCAAAGATTTTGCCATTTGCTAAATGCACTCCTATTCTCTGGACCTAGTGGATTCACAAAATTATGACAGAAACTATTTATCGAAATCCCGTCCAATATAAATTGAATGTAACATGATCCACATCCATTTTGCTAAGGATATATGTATATTTTTTACATTAAAATTTACTGTGACATAATTTTTCAACATTGGGATTGAAAATTTTCTAATTGGTTTTTTTTCCCCTAGCTGATTCCAACTAATAATTTTGGAATTTAAATATTGTTTTTTTTTGCTACCAAATGAAATCTAAAGGCCAACAATTGCTACTAAATAGTCTTGGGACAAACTCTTTACAACTAACCCTATATTTATTGACTGGTAGTATATGATTTTTGGGAGTTTCTTTTTTGATAATGTAGTTGGGCTTCACATTACTTTGCACTACAAGTGATGATCAACTTTTTTTTTTCCTTTTATTATGTTCTCATACGATTTTTAAGAGTTTATCGTTATTTATGTCAATCTCAAATTTAATTTAATTTAATTTGAATTAATATAAATATTATGGATATGAAAAGGCACATGTTAATTTGCCTTTTCATATTCATGTTAGTGGGTAGGGGAAAAAAGTGAAGTAGTTATTAGAAAAGGAGTGGGTAGTTAAGCTTGAAAATGAAATAGATTTAAAATGTTTTTAGAGTTGCTTTTAGAATTGTTCAAGGGCCCATATATACCGAATCTTCATTCCTTTCGACACTAAACATGAAAAGATACACTAATTTTAATAACTTGTTTAAATACAATTTAAAAAGTCTTTGAAAAACCAATTTCAAATTTCTCATAACAAAAGAACATAATATTTGGCCATTATGCATTTTCTTGATTACCTTTAACTATAATCTTTGATTGTGGCTCAAGATTGAGTGCTTGCACCATCTTAAATGTTGAAATAGCCTCCTCAGGTGGAAGCAGATTAAGGTGTTTTATTTTTAAGTCATAATCCATATTGAAAGTTCGTATTCATTGTAGTTGAAAATTGGTTTATAATACGAATATTTAGATGTTATTGAAATTAACATCTTTCCCATTTCCAATTTCAAGTCATGATGTTTTAAAACATTTTTAAAAGTCAAAAATAATAATTCAAAAAAATAAGTTTTAAAACTTTTTAAATAATTACAATTGTTGAAATCTTGAAAAGTTCATAACACAATAAATTTAACTCATATTCCACTCATTCAATGCATCTTTAGTTTATAATATTAATCATGCAATATTTCAAAGTTTCAAATGCATAGGACTAATACATTGTAAACGAAAAATTTGTGTTCATGAATTTTACCAGTGTGATGAAAATTGTTGCCAGAAGTCAAAAGTCTATTATTTATTTGTTTTCACAATTTTGATGTGTTCTTTGCACTCTTGACAAGCTATTTGTCCTCATTTTACATAAATGGGTCCATTTTTTATATTTCAAAACTTATATATATATAATCTAAAATATATAAAAAGGCATGCTAATGTGACCTTTGTATAAGGTCACTATCTAGTGTGCTTTCACCTCATAGGATTGTGCCTAGGTGTGAAGAAAAGCTATATGACTGATGAGATTGTTTGAATTGGTGCTTTGGATTATTTTGTAGAGTCACATTAGTGAACTAGTATTTATATGTCGCATGTATTTTGCATGCTACCCATGCAAAAGACATGCAAAATGTAAGGAGCTTTTAATACATGCTTATTTAATTTGACCAAGGGGTGCACAAATCTAACATTTTAAAATATTTTTTTAACCTTGCGATCTCCTCCTCATATTCAAATTAAGTCTTGTTGGCCCTACTCATATAGGGAAAACACTATACATTGGTGTAAGATTCAGGCATAATTATTTTTCTCGAACCCAACTCGAATCTGTGAGTGACATATGAAGATCTGTGTTTGCATATGATGAATGGGTATGTTTCATAAAAGTGCATGCATCTAATGAGAAATTCTAAATTTAATAAAGTTTTTTATTTGAAATTTGAACTACTGTGGGTAGATTCCCCAATTTGAAGTGTTAAATCTTAGAATTCATGTTCACAAGACCCAAACCCAACTGAACACTCTCCTCATGGAACCACCACAAGAATTAGACCTTGTAACTATCATTTTGCTAGGACCAAAGCCTTGAACATAAATTCTTAAAATCAAGTTTATGTTCTTAAAATAGGCAAGTTCAAGGTGTTTTTAGAACTTGACAAGTAACCTAAACTTTATAGATAGGTGATTGGTTTTAATTTGTCATAAGATTTCGTATCTTCATAATTTTCAGTTTTAACTTGTCATAAAAATTTATGCCTATAAAATTTTCAATCTTGAAGAGTGTTAGTGCGCAGAAAGAACCAGAACCTGTTTTCAAATCAAGCCCAAAAGTTCTTAATTTATTTTTTTTAAAACCATAAATTTAAAATTTTGAAGAACCAAGCTCAAACCCGCAACCAACTTGAACCAACCAAATTATTTATTTTTTAAATGTCCAAACGAGTGTAGGTAGTCCCAAAGGTTTTTTTAAAAAGGAAGAAGTGGCCAACACTGGTTTGAACCTGCCATAAAGGCCAGAGTTATTAGGCCATGAGCTACTTGTCTTGATTTGTTTAATGAAGGATTGATGATGGGTTGTGAAAAAAGAACCTAGAAAACCCAAGCCACCCTAATTAGACTTTTTTTGGACTCTCCGGATCTTGTCCTAATTCTTAATAGTTTGGATGCATTGGGCAAGATATAATAATAAAAGAGTAGATAAGATCTCACCCGTCCAAGTGGGAACTGAAAGATCATAAACGGTAGTAGGTATTTCTGGGGCGTCGTTTCGCGCTCTCTTTAGTTCCTTGCAATTCGCTGAATTGCGCTTCCTTCCTTCGCGCAACAAAAATAGAAAGAGAGATTTTCACTAGGAACTTCATCGTTTGCGTCCGAAGTCTGATCTATGGATCTAAGTTTAAAACAATTGGTGACGGATGGAGGGGCGATTTAATAACTTTTCAATTTCAGCTTCAATATTTCTCGAAGCAGATTGCGGATTCATTTGATCTCGATCACATCATAATGCAACAATGGCAGCAAATCCTGGGTTGAATTCGTGTGTTAATTAGAAAAGCCTGGCAGGGCGAGGTGGAATAATTACATGCGTAGTTGTGGTTGTTGTTGTTGCAGCAGAAGGTTGTGATGTTTCCGATCTTATAGTAGCAATGCTTGCAATGTGTTCGTTTCTCTGGAGGTCCTCTCCCTGCGTGCTCTGTCGATCTAGCTGTGCCACATTCTCTTCTTCCTTGTCAGTGTTTTAGTCGAGACTCACGGCTGCTTCTAAACTGAGAGAACTTGCTAATTTTCTCTTTTTCACAGCTTAGATTTCTGATCTGAGAATGCTGCGCTTCTCTATCGCAACAATTTCTATCCCAGCTATAATTAATACGTAATGGACGATTGGAAGAGCACTAGTCTTTTATAGCAATACTCATCACTCGCTCAGTAGGGCGCAGCAGCTGTTGCTCTTGTTTTGGTTGAGCAGATACAGCTATTGGATACAGCTAGTTGAGCAATAATCCAACTTCTTTCAAGCTTCTCTTGCTCTTCTCTTTCAGATCAAGATTTTTGTTTGTGATCGATCCTTATTGATAGCTGATCACCACTGCGATATGTTTGTTTGCTCTGTCCAGTAAGTGATATCTGTAGTACGCTAAGATACCATGCGCGTTGATGGAGAGACATCAACTCATGCAGTGTCAATATTATTCAGATCAGCTCACTAGTCACCAAGTGCTGGACCTCGCAACAACAAAATTAATGGGATACATGAGAAACTGCACAAGAGAAGAGATACCGGTGGTGCTCCCGCCTGATCTGATCATGTACTACACAGCAGACTTCTCTTCTCCTCACAGCCTTTCTGCCATGAGAATATAGATAAACGTGAACGGTCATTCACGTATATGAGTTAGGGTGTTTCTCTCGGTTGTGCAAATGTGGGAGTTTCCTTGCAATATTGTCTCAGCTTCTTTCAGCTCTGATGGCTGAAGAAGAAGAAGCCCAAGACTGAAAGAGGAAGTCTTTGTCCTTCCTTCTCGTACAAAAAACATCATACATAAAAATAAATGTTTCTGTTGGATGCCTGGTTGCCAAAATCTGATCTGATACACGCAAATATGCTCCCTGGTCCGGTTGGATACAGATGCATTCAAGTGGGCAGATTCCAAGGATCGTACTTTGATATAACTCTCTCTCTCCCTGTGCAGCTTTGAATGGCCAGAAACTGATTGAGAACCCAGCTGAATCAGAGAAAAAAAAATCAGTCCCCTAGGGTAGGGTACTGAATCAGCGGCACCCACTGCAAGAGGCCATGAATTAAGATCATTGCACCGTCCTGCAAATTTATAGCACTTCCATTTAATTTTCACGGAGCAGTTATTGGCAGTCTTGGAAAGCGTGTGCTCATGTTCTTCACAAGTTGACAGCGGATCCTCAGTTCAGGAAAGCAAGCGTGTGTCTTCATGCGCTTCACATGAAGACAGATTACTTCCATCAGCTGCTGCAGCAGGATAGGCAGTTCAGCAGCTGTTTAGTTGGTTTCCTACACTTGGCATGAACAGCGGATCAGCAACATGTAGAAATATGTTGGAGGAATCAAACAAAAAAAAATCAAAATTGTCACTTTTTAAAATTCTCCTCTTTGTCGTGTTGATCAGCAACATCTAGAAATATGTTGGAGGAATCAAACAAAAAAAAATCAAAATTGTCACTTTTTTAAATTCTCCTCTTCGTCGTGTTGGAGGTTTGCAAGACATGTGGAGGTCATGCATTCACATCTTACTGAAATCTGGTCTAAGTAAAGATAAATTTGCTGCAGGTTTTGCTGATGGAAAAGGACATCTCTCCAGAGGACTCTTAAAATCAATGAAGTTGAGTGGAAGAGAACAAAACACGACACACCAGAACAGAGGAGAGAAGCAAAACATGAAAGGATGAAGTCTCTGGCAGAGGACTCTTCAAGATGATCAGTGAAGTTGATGGAATATAATAAACCAGAATGAAAGAGGAGAGAGGACAGCAAAACAGGAAATATATAGCAACAACAAAATCAGAATGAAAGAGGAGAGAGGACAGCAAAACAGAATACTTAGCATACAACAAAATCAGAATGAAAGAGGAGAGAGGACAGCAAAACAGGAAATATAGAGCAACAACAACAAAATCAGCAGGTACATACAAACCAGTAGTGAATCTTTTGCAAAAGTTTCAGGCACGAATCAGACCTAGAGAGTCTCACTTCATTGACATCAGAGAACAAAAGTTACACGTATTCTGCTGCAGACAAAGTGGAAACCAGATGGCCCCAGCAGCATATAACTATTACAGATGCAAAGCAGAAGAAGACTTGCAATAGTGCAAAGAACCCAAAATTTTTGAATCTCCATTTGCATATCTTCCAGCAGCTTGCAACCTGGTTGATGCAATTAGACTTGCAATCTGTTAAAAAAAAAGGGTTTTGTATTCACAATGTGATACCTAAAAGAAGCTGTGTCTGCAAAGGTTCTGACAGACAACAAAGTGTATTACACTGAGGAAAACTCTCTCTCTCTCCCCTCCTGCTTTGAATCCTGATCTCACAAACTACCCAGGATCTCAAAGAAAGCTGGAGCCTGGGATTCATCATGCTTCCACAGATGGAAGTTGATGCAGCAGCTACTCTGGAAGATGTATATGAATGCACTTAGCTAGCTACTAAGGGATCCGCAAAAATGGGAAAACTTCAAGCGAAGACTCTGGTGGGTTCATCCAGCAGAAAAGGAAACAGGTGACAATCGTCCAAGGGATGCTCTGGAAATGGGATGGACTCCATGAAAAGAAATTCATTGGCTGTGACAGGATCCCCAACTACATCTCCTAACAAGCCAGCACAAGAAGCCGAAAACTGCAGCAGATCTGATGATCTCTCGTTAAAAAAACCTTGCTGCTCATCATCATCCAGCAGTTTAATTATGTGATTGCCATTAAGTTCCATTGCTCCTGTAGCAGCTGTTCTTGAGCTTGTTGTTGTTTGCCGGGCAGCAGCTGGAAGAGCACACAAGCTGTTATGCCAATTACTGAACGCTGGCTCAGGCTTCACGTCCAATTCCATGGATTGCCAAGCAGCCGCAGGTTTGAGAATCTGCATGAGCTCTGATGGTACCTGAAACTGTTGGATCTCTGTTGCTGCTGCTGGGTCACTCCAAGAACACTCTCTTGGTGATTGCTGTGGTTCATTCAACAGCCCAGTACAGCTACGACTGAGACTTGCAGGCAGAATGCTGTGCAGATCATCAGGATTGCGGCTAGGACTCGTGCAGGTGACCATGTCGCTACAACTGCTGTGCAACGGACTAGAGACCTCGATAGCCGTACCTGGACTTGCAGCATACGACTCAGCTTCCGAAGAGAGAGAGAAAAGCCCCGGGCTGCCTGGCGTAGCTGTAGAAGAGGTATCGGCAGGCAACGAAACAGTGGAGTCTTCCGAGTACGAGACTTGGGTCGAGAACAAGCACTTACTAGGAGGAGGTCTAGTGGCTGCTGTCTGTTGCTGCTGCTGTTGTTGCGGATGCTGCTGCTGCTGCTTTCCATCGACTGTGGCCGACAACGTCGTGTGGCGGTTTAAACTCGCAGATTGAGCAACCACTTGTGCAAGCGTGTCCGCTTCTTCAGAATACAGCTTAGGGACTACTTGTCGTCGAAGGATCAAGTCGTTAGAGAACAAACTTCGTCCTCCTCCTGCATGGCTGCTGAAAGTCATGGTCGAATTGCACGAGGGAGTGACGGCTAGCGGTGGCCCGCAAGCAGCTGTCCCCGGTGGTTCTTCGCAAAAGTCTGGGGGGATCACCTGCAGCCGACGAGGACCACGAACTTCCAATTGTCAGATATAAGCTCAACCCTCGATGGCACAAGCTGCGGAGCTTCTTCTAAATTCGAAAGACAAAAACACGAGGAACTTCATCAACAGCCCCATGCATGGAGAGAAAACAACCGACGCCCGACCTGCTGTATAGTACCTGAAGAGATGGAAGGGTCAAGCTCATGAGCATCTGATCAGTGGCCGCAGCAGCAGCATGGGCCGGCACTGATAGTTCATACATTGAGAAAGTCTCTTGATTTTGTTGCGCCAACATGTAGTCGCGGGACATGCTCAAGAGCTGCCATTGCTTTGTTGTCCCCGCACTAGAAAAACTCTCCTTCCCGGCCTCCTCCCTCATCAAGGCCGTTGTCACATGATTATCGTGGGACCTCCTCGGATCCAACTGCGCGACAGCCGGTTGGCCGTCACTGATAGCTGCACCGGATCCTGCATATTGAAGCTTGTCCACGGAGTGCTGCTGGTCCACACAAGAGCTGCTTTGGTAGGCATGAAGATTACGTGACGAAGTGTACAAGTCGACATTCAACCCATGATTCGTCCTCCAATCCGCTTTCCGGATGACCTTGCTCGCGGGAGCTAACATGATTGCATTGCCAGGAGGAGCGAAATTCTTTGTTGCAAAACCACCCAGCTGCTGATGATGATGATGTTGTTGCTGTCGATTATCATCAATGGCTGCTGCTCCTCTTGCAGTTCCTCCGCCAGCTTTCGAATTAGGAGATGCTGCTGCGGCTGTTGATGCCAGGGCAGATGTGGAAGAAGACATGATGCAATTAGTGTGTTGATGCGACGACGACTGGTACACGAAGTTGGTGCGAGCCTTGGCACCCCGCATGGATCGCGCAGCCCAATCATAAGCCATGGCAGCATCTTCAGCGGTATCGAAAGTCCCCAACCACTTTCTTTCTTTGGTGTTGGGATCCCTGATCTCTGCCGCGTAACGTCCCCACGGCCTCCTTCGCACCCCTCTATATCTCCCCGCCTCATGACTCCTGCTGCTGCTGTTGGACCTTCCCTTCTTATTGCTATTAGCTGCCTCCTCCACACCTACTCTCGCCACCACCTTCGCCTTCCGTTTGCAGCTGCTGCTGGACGACAACTCCGGCCGTGTCACTCTCAGACCCAACTGCGGCTTAGTACTGCTCAGCTTCTGCTGCTCTTGTAGCTGCAAGCCATCAATCCTACCCACCATGGCCACCAACAACCAAACTGGAGAAGAAGCTCTGTATGTATGTATGTACGTAGTAATTCCTCTTCCTCTGCGTTACTACAAACTCCCAACACTGTTCTAAACTCCAAGAATGTCCAAAAGCCTCAGAAACCCATGCATCTATCTGTCTATAGTTCACCAATCCTCTGCCCCAACACAAAAGCAAGAAACCCAAAACCTCTCTCTCTCTCTCTCTCTCTCTCTCTCTCTCTCTCTCCCAAAGCTCTGACTGTCTTTCCCCCCACCCTCCAAGCTGCGTCACTAACAATCACAAATCCAGGAAGAAACTTATTCTTCTCCAACTCTGGAGCTGGCTGCAAACTCTAGTTTCCTTACACGAGAAAGCAAGAAAAAGCAAAACATCACCGATGATATTCAACCTCTTAGTCCACCACCCAACAACTCGATTTCACTAAAACAACCGACCTACTACTTCCTGTACAATGCGAAACAAGATGCAAAGAGAACAACAACAGCATGAGATTGCTCAAGAGAAGAAATCAACCAAGTAAGTAAGATTTGTTGAAGCTGAAACAAAGAAAAGAAAAAACACAAGAAATTTTGTTCTAAAGGAAAAAACAAAAAAAGAAGGTTGTAAACTACACATTCACTACTAACTCTCCGACTCCGAATGAAAAAGTCCGGTAGCAACACCCAGATTCAAGCAATAAACAAACAAAGTTCTTCAAGACATACAAACATACATTACAAACAAACAACAACAACAACAATAGCAAAACACACAAACAAGAACAAAACTCTCCTGATTCACAAATCAGGAGAGCTTAGCAGCAACAATGGGAAGTTGGGTTTTGGTGAGAGAAGTTCTGGGCCTTTTGCAACCTGCAATTGTGTAAAGAGAATCAACCCACAATAAAATAACCCCAAAAAACACTAAAGACTAAGTTCACTATTAACATACTGTTGTTGGTGAGTGAAGGCTTAACACTAGATAGGAAGAAGAGCCCTGGACAAATTTTAAGCCCCTCTTCCTTTCTTCCCTTTCCCACCCTTCAATCCCTTCCCCTCATGCACTTTATGTAGCTTTAGGGTGTAATGTAGTGTGGTGTGTAGTATATATAGGCTAGGGTGTAAGAAAGTAGAGTTTAGAGAGCCTATTAGCTTCCCCTAACCTAGCTATTAACACACACTACCCTGCTTTCCTTCTTATCAGCAGCAACAGCAGGGGCCTCTTGGCTCCAGACGGCGCTCCCCTATAATTGGGAAGGAGAGGGAGGGAGGGTTAAGTGACCTGCCTGAAAATCTGACTAACTTTCTAGGAGATTTTTTTTTTTAATTTTTTTTAATAAATTCCATGTGTGTCTGTGGCTTCTCCTTTTTTTTAAGTTACTGCTCATTCTTTGTTTTTTTTTGTTATATCTATCCCAAGGGAAAGAGACTCTCCAGAGTATCAAAATGTATTTTTTGCCCGGAACGGTAGGACTAGTGTGGGAAATGGTTTTTTTTGCTCGAAAGGGTGAGATTAGGGTAAAAAATTGAAGTTTTTGCTCAGAAGGGACAGACAGATTAGGGTGGAAAAATGTGGTTTTCATTTGATGGTACATTTTGGAGTATTGTTGAGCAGGTATTGCTGTGAACTAACTAACTGTGAGTGCAGTCCTTGGGGAATTTCACGGAACAACTTCCCCTATTTTTAACTCTGTGTGGCTGGATTGAACTTTGTCATAACAGCAGAGTTCTTAATCACACAAATGATGCACCCCTGTGTTTGAATTTCTCTCCAATGTTCAGTTTTACAATATGTTCTTGGCTCACATTGAAAGAAATTTGAAAGCTCTGGATAATGCTTTCCACCTCCTCATCAAGGGAAGGGGTGCTCTTGTCGTTTACAAAACAGAGGTATTGGTCCTAACACTCTAGTAATTGACAACCTGAAGAGGAAGCATTTTGGCAATTGAATTAGTATTCAAGGTTCAAAAGTCTATTTGGTTATCAGATTAATGTTTGAGGATCAGAAAATGTACTTGGTGACCAATTAATTAGTCATTAAGGGCAAGAAGATCATTTATTAGCTGGGTTTGGAAAGTTTGGCAATATTTTATATCACAAAACTGGGAAAAAAAAATCCCTGGTACCCAAGCATGCCTTATAGTCCTCTCCTCTTGGCACTTTGATATTAAGTATGTTAAGTATGTGTTTGATACTTGTTGCTTGTGGTCATTTGAAAACACAGGGAAATTGGTAGATTCTGTAGCCATCAGGTGTCGTTTCATTGTTTTTGCATGGGTTGTCACTCAGTCTATGTGTGAAGTGGTTGACATCCCATATCATCTTCTGGGGATGAAATTTTCAATTCTACTTTAGTCTTCAACTGTTGATAGTTTGGGTTGTGTTCTAAGAGAGAGAGAGAGAGAGATGTGAAAGGAAGCACGGAAGTAATGAGTATCCTTTTATTTTGGCATTTTTTTGAGAAGGTGAGATGAAACAAGGGCTTCATCACTTGATCCTTTTGCCGAGGATTATTATTATACAACAGACTTCGCCATGCAACAAAGGATCACAAACAAGACTTGATCCATTTGCCAAAACAGATTTGCTCCGGTTCTTGCACCCATGATGATGACTCAGAAGAATCGTGCATGGCCACAAAACATTATATAGACTCAAGTTTAGAAGGTGTGATATTCTTTTGTTTCCAACCCAATTGAATTTGCAGTGTGTTCGAAGACTAATTGTCCAATAATAGCCCACCGACATGCAGCTTGACTCTACACTTCACCTTGAACTTCTTTGGATACATAACATAAGCTTGGACGGACAATAACCTTCCTCTTGTCCTTCGGTCAACAGTTAATACTTGTTATGCTATTGCAGAGAAATGCTACACACGGCATGAAGCAAGATGATGCCACAGCTACTTTGAAGCACAAATCAAGATCTTTCTCAAACTCACATGGTGGTTTTTATTACCGAATAGCAAAAATTGGCAGTGGGTAGACTATGCAGCCATCACAAAATGTTTAAAATTGAAGGATTCAGGATCTACAACCTAAGGTTTTTCTTTTCAAATTTATGATTTAGCCAGATTGGAGATCACCCACAAGGAGATACAGCCAAACTTGGCTATAGACCAGATATGAAAGTAAAAAAAGTATAAGAATCCTTATTATATTTTGGCTACCTGTTGAAACCTGTTGTAAAAAGCTGGCAATTCTTTTTTCTTCTTTTTTGTGTGGCAATCCGAAGAATTATTAGAGTCATTTTTTCACAAAAATCCTTTGTCTGTGTCAAAAAAAAAATTTCAGGTGGAAAGAATGCAAAAATTTGCCCCCAAAAAAAACACTACCTGGTCTCTTGCAGGGGTGGATTGAGGGGCCCTGGATTCTCCTGAGCTTAAATTTTTCTCTTTCTATAAGACAACTGCTTTAAGACAGACCACCTTTCTTAACACATCCTCACAGAGGAGGGCCCCTGGGTTCTGAAGTTTTTTTTTTTTTTTCCCCCTGG
>Ga0209611_10007201_pt1 | contig 17902 bp, 11 predicted proteins | sample S1TSphgellanicum_3_FD_187693 | JGI IMG/M metagenome (GOLD analysis project Ga0209611, IMG submission 187693) | Host-associated microbial communities from peat moss isolated from Minnesota, USA - S1T2_Fc - Sphagnum magellanicum MG (SPAdes) (version 2) | ecosystem: Host-associated > Plants > Peat...
AAAAAGAAATTGCTACGTATATCACTTGCCAACAAAGATGTCACATCATCAACAATGCTACCTAACACCACTTGCCGACAAAGATGCCACATCATCAACAATGCTACCCAGGACTAAAAGTGTGTTCACACTTGGTGTTAGGGACTCTAGTGTTGAGTCCATTGACACCATAATAGTCATTTAAGACTTCAACTTACTTATCATGAAGATTTTTATGTTAAACTAACATTCACTTAACATTAAGCTATGGTCCATTTAACATTGGATGCCACCTAGATTTTCATTTAACATTGATTTAACATCAAGTGTGAATGCACCATAAGTATCCAAATATACCCAAAAATCAAGCAAATCTAACATGGACGTCCCATAGACTTAGCACTTAGTGTGTGAGTGATGCCATAAATATTCTGGTATTGCCGGCCCCTCTCCTACCACCTAACGCTCACCTCGTGCTTCAGGCTTCATAATGGATAAAGGTCAGGTTGGAGAGCGGTTATCAGTGACCACGTGAAGTCTCTCCCTACCCAGCTGGTGCTTCACGTAACTTGTAGGGAAGAATGTCCAAGCTCTCCTCTTTTGCTTGCAAAGCTCAGTTCTTTTTCGCACAAAATTCCATGCCCAATCTCGAGTGCAAGTCGCAGTTCAGCTTCATGCAGGGGTACATAGATATGATGCTCCATACCCAAGCTCAGTTCTTCATACAAGAGATGATGCACAAGCGTGCTCAGTTACTCTCTCACTTTCTCCCTGTTCTTCTTCATTCTTTGTACAGGAGATAGAGATCAACACCCCCCACACCCACCATCTTGTGTTCTGCGATTTACTGCCATCTGGGAGATTCTGGTGCGAAGGGCCCGAGCTCCAGGCTACTCAAATATGGCTTCTTATTCTTCTTCTTCTTCTTCTTCTTGGCCACGGTTTCTGTTTCCCAATCCCAACAGCTTCATCACAGCTTTGGATGTTGTGATACTCTTGACTGGTGTGTATTTAGCTTACAATGAATTCTCGGGGATGGGCTTACAGTATTCCAAATTTGCTGTCGCGGGCCTACATGAGAGAAATGAACAGAAGTCTAAACAAAAGAAGAAGGAGAAGGTGTTCCAATTCAAGAGCAAGTCGGGGATGCTGCTTCTTTACGCTCCTGCAGACTGCATTGCCATCTTGTTTCTTGCTTACAGTTTGTCATGCTATATTGTCGCTGGCCAGCTGCCCATGTTTCTCCATGCACTTACGGAACTTCCAGGCATAGCTACATCACATCTGAAGCAGTATTGCACATCCGACTTCGACTACCGCCTCCTCGCTGTTGCAGCTGCTTTCTCCATCCATTTCAGCAAACGAGTTCTTGAGGTTAGTATTTTGCAGCTCGAATCTATGAGCTAGCAGCTTTGTGGAAGCTATATGTGTGCTCAAGACCCATCTCTTTACTGTCAACCAGAAGTGTTTGTAGTTTGTACTGCAAACACTTTCCCGGTTGCATTAGAGCATCTCCACCGGTGCTCAGTATGTGGCCCTGCACTGGAAATCTTGGATGAGGTGCAGCAGTCGAATCCAGTGGATCCACCAGAAGACTGCTCTGACCCTGGAATAATGCACAACTTCCAGGGCCCTTGAGGAGCCCTTGAAGAGTCTAATAAACACATATTTCTTGACTGATCCCTGTTTCTGATTGGCTAGAAATTTTGATTGATCTGGGTGGGTTGTGATTAGTACTCTCCCACCTATTTGCAGTCCCAGTTTTAGTTTTATGGGTGGGGTTGGAAAAAAGTAAATAGACTTGGATGTGAGAAATATTTTTGCAAGTTCACATACTGAGCACCACTGGAGATGCTCTTACCATACAGAAGTGAATTGCTTCTTTCTGTGCTAACTAGTAGATCATGTGACCCACTGCAGGTCCTGTTCTTGCATCGCTTTTCAGGCACAACAGGCGGATGGGATACATTCAAGATCTCCATGATTTATACAATACTAGTTGGTTCTTTGCTGTGTACACAAGTTTTGTCATTCAGTCTGCCTGGAACTTCTTCACCCACAATTGATCTGAAGGGGCTCGGAGTTTCTCTTTTCCTACTGGGAATTTGTGGGAACTTTTACCACCACTACCTCTTGTCATGCCTACGAGAAGATGGGAACAACAAAAACAAATATGTGGTGCCACATGGAGGTTTGTTCGAGCTTCTCGTGTGCCCTCACTACGTTTTTGAGATAATAGATTTCATTGGTATAGCAACCATTAGCCAAACTATTTTAGGATTTTGCTGTACCTTTTTTGTGGTTGTTTACCTCACAGGACGCACATCACAAACCAAGAAATGGTATGCAAAGAAAGTTGAAGGTTTCCCACAAGATAGAAAGATCCTTATACCCAAGTTCTATTGAATCTGAGCTTTGTTGTCTTCAATCCTAATTTCTTGAAGTCTCCCATCTTGTGTCATATGGAGTGGTATGTTCCCTTCCCAGAAAAGGGGGAAAAAAACCCTTGAAATGCTGAACATTTGTAATGCGTCTTTTGAGGCAGTTGTGTCCCCCTTGCCTTTCGGAATTTTGTGCTCATGAGTTCAGGAACAGAAGATATATCAATAAGATCAGGTCCTATTGTGATAGTGATGTAAGTAATAAGATGTGTGGGCCATATCATCTGCCTTCCTCCAATGTACGAACTTTATGTTGGTGGGAAATTCTCAATTTTAAACACAAGTTGAGTGATCAAGCTAGGCGGTTGACTTATGCAACCTCAGTAATTGAACAATTTCAATTTCATGAGTGTTGGTGATAAATTGCAGGGGGTCAGGCAAAAGGTATCATGGATTTTCTACAATTGATTCGTAGGCTATCAAAGTCATGATCTTGTGTGGATGTTAGTCAGGGGTTTAGTTTGTTTTTGGTGCAGTTTTTTTTTTTTTTTTGGTTACTTCTTCATTGGCTGATGGAGAGATAGACTTAAATTGAGCAGAATTTTGACACTCAAAGAATCTTTGTTTCTCATTCAGATGCCGCATTTCACCTTGCAAAGTGTTTCCTAATTTGCAAACTTGTATTGGTGACTGATGCAATTTCAAAGCTGCATCTCTTGATTTCTCAATTTGATTTTGACTTTTGTCAGGAGTTCTTTTACTGGGTATAACAAACAGTACAAGAATATAGGGGTGCAATTTCATGAATTCTTGCAATGAGAGTTGATCTTGTCATTAAGCAGGAGGCTTTGCTACATTTCTTGGGCATGGTTAATGGTGTGAACCTTCCCATTGCAAGCTTTCTATTTCTACTACATGTCTAGTGGTTAGCATTGGTGATTACTTATCTTGGCTTCATAATGGTTTGCACACATATTAGGATACATTCCTGGAGTCTCTTCAGTTTTGTTTCTTCACAACCATATGATACTCAAGCATTCAAAAGTTGTGATTTGAGACATTGGAAATTCTCCTCTTGTAAAGGGCAACTTTTGCAATGTAAACAGATAACACCTTGAATAGCACAGTGTGGTCAGAGTGAATTAGCACTCACCAAGGCACCAGTTGGCCATTCTATCCATACGATGGGGTTGCATTTTTTCATCCGGCCTCAATTCGTCAACTTTTTTTGGTTTTTGACCTAAGAGCTTTTTTTTGGGGCCATTTTTTTCTCAACCCTGACCTCCATACTATGTTCCCACCTAGTTAACCTATTGACTTAGCTATCTTATTGACCTAGTTACCCTACTAACCTACATCTTGGCCCTACCCACCAAGTAATAACTAAACCCCCCTTCCTACTTACCTACATCTTGGCCCTACTTACCAAGTAACAACTAAACCCCCCCCTCCTACTTACCTACCCTCTATCTTATCACTGGATAAACTTTTATCCTCTGGGCAAAAGCCTCTATCTTTTCATTGGATAAAATTTTATCCTCTAGGCAAAAGCCTCTATCTTTTCATTGGCTAAACTTTTATCTTTTGAGCAAAAGCCTCTATCTTTACTTGGGTAAACCTTTTTTTCTTGGCAAAACTTATATCTCGTCATGGCTAAATCTCTACGTCTTGGCAAAACCTTTCTATTTGTTGGTTAAACCTCTATCTTTTCTTGTTTAAACTTTTATCTCTTGGCAAAAAAATTATCTTTTCTTTGCTGAACTTTTATCTTTCGACAACTTTTGTCCATTTCTAGGCTAAACATTAGTTCTTAGCAAAACCTTTCTATTGTCAAGCTAAACCTTTTTACTTTTTGACTAAACCCTTATCTCTTGGTAAAAGAAATATCATTTTTTGATTGAATTTTTATTTGTCGAAATTTATTTTTTACTTATTAACAAAACCTTTACCTTTTCCTAACTAAACCCTTATCTCTCAACAAAAGTAATATCTTTTACTAGCTAAACTTCCACCTCTTGGCTAAACCTTCATATTTTTTGGCTAAACCTTTACCTATTAGCAAAAGAAATATATTTTCTTAACTAAACTTTTACCTTTTGGCAAAACCTCTTTACTTATTGACTAAACCACTACCTCTTAGCAAAACTTTTACCTTTTTGTGGTTAAACCTCTATCTTTTGGTAAAATTAAATTTTTTAAGGCTAAATTTCCACCTCTTGACAAAACCAATATCTTTTTTTAACTAAACCCCTATCTTTTGGCAAAATTAATATATATTTTTGGCTAAACTTCCACCTTTCAACAAAAATATAAGTTGAATGGAACTTCAACACACTTTTGAAACAATTTTGCAATACCTTTCTAAAAGGATAAACTTCACTAACGCACCTTAAACCATAGTGCAATACCTTCATCTACCATTAATTCCAATTGAAAAGGATAACATTCCATTCATCTTCTTGTAATAGTTGAAAATGATGCAAAAATAACCCAAATGCAAGTATTGCATGGAATTTGGGTTTGTTTATTGAAGCCAAATTATTGACCATGATTCAAATATTTGTAATCATTCAGATGAAGGTATTGCTAATGAAGTTATTGCAAGTAGGGCCTAGGTTGTGAAATTGTATTTTTTAATCGTCCTATGGGTATGATTGCACATGTAGAATCAAATCAAAATATAAAACAATACCTAGATGCAGGTATTTCATAATAAAAATACCTTTTAGTATGGAAAAAATCTGAGTATCACATTTGAGGCCAATTTTTTTTGCATGATTTCCCAAAAGTTTGCTTCATTATGGGCCATGTAATGCATATTACTTTAATTTCTTCCCAATTATTATGCACATAGGGCTATTTGAAGGGTGCCAAACTTTTATGACATTAATTGTTTAGGGCATATAATTATTTTAATGATAAGTAAGTATAAAATAAAAAATATTTAGGCACAATTTTAGGATTTCTAACACTTTCACATAGATCTGGACTAAGCTCAATTCATTTCTTCTTTTTGGAAGGGGAAGGAAGACAACTCCCAATTTATAAGAGGTCATACATGTATGCTTCTTCTTTGTTTAATTCAAATTCTAAGATTTAATTATGTTTTTTCTTCACAAATAATGATGTATAAAATTGGATTTTTTATTTCCAAACATTTGTATATATATATATATATATTATTACATTAGTTATATACATATACTAAAGGGCCTTTATATGTTTAATGAACTAAAAAATCTTGCAACAAATATACATGCAACTCTGAGTTATAACACAAGAAACCTTAACCATTGACCACAAAGGTTTCCACAATATTCATCTATCAAAGATGTGTCAAAAACCTAGTGAAGGTTCAACATCATTAAATGCATGTGATGCAACATTGCAAAAAATAAAGGAACATTCACATTACTACCAATTTGTAATGCCCTTGGTTGGATATTACATATTTTCCACCATTGTCCTAATTGGGGTAATATAAATAGGTATTTGACTAAATATTGTGTAATTTACACATTGTCCTAAAAGTATTGTACAACCACAATATAATCCAGAGGGTTTGTAATACCTTGATAGGGGTGATACCCAAAAAAATATTAAAGGTTTATAATATTTTAATTGAAGTTTATATAAATAATCCTTATGTTAAATATTGTGTTTACAAGCTATCATTAGGGTATTGCACACATACATGACAATTCAAAGGGTTTGCAATACCTTAATTAGGATAATGACAATGATGCTTAGATTAAATATTGTGTTTATAGACTGTCACAAAAATATTGCACACAAACACAAGAGAATCCAAAGGGTTTGTAATATCTTAATTGGGGTAATATAAATAAAATGGTGATGATCACTATATTCAATGAAGGTTTTATAATATCAACGCATTCATGATTTTATGGAACTTCAACACACTGTTGAAATGATTTTACAATTTTTTTTGTTAATAATTAAACTTCATTAAACAACCATAAACTACAATGCAATATACCTTCATCTATCACTAAATAATCAAGTAGACATGAATTTGGGCATTATTTCCTACAAATTTTCAACGTGCAAGAACTTAGCACCCATGAATCAATTGAACTATGAACTTATTCATGTATAAATATGATGTTTGTTCCTTTTTTAAATGTATTGAAATTTTTCTTAGGGTAGATATTGAATGCACCTTGATTATAATTGTATATTGCAAATGGGGAAATTTGGGTTATAAATGTAATATTCATACATGTGTTCAAATTTCAAAGTATAAAAGTAGCAACATTTTCTTTGGTTCATTTTTGTGTTATCATGAATTGTGCAAACATGCAAGGATTTAATTGCACAAAATTTGGAGTTCAAAATTTAGTTAAAACCTTCCATTTTCAATTAGCACTCTAGTTGGACTCTAGCTCTTTAATATATTTGCCCAATTCCAATGTTTGATCCACGCATATTGACAAGTTTTATAACATTAATTCATTGGGTAGTATCTTTGTCTAGAAAATGCCATTATTACTTGGATGAAGATGAGACCATGTATAATAGGATTTTAATAGAAATGATTACATGTAAGGGTTCCAACATCTCATAGCTAATTACATGATACTATTTGTACTTGTGGGAATATATCATAGCCTAGGGAAATAGGTATGTTGGATGCAAATAGTTGCCAATTATTCACAAGTTGAATGTTATATTGGTTTCATACAAGTCACTATGTAATGACATTCTAGGGCTAATTTGAATTGTTGCAATATTACATGTGACCAATAACCTTAATCCTAGTTTCACAATGGTATGTTTGCATGGTAGAGTAGTTATTATGTATTAGTCAAAAGGAAATAATAGATGTCATGTTAGTTGCCAATAAGTTGCAAGTGCATAAATACAAGCTAGATAATTGTTGTTGTGCAGTTGGTGGAGTCTACTCCAAATTATTGTAATTAAACTTTATTTCACCCAATGAACATTTCAACCAATTATAACACACTACTACTATGAATCTTGGTGTTTTACAATAGTAAAATAAGGGTTGATGTGAATTGCATGTCAATTGGACTTTGGTCAAGTCTTATCTCATTTAGCTTACATGAGTTGCCACATGGTTACATTACTAAACTTAAACCAACTACCATGCAGCTACATAGGACTATACAACTAAACCACTAGTTGCACATATGGGCCACCAAAGATGGAACACAATTATCTATGGGTATTAATATCAAAGACCAAAGTTACAACATAGTGGCAACCACCCATTCTATCATTCATCTTAAGTTGCAATATAATATCTATTTACACTTAGGTGAAAATCCGTTAAGGTGTACCACACATGACAAAAAGGGCCTAATCCTTACTATAGCCTTTTTTATCGTAGATTTTGATACCCATAAAAAATAATGAATCAAAAGTTGTCAAAAATTTCAAAAGGACTATATTTTGGACTATTACAATTCTAGATTCCATCATAATCATCCATAAATGTGTCTTTAAATGGTAAAAAAAGACTAGGTAAAAAAGACAAAAAAGAGTGACATGTGATAAGATTTTGGTACACCTTAAAAAAATTGCACCCATTAAGAGATTAGACATTTAAGTTGACAATCATATCAATTTATGTGCACATAATTACAATGAGGTTTTATAGTAAATGCATACTAATTACAATGCAGTTGTTAATTATTGAAAATAATTGTTCATTAATGATAATTATCAGTTACACCATTCGTCTCAACTCATGTGTTCAACTACTGCACACCACAACATTCGATCACTATGGATACTAATCAAAAACCTAAATTGCCACATAATGGCAATTATTTTTTTTGTTAATTCCTCCTATGTTGAAGTACAATATCTATTTGCACCAAATGGTTGGACATTTAGTTGAAACTTAGTATCCACTAGTGTGTTCAAATTTATGATGAAGTTTTATAATAGATGCATATTAATTACAATGTAGTTGGCAATTGCTCACAATAGTTGTTCACTAATGACAACTACCAATTGCAATTGCATCATTCTCAACTCATGTGCAACTATTGCAAACCCCAACTTCCAATTAAAAACATGGTGCACAAAAGTACTACTTGAATGCTTATAAAGTTGCATAGTAGTTGATACTAGTTACATATCTAGCATCATTTGAATTGCATATGGGTTGCCAATGCACACTGAAAGAACTACATTTGAATTAATCAAGACCTAAATGTCTAATTCTATGACAATATCCATTAGTGGCAGAGAAATGATACTTTAGTACCAAATTTCTAGTGCAATAGTTGCCATGTAGTTGTACTATATAACACATAGTTGCAAGTCCTTGAATTATGTAAGATATGTAGTCATTTTTAGTGTTTCTATAGATTAACATAGTTGTTACGTAGTTGTAACATGTATTAGTGAAACCAAACTTGAGGTAAACATGTGGTTCAAATGCCATTCATGGTACTTATTTACAACTATTTTACAAGTTTAAAAATTGATTCACGTTTGATTGAGGTAATTGTAACCGCACTTATCAATAAAAAGTTGTAGTTTGAAAATAATAACAATAATGGACACCGCCAAAATTGAAAGTTGTACTCTCAGTTGTAACATAGTATTATGAGTTGGGTTATAATTTCTAAGAAATGTCCAACTATAAAACACAAGTTGTATTGTAGTTGTTAGGTAACTAAATGTTTTCAAATACCAAATAGACTATTAGTTGCAAACAAGGTGGAATATAACTCAACAAAATTCATCCTATTATCTAGATGAAATATGACATCAGATTAATGTCATGTGTGTTTGTGTTACTAAGTTGATACATAATTGAAAATGAGTTGTTCTTGACAAGTTGTAAGTGAATTGCACATAGTTGCAACAATAAACATACTATGACTATATATATGATGAGTTGCATTCGATGCAACTCATGCAACTTGTCCGTAGCACTCATGACATAGAAATACAATGAGTTGCAAATGACCTATACAATTCAAAAATTAAATTGCAGGGTCAATTGTAGAAGGCCTTTTTTCATAATGGGTGAAAGCACACTAAAGGTGAACCATTTTTTTTTCAAAAAAGGTGACGTATCACAAGTATTATAATACGTATATGACTAGAAATGGCATAAGTGACTAACCTAGTAAAAAAGGATTAATCATGGATATTATGTTTTGGTGTAGTCATAGTAAACTAAAAATTCAATGACATCTTTTGGCTATCTTAAACACAAGTAAAAAACTTTAGTCAAAATTAATCTTGATCCAAGGTTACATGAGGAGAATTGGATAAAATCAATGTACATAAAATATATAATTTATTATTTTTCAATGGCCATAAGGCTTCATGTTTGTGTTTCATGAAACATTACCAAACAAAAGAAAATTGAAGAAATAATGCAATGCTCATCTTTAAAATCTCCTACTCTTTGATATGGTAGTGGTATTTTCCTAAAAAAAGATATTATTATGCATTCATTACTAAATAAATGTAAAAAAACACATTTTTTGAATGGAATTTCATCCAAAAAATTTTAATTTCTAAATTGTCCTAAATTTAATTGATGTATATCAATATCATACACGATAAAAAAAATTCACCCAAGAATTCCATTCACAACTTTGATTTTGAAGTATATATTCAAATTTTCAAACTCTATGAATATTATCTTATCACAAATATATTCCATATGTTCAATTCTTCAATGTTTGTTAGATTTTTCAAAATAATTGATTAGATTAAGTATAAAGCTAATCATATATACTTAAAATAAACAAAAAAATCCAAAGATGTGATGTTCATACATTACCAAAAAAATTTATTACGTAAATATTATACTTGTGATTACAATTTTTGGGGGGCTTAGTGTGCTTTCACCTTTGTGTCATGGCTTGCATGTTGTCATCACCTAGCATTAGAAACCATGTTAGGTATGATCCTATCGTTAGAGCTTTGCTTGATGATGAAGATGTGGATGAAGTAGATCTTGTTTGTTAAGCTTGGGGGTGGATCATTAGGTGCTTAAACCCTTTGTGTGGTCTTATGGTTGGGTGGAAAACTCTAATACTATGTTCTATTACTCTCTTGGCATTTGGTGTATTTAGTCTTTTCCTTCAAATTGTTTGTCCAAACAAAAACCTCAACATCCCAGTCTTATAACATATTTAATGGATTAATTGCATTTTGACATCCTTTCCTTCTTTCCACTTCCCATTGGTTGGGAAAATAATCCCTTGCATTCACACATTGTTACTCTCCCCTCTAATCACTTTTCCAATAGGTTTTTAAAATTTTAATCAAGTTCCAATAGCAAATATGATTGTGTTCATTAGTTGTGAATTAACATTTGTCCATTATCATTCATACCAAGGGAAATAATAAAGGGGTTTTCAAGCTAATTTATGTTTTAACCGAACATATTCTTTTGGCATTTATAATCCAATTTTAACTTTGATGGGAATTAACATTCCTATGAATGTCCAGTGCCAATAATTCTTATAATGTATTTAACATGGTGAATACATTGTGAAAAAACATAGACTTCTATTATGTTCTAGCCAAAACTGGTTTAATAGTTGCATTCAAACATGGAGTGGGAACACATTGAAGATCACTAACATATGTGGTCCATGATGATGTTAGTTTTGTTCACATTTGAAAGCATAGAATAATGATTGACATGTCATAATTTTCTACATAAGATGATTATGACGTATATTATCCCAAACTACAAATGATATATCATTATAAAGGTTTCCCCATTCCCATGATGTCCTCAAATTTTTTTATAACATCTCCATCATGTTCCATGCTAACGTCATGACATGCCATGGTTATTCAACCAATATAGAATTGGATGAGTTCGAAGCTTCCAATTTGGATGGTTGCAAAGGACTTATTTCACCTTGTCAATCTATCCTATGGTGGACTAATGTTCCAGTATTGATCGGTGGATATTTTGATTAATTATGTTACTCATTTCCTAGGTTTCATTTCCTTAACTTTCATGGTTTGTTACTTTTGACTTTCTTAAGTGTATTACTATTTCTTGTTTTTTGCCTTTGTGTTTTTACTCATGAATTAAACCTTTGCACATTTGTTTGGCAAACTCAATCTTCCATTTCTTGGATTTAAAACTGGTATTTGAACTTTTTTGACAATGATCAGAAAACATACCAATGTTTATAAATAATATAGGGGTACAGTCACAATCCAATAAGCCAAAAAGGGCGTTGGATCGCAAAGAAAAACAGTCAAAATTTGATAAATATTTATGTTTTTCCATTTAAAAAATGGAAATCATGGGAAGTTATTGTTTATTTATTCATATGAATGTTAAGGAATTCAAACCAAAAATCCATTTGATGAAATTTTAAGTTTTAAGTTTTGATTTAAGACCTTTAAAAGTGAATAGGAATGTGTTGGACAAGAGTTAATTCTGCAAAGGACTATCAAAAGGACTCATATAATAAATCACATTTGATGGGGGGAAAATTAAGGTGATAAAGACCTATTAACCAATTTTTAAAAAACATAGGGTGAAATCACGGTCAAAAGAGCTAGGGGTGAAAGCATGAAAAAAAAGCCAATTGCACCAAGGTTAAAGTCCTTTTTAAAGACTGTATTTTCCACATGGCAATTTTCTATTGGTTTATACTACATTTTTCACATAATTTTTTTAACTAAATATCAAATTTGAAGCCAAATATGACATATAACATGATAAAAATGAAATTTTTTTTACATCAAGCCTTACATTATATTCAAATTTATAACTTTACTTTGAACCATGATTACAAATTCAAAATTATAACGTTTAGGGACATTCGAGTATTAAAATCTTAAAATGTATATGTATTTTTATTTTTTGAATGTTTTCAACACATGGATCCATTCTTGTGGAATATATTAAAGTTCACAAAAAAATTGAACCAATTTGGTGAACATTTGATAAGGGAAAAAAACTTTTGATACAAAAAAAACCACCTATCCACATGTTTTTATTAAGTGCTTTAAACATTAAAAAAACTCTTGAAACATAGTCAATTTTCATGAAAAGTTTGTAATTGTAACTTTGAAAGTATGAGAATTTATTTTTAAAATAAAATAATTTTTTTGATATATATTGTTCGCATGGTAATTTTTCAAAAATTAAAAAAATAGTTTTAAGGATTGTCCATACAGTGCTTGGCTCCTTTTTTTTGTTTTCACCCCTAGGGGTGTTAAGGTAAAAGTCATTTTCCAAGGACTGCACATGACACATGTCATTCTACATTGGTTTATAACTTAAAATTTTATATTTTGGATACCCCATTTAACACTACATTTTAGATATAAATACATTTGAGTACAAATTGATTTTATATCATGTATGTTATGCATTCATGCCTTTTATCACATATATATGAACAACTTTTATTAAAGCCACATTTTCAAAACCCATAATCTTCAGGGTCAAAAACACGTTTGAACCAAATGTGCTCAAATGGGTTATAAAAACAAATTTCATTAGTTTAAGTCCTTTTGCTTTTCTAATAATCAATGTTATATTCCTCTCCAATTTTCAAAAGGAATGGTGCATATTTGGTAGAAAAAAACATGTTTGAAAAAAAAACAAGGACTATCCATTCTTGAGGTTTTAGTGCTTTGAACATGCAAAAACATTTTTGATTTGTGTCAAACTTTGAAGATGTAAAATTTGCAATTAATAGAAAACATTCCAAAAACATTATGACAATCCAAAGTATTATGCTTCCATTGTGATCTTTCAAAGATACAAAAATGTAGTTTAGGGAGTGAGTGTCCATTCACTTGGGTGGCTTTTTTTACTATGATTTTACCCTATACAAAATGTTTTCAACTCTAAATGTCCATAATCCAAGCAAACTTTAATCAATTGAACATTCAAATTTAATGTTCCAAGTTGTGAAAGTCACTCAGAATTGTTCATTGATTTTCATATTAGTTCTATTATCTACTTGGTTTCTTAGTTCCACTTACTATGAATTTCAATGGCATCGGATGTATTGTGCAAAACCAATCTCCAAAGGTGTCATGTTCACATCATTGGAACCTATTTTGGACCTTGGTGTAGCCCATGGTGTGGTTTTCTTTTCTTCACTGGTGTTCGTCATTTTGTCTTTTATGCATTTTTTAGCGATAGGCATGGTTTTCTTTTTTTCATTGGCGTCCGTCATTTTGTATTTTATGCACTTTTTAACGATAGGCATGGTTTCCTTTTTGTCATTTTTTTTCATCATTCCCTCTCCCAAGTATGTTGGGGATCTTGGTTCTTCCTCCTTACTATTGGCTATATTGTTCACTAGCATCAGTTAATCCATCTTTCAGTTGCAAGCAAATGCAAGTAACTAGTATGCATCATCCTCTACATTAGAATCATTCCTCGGCCATTCCTATTGTAAGATTGATTCACTTATTTTCTTTTCTGCACGGAATTTGAGTAGGTGATCACATTTTTGATGAAACTGTGTTTTGAAATTTTTGTTCATCAAGTGTGCTAACCATGGATTGTTTCTAGGTGTTTGCCGTAAATTATTCAAAAACTTTGGTATAAACATTTTGATCACCATCCCATAAATCTCATAATCCTGCAAGCGATTAAAAAATGTTCAGTATCCTATTTCTGCTTGTTGCTTTACATCTACATTTTTCAATTTTCTTTTATCTATGGAAAGATACGAATCCAAGTTTGGTAGTGTTCAACAAAAATGTTGTGGATATGGATATGGATATGGTGACATGTTGGAAATGAATGCACTTTAAATTAGGTCACATAAGAAATTACATTAGCTGCCCAAAATAATCCATAGTTGTAAACATATGCATTTAGTGACATATTTGTAGGTGTCTATTTTATTTGTGTATTTATTGTTATCATGAAACCTATTTGATGTGTATTGGATCGCTTACATGGGATTGTTGACATTAAAATGTTTACATATGGCATAATGATTCCACAAGTCAAAACAACTAGATTTGTTTCAACAACCACAAAATCTATTTACAAATCTTCTCATATAATCCCCATAAGAAATCAAGCATGGACCCTTTCTCTAGGATGTTTAATGTTGGTGACATGGAAAAATATTCGATTGTGTTAGGGAATATTTTTCCACATTAGTAGAATATGCTAAAATATATATTTTCTAACGTGGATGAAATTTATTGAGAATATTCCTTCTTGTTCATGAAACCTTGCTCACCATTCATGTTCACTGCTCATGCTCACCCGCTCATGAAATAACATCTCCCCCCATTAAAGATAATGCATTGAGCAATCTCCAAGGTGCAATACCTAAACATGATAATTCAACAAATTCATTCATTCATTCATTGTAATATGTTAGAAGGTGGCCTCATATTAAAGTTTTCGACTCGCTTAAGATTAATAAACACAACAATAATAAGTGCAAATATCAAGTGTAAGAACAAAAGACAAGACAAAATAATAAAAAAGTGGGGTGTTCGAAACTCCCCCAACAAATTGTTTTGAATTTCTTTTGAAAATGTATGTATATATATATTTCGAAGCTCCCTAGCAATGGTGGCAATTCCTTTGCCACCATTGCCATGGAGGTTTGAGTTTTTCAATAGTTTTTATTTTTTAAATCCAAAACAAATGAGGAACTTTAAGCTACTTGCTGACAGTAGTAGTTCTTATGCTACCATTGCCAAGGAGCTTTTAACTCCTTAACAATGGGAGTTATTCTTTTGTCACCATCATTTGGGAGTTTCGAAATTTTCGGCAATTTTTACATATATATATAAATAAAATGGGGAGCTTAAAATTCCTTGGTGATGGTGATAGAGGTTCTTTTCCTACCATTGCCAAGAACCTTTCATTAGAAGCAAACACATCCTTTTGTATTAGGAAAATTGGTCAAAAAGACCATTTTGCTATCCCATCCAACTTGACCAAAGTGCCATTTTGGACAAGTTGATTTGGACTTATCTGTTTTGACTAGTGTCATTTTGACAAAGGGTCCTTAGATGTTTTGAATAGTCAAAACAATCAAAATGACCATAATAAATTAGACCATAGAATTAGACCATAGAATTAGACCATTACTTATGGTCTAATTTAAACCATGTGCCATCATTATGTTACACCTTGGAATGTGATGTGGCATCATACATGTCATAAAAAGGTAGGCTCGTAAGTAGCTACCTACATTCTATCTATGATAATATGTGTACATTGTACACATACACCATATGTGTCACCATATGTGAATTTGGTATATGTGACTTGCCAAGTTTGAGCCCAAGGCTTCATTGGAGGCACAATAATGCCTTTGCCACCAAGTTACACAACTTTTCATTAGTTTAAGGAGTGCAACATTTTGTTTTATTTTTAAAACTACAAATTCGTAAAATAATTTTAAATTAACACACTTTTTAAAATTTCAAATCTTATGCAAATGAAAAAAATACTTACATAATGTTGAAGTTTATTCAAAAATATATTCAATACAATCAATATATTTTGTAAATGTTCAAATGAGTCTTTAAAAAAATGTTTTTAAAGAACACAATCATTAACAAATTGCCAAGTGAACTTATGATTCTTCCATTTTCAATTACATTTCATTGTGTGATTGAACAATACAAGGTAGGTAGGTAAAGTAGGTGGGTGGAGTAGGTAGTTGGTTATAAAATGATTATTAGGGTAAGTAGGTAAAAGGTGGGCAAGTAAATAATAATTGTTAACTAATCATGTGTGGTAGGGAGGTAGGTAAGTGTAGGTAGGTAAAGTAAGGTAAGTAATGTAGGAAGGATAGTAAAGTAGGTAAAGTAGGTAAGGTAGGTTAGGTAGGTTAGCTTATTAACTAGGCCTACTAAATTATCTACTTAATGTAGGTTAGGCTAGGTTATGTTTGTAATGAATTGTCACTAATAACAAATGTTATTAATTCATGACATACCTACCTAATTACCACAAATGAATTCATGACACACACTTAACTAACTACCTACCAAACATGAATCAATAACATTATATAATGGCAAATCATTTACAAGCATAACCTAACCTAGCTTATGATAGGTAGGTAGCCTAGGTTCAATTGATAGGTCAGCCTTCTAGTTATGATAGGTTATAAGTAACATAGGCCTAACCAGTAAGCTAGTTAGGTATGATAAGTATCACTAGAAGAAAAACATGTATTTTCAACTAGTCTTTGCGACTAAATTTTAGTCGCAAGAGACATTTTGCAACTAAAATCCCTTTAGTCGCCTAAAAGAAGTCACATATGATAAATTAGTTGCAAATGACAAAGGGTATTGTATGAAAAAAAAAATCAACAAATACATTTCATCTTTTGACTTCATTGTATACGTATTGCTACATGCAACTATTTTGGTCACAATTGAAGGCAAATGATGTGCTCCCACATGTTTTAATATTTGATTATTTCAAATATTATTATTATTATTATTATTTTGAAATAATCTAGGATGTTTAATTCAAATATTTAGATGATCTTATATTATGACACATGATCTAATGTAAGTATGCCATGTGGCATAATTTTAAAATATATATCAATATTAGGTTGATAGGTACCTAGGTAGGTACATAAATAGGTGCCTACAAACTTAGGCTACATACCAACCTATCTACTTAGGTAAAAAAATAGGTAGGTAGGTACATAGGTCGACTTAACTAGCTAGGGTTAAAATTATGCACATACTAATTAATTCTTATCTGAAGTAATTGCAATGATTTTAAAGTAATGTCACATTAATTACATTAATTAATTTCTTTTTAATATAAGAATATAAATTATATAATATGCAAATCTATGTTATAACAATATTATTTAGTGTAATTTAGATTTAATAAACATAATCATTTATAATTATTTATAAAAGTGATTTATTATGGATAAAACTAGTAGAAAAAACCCTTAAAACTCAATCAATAATTTTTTGAACTAAAATATAAATTTAAGATTCCAAAATAGTAATTCAGAATTCAAATATCAAATTTTAAATCAAATAATTTTTTGAAGTTAAATAACAAATTTCAGAATTGAAATGTCAATTTTCAGATTCATAATAACATTCAAAATTAGAATTTCCATTTTAAGACTCAATTAATCATTTTCTGAATTGAAATATTAATTTCGAAAATCCAAAATAATAATTTGGAATTCAAATTTCAACTTTCAAGTCATATAATTTCTTAAAATTTAAATTTAAAAGTCCAAAATTCAAATATCAAATTTCAAGTTCAAATAAAAGATTTAAAATCAAAATGTCGATTTTAAAACTCAATAAATGTTTTTGAATTGAAATACTAATTTTAAGATTTGAAAATAATAATATAAAATTCAAATATTAATTTTTAGATCAAATAATTTTTCTGAATTTGAATAAAAAATTCCAAAATTGAAATGTCAATTTTCAGATTCAAATATCAAGTTTCAAATTTGAATAAAAAATCAAAGTTCAAATATTAATTTTGAGATTAATTATATGAACAATATACATACATATGCATATTATATATATATATATATATAAATTTT
>Ga0209611_10007202_pt1 | contig 17901 bp, 16 predicted proteins | sample S1TSphgellanicum_3_FD_187693 | JGI IMG/M metagenome (GOLD analysis project Ga0209611, IMG submission 187693) | Host-associated microbial communities from peat moss isolated from Minnesota, USA - S1T2_Fc - Sphagnum magellanicum MG (SPAdes) (version 2) | ecosystem: Host-associated > Plants > Peat...
AAACTTTTTTTTTTTTTGTTTTTTTTTTTTTTTGGGTTCTTTTTTGGCTGCTCTTTTGGCTTTGCATTTCAAAGATGGATTTGTAGAGCTTGAGAAGACGCTCCTATATAACATTTTTAAATCACTCAAAATGGAGAAGAATTGAGAAAGATTCGCCAAAGAAAGTAGTGATGGGTGATAGATAGGCTAGTGATCAGTGATGGGCAGCACTACCCTGGACTGCAAAATTTCTGGCAGGTCAATTATGAAAGTGAAGGTATATAACCAGAATCAAGTGTTGGGGTGTGTGTATACATTCATCATCAGCACCCTGAGCACTCCTGAGGGGGCTCCTGACCCAAGACAAGGAAGGTTACCATACATCTCTACCCAAGGTTGGTTATAAGTTCAACAACATTATTCAATTATAGTTTGCAGAATTTGACCTTGGGTCAGACATATGTACCTAGTACCTGCCTGATGGCCACAGAGCAACAACAACAACAACAACAGTCACCTGCACTATGCACAAAATGCATGGTACCACGCATTCTCACATGACACTAACTGACAACATTACATGGGGTTGGGTGTTGATTTATGAGGTCCATATCAAATCAAACATGCACTATCTCCAAAAAAGCATTGAATTTTTGACAGTTTGTACAACTTCCCACTTACTTCCCTCCCACTTGGGTTTGGTGAGTTTATTATGATGAAAAAGACTTCATTTCTTAATTACATATTTAATTTCCAGTTGGGTTTTGTGAGTTTATGATGAAAAATGACTTAATTTCTGACATAGATATGGTTAGTTCCCAGTTGGGTTTGTGAGTTTATGATGAAAATGACTTAATTTCTTAATTAGATTTGTTTAATTTCCAGTTGGCTTGGTAAAGTTTATGATGAAAAGGCTTAATTTCTTAAATAGATATATTTAGTTCCCAAGTTGGGATTGTGAGTTTATGATGAAAATGACTTAATTACTTAAATAGGTTTTTTAGTTCCAGTTGGGATTGTGAGTTTATGATGAAAATGACTTAATTTCTTAAATACATATTTAGTTCCCAGTTGGGTTGGTGAGTTCATGATGAAAAAGACTTAAATCTGTAAAATACATATGTTTAGTTCCCAGTTGGATTTGTGAGTTTATGATGAAAAAGACTTAATTTCTTAAATAGATATATTTAGTTCCCAGTTGGGTTGATGACTTTATCATGAAGTTTTTTATGAAAAAGATGCATTTTAAGATATTTTTTCAAGTTATATTCGTCTGTTTTATGATAACAATGGAAGTAAAATGGATATTTTTCAGTGTGAATTGGTAGTTTAGCTATGATATATGGCATTTTGAAGTAAGAGTTGGTGGTGTTGGTGGGTGTTTATTTTTATGATAAACTACTATTTGAAATAGATATGCAAATTATTTCAAAATATACATAAACATTATTACATGTTAATAATATTCAGTTTGATGTCCATAAAACACATCCGTGATGAAAAATACACATCACAAACATGAAAAATTAAGCGAAAGTTTCCATCATAACAAAGTATTATCATCGTGGACATTACTAATTGTCCAACCCAAGTTAGAATTTGCTTATAACATTATGCTGTTGCAGTGCAGAAAAAAATCAATTTCAATGCAAGAATAAGCATTTGTAAGGAGCATAGAAAACAGACAGAAATGGCAAAACCCCAGTTGCAATTTGTTTGTAGCAATATGCTCTTGCAGTGCACGAGAGAAAATTTCAATGCCAGAAGGCATTTGTAAGAAGGCATCAGAAACAGACAGGAATGGCAACCCAAAAGAACAGGAGGAGAAATTTGGCGCAACCCCAAGACCAAGCAGGAATCTTGTTCTAAAAATCAACAATGAAGGAATTGCAATAACATAAGCAAAATAAAGAACTTACTACAGAACAAAGTAAGGAATGAATCGAAAAGACAGAAGAATTGCAGCATCATCAAGACATTGCAAGAATGGCAACAAAACTAAGGAATAGCAAAAGACAACATACAAGGATGCAACGAAACCAACAAGGAATTGCTAGACAAACAAGGGATTGAAACAAAGACAAAAATTGCAACCACAAGAGACAAATATAGCAGGAATTGCAAGTCGGTTTTATTGTATGTCCAATGCACAACTTGTGTGTCAAAGAAACATTAGATAAGAGCTTCCTTTACAATAATGGCTTTCCTGCTTTCTGAGCACACACACCACCGCACATGCCGCAGCAAATGTTTTCACATACCACCACGGAGACGAAGCACTAGATGAAGAGTGGACTCCTTCTGGATGTTGTAATCCGCCAGAGTGCGACCATCTTCCAACTGCTTGCCGGCGAAGATGAGTCGCTGCTGGTCAGGCGGAATTCCTTCCTTGTCCTGGATCTTCGTCTTCACGTTGTCAATGGTGTCAGAGCTCTCCACCTCAAGAGTGATCGTCTTACCAGTAAGAGTCTTCACGAAGATTTGCATACCTCCTCTCAGGCGAAGAACCAAGTGCAAGGTGGACTCCTTCTGGATGTTGTAATCGGCCAAAGTACGGCCGTCCTCCAACTGCTTTCCGGCGAAGATCAATCGCTGCTGGTCAGGGGGAATTCCTTCCTTGTCCTGGATCTTCGTCTTCACGTTATCGATGGTGTCGGAGCTCTCAACCTCGAGCGTGATAGTCTTGCCAGTCAAGGTCTTCACAAATATTTGCATACCTCCTCTCAGGCGAAGAACCAAGTGCAAGGTGGACTCCTTCTGGATGTTGTAATCGGCCAAAGTACGGCCGTCCTCCAACTGCTTTCCGGCGAAGATCAATCGCTGCTGGTCAGGGGGGATTCCTTCCTTGTCCTGGATCTTCGTCTTTACGTTATCGATCGTATCGGAGCTCTCGACCTCTAGTGTGATGGTCTTGCCAGTCAAAGTCTTGACGAAGATTTGCATGCCTCCTCTCAAACGCAACACGAGATGCAAGGTCGACTCCTTCTGAATGTTATAATCGGCCAAAGTTCGGCCGTCCTCCAACTGCTTTCCGGCGAAGATCAATCGCTGCTGGTCAGGAGGGATCCCCTCCTTATCCTGGATCTTGGTCTTCACGTTATCGATGGTGTCGGAGCTCTCAACCTCCAGCGTAATAGTTTTCCCCGTCAAGGTCTTGACAAAGATTTGCATACCGCCTCTCAAACGCAACACGAGATGCAAGGTGGACTCCTTCTGGATGTTGTAATCCGCCAGAGTCCGGCCGTCCTCCAACTGCTTCCCGGCGAAGATCAACCTCTGCTGGTCAGGAGGGATCCCCTCCTTGTCCTGGATCTTGGTCTTAACATTGTCGATGGTGTCGGAACTCTCGACCTCGAGAGTGATGGTCTTCCCCGTCAAGGTCTTCACAAAGATCTGCATTTTGCAAGAACGAAAGAAAAAATTGAAGAGAACCTGGGGTTCAGGAAAGGAACCAACTGAAACAACACCTCGGAAAAAAATTCACGAATTGCAAAAGAGAGCTTCAAAGCAGCAAATGAAGCGCGAGAAAATCGAGAGCAGAAGAGGGGCAGAGGAAGAAGAGAGAAAGAATGGAGTGCAGAGGTAGAGGTGCACGAGCTTTATGCAGAGCTTGGTGCGGGCTGTTTTTCTTTCTTTCGCTCCTGCCCGATTGCCCGTCTGCCCGAAGTGCCTTCCACGGCAGGCAACCTACCTACCTACGTACAGGGAAACGACGAACGGGTGTGCAACACCTGACGCACCCGCGCCGTCATGACTGACCCGTGCCGTCCAGCACGGCAGCCTAACCGTTGAGCTACCCGTTAACGGGAACCCGGGCCGGTAGGAAATTGAAAACCCGGGTTTACATGACGTGAACGACTGGGTAATCCGCTCCTGTCCAACAGGTGACGAGGCAAGGACTGGTTCCAGAAACTGACAACCCGGCCCGCCGCCGTGTTTGGTGGTCCAGTAGTGGCCCGTCGAAACTTCGGGAAGGCACCGGCCCACTTAACCTAATTTGGTAGGCTACAAAGAGAGTAGGTACCTATGAGTGGTACTCTCCATCTCCACGTGTCATTCTATAAAAGGATAAAAAACAAACCAGTTATCTATCCACCTACCGACCTACCTACTTACCTACCTACCTACCTACCTACCTACCTACCTACCCAACGCGGTTACAAAACCGCTCAACTTGGTTTCTTTATGTAACTCCCTTTTTTTTTCCCTTTCTTTTTCGTTCTTTTTCTTTTAGGTTGGAGCGTTGCTATTGGTGGAAATCAAGCGGAGAAGGGCTGGGAGGGAAAAAGAAAATTGCTGAGTTTGCGAAAGGACAGAAGAAGGCACGAAGTGGTCCCGGGTTCGATTCCGTGGCCTAGTGGGCAATCCCGCAACTTTCCTGATTCCAGGCGGTTTCTAAGGAGAGAACAAGCGACCCCAAAAAAAAGAAAAATAATAAAAAAAGAAGAAATGGAAAATTGCAAGTGGCTATAATAATAGGAAAGCTCCCAAATAAGACAACCTAAAAATACTTACACCCCCCACCCCCCACCCCCCCCCAAAAAAAACTGGGATATTATTATTATATTTGCCAAGATACTTGAAATTTCTTTCCATAACAAATTATTGGCTCTGCATGTAAAGGGGGCGGGGGGGGGGGGTGCAAAAAAAAGAAAAAAAACTCCAAAAAAAAGTGATTTTCATGGATTATTATGACTCAGATGAAGGCTGGATGAACCATAACCATCCCTCCCAACCATCATCCATCCTAAGAATCTTGACACTCCTTCAACCGAAGGTTTCATTAGCAACCTACTAGTTAGCACAAGGTACCAACTTGGGCTCTCATTGGCCCAATGATTCTGTAACCTTCTACCACTTGGGATGAATCCTAAACCTACATTGGTACCATGGTTTAAAAAATCTTGCTTTCTTTAGGTTCTTCTAACCATGGTAAAATTATATCCCATCAGAAGACTAATAAATCAAAGGCCCTCTGAGTCCAAATTTAACATTTTCCTGGGTTGAATATGGCCCACTAGTAAAAGGCCTAACTCAAGAAGGTGAAGGTAACTTAAGAGCATGGGTGGTGGTGGTGGTGGTGGTGGGTGGTGGTTTACCCTAACCAATTGCATTGTTTACCACCATGGTTAGCTATTGGATGACAGGAATACAATGAAAAAAAAAGTTTCGTGTCCACATATCATCCATCTTGCATGGTTTTCTAGTCCTAGTTTTCATAAGCTCTCTCTCTCTCTCTCACACACACACACTCTCATTCAATTTGAAATGTGAGTTCATTCCTTGGGAAGGTTCATGGGTTAACCCATTTCATTTTTAAAACTCTTGTTGCTGGTTTCAACTTGTGTCATATAAAAAGCTTCTTCTTCTTCTTCGTCTTTCTCACATGAATGAGTCCTTCCTTGTAAAGAAAGGCTTTTATTATATACCCTTCATTCGTGTCAAACCTTGAATGGTTGGGTGTTGTTGGGGGGATTCGAAATGGAATCTCTATTGAAAACTTTTTTCTTTTTAATTGGGGGGGAGTGTGTGCCTTGGTAACCCACTCTAGAAACTTCTTGCTTGATCCCCATTACACCAAGGAATTGGTGGGTTAGTGGTTCCCCCGAGTGTTGGGGACACTAGGCGGCCGAAATCGTATCGTATTTTTGGGTTTTAACGCTGGATTTTCGATAGCAATGAGCTTTGCCGTAAGATGTAAGATTTTAGATGCTAATTTCTATTGTAGCCTAGAGAAAATTTCCATGTGAATGAAGTACTTTGTTTAGTCATCAATCCAAATCCCTTGAAATGAAATTTGGCTTTTCCTCTATAGGACAACAACATCATAGAAAGAAGGTGGGGGGGGGAGGGGGGGGTCACTTTTTGGTTGGGAAAATTGTTAGGGTTTGGGGGTGGAAAGTCCTTGTATGATTAAAATTTAAAAGAAAAGTATGGCGTAAAGGCAAAGGCAACATGATTTTATTGCATGCACGCCATTGCTCGGAGGAGCATTGTCATGAATGTTCATGAAGCTTCATCATCATCATATGATTCGTAAGACATTTTTATGGTGAAATAATAGAACACGAGAGTAGCCTTTGAAAAATACTACCGATAAAATCCTTTTAGGCCCCACTCGGTGAGTGGCAACTCAATGTCTCTCATTATTGAATTGTGGACACCACGGCGTTGAAAATTACAATGGTGAGAATGACTTTTTTACCCAAAAATTGTTCATTACACCACCGAGACTTGGCCAATACCCATAAAAAATTCGTCGGCTTACCAATCCACCCAACTAGGCCCACTTGGTGGTGAGTGGCAACTCAAATGTCTCATTATTGAATTACGGACATCACGGCTTTGAAAATTACAACGTCGTTGAGAATGACTTTTACCAATAAAATGTTCATTATTACACGGAAGAAGAAGGCATCATCGGAGACTTGAAACAATACCGATAAAATCCGTCATTGGAGACTTACCAACCCCCACCCGATAGGCCCACTTGGTGAGTGGGCAACTCAAAGGTCCTATTATTGATTTACGGACATGACCTTGAAAATTACAAAGTGGAGAAAAATAACAATGACTTTTACATATTAAAAAATATATATAAATAGGACTCCTCAAAAATCTTTCACATGATGCAAGACTCTTTTATTGGAAGGTTTTTTTTTAATTTATTAAGGTTGATGAAATCTTTTTTATTAATATTTAAGGTGCATTCACACTTGATGTTAAGTCAGTGTTAAATAAAAAAATCTAGGTGGCATCCTAGGTGGCATACAATATTAAATAGGTGATAACTTAATGTTAAGTGAATGTTAGCTAGTGAATGTCCTCCCCTTATGTCAAGTTACAAACCAGTAGGGTTTTTTTTTTTTTTTTTTTTTAATTTTTTTAAATTAATTTGGTGATGTAGCCACACTCACAACCACCAATAGGAAATTAGCCAAATTTGGTTTTGAAAGTGCTAAGAATCCGGCTATATGTTTTGGCAACTAGCTGGAACCTATTTGTCTAAATATGGCGATCTCAAAAAAGGGAAAAAACTGTAGAGCCCTAAAACCCTAAACCCCTACTTCTGAATCAGCCCACAAGATGTACTTGGGAGAGAGAATTTGGCTCTTCTTATAAAGAGACTAGGATGCAGGGCCCACATATTTCCACTCATGGCTCTCAAGGGACGGAGGGGGGAGGGCTCCAGCCAATCACGAATTACCGAATCAAGCATGTGCGGACACCAATTATTTTATATAAGTAGACAAGCTAGATAGATGCATGCATCTAGACTTCATTCAATTAGGTGAGGGCTCAAGGGTGGGTCAAAGAAGGCACAAAATGCATGCACTTTCAAATCTACAATAAATAAATAATTTGGGTAATTAGTTGAAAGAATATATAATTTTTTAATTTAAAATTTTTTAACTAAATTGAGCATGAAGAATGAAATCCTTTGTTTCATGAACCCAATGAAAAGAAGGCTCATAGCCTCATCCATTCATTCATTCATTCATTCATTCATTCATGAGGGGTCCAGTTTTTTTCTTGGGTTTTTCCCCTGTTCCCAATGTGTTCCCATCATGTTCCCATGGGCTTCCCAAGTTGTTTCCCCGAAGATGTTCCCAATAGCACCTCATATTTATCCCATACGGGTTTTGCCCAAAGTTCAACTCTCATGTATGCAAACTAAAGAGGTGGGCACATTTGTTTCTATTTTGCAATTGGAGATCAAAAGAGATGCTTCCATTTGGGAGTGCCCAATGTTACCAAAAATTTGATGATGGGCCAATCAAAATGACTCATTCAACCCAAAAAAAAAAAGTTGTGAGTACACCCATGAACTAATTAATATGAATCGTAGAATGCCACTAACTATCATAAATAAAGGGGCGATGTATGGTGAAAGGAAAATAGCAAGTTTAACCTTAAAAGGGCTCAATACTAAACCATTAACTAACCATCTTATTATACACATAGCATATAACATGGATAATATGATGACATTGGAAATGCCACTTGAAATTCACCAACTTGGAATGGCCACCATCATCCATTGCACTCAATTTGGATTTGTGGCACATTGGATGATACCACATCAAAACCAAATAACCAAAGTGATTGGGATTCATGGTCTTCCTTGGTATAGCCTAAGTCATGTGGAATATTGGGGAGAGGGGGTCCAAATCATGAGGGATGTTGCACCAATTGCATTTCATCCATTACCCGATATAAAAAAATGACCACCAATGGAAGGAAACGTTAGCCCATATGTGGTGCTAATTTGATGAAAACCCATTTAGTCTTACTTAGTTAAGAAGCAAGGTTCAATCAAAGCAAAGTATCTTTAACCACAACTACATCACCAAGGTTCCACCTTGGTTAATTATCATGTAAACCCTCCTACTTCCACCTCACACTACCTAGGTGACTAACCATGTATGTGAGTGATAAGTATCATAGGAAGAAAGGTAGGGAATGTAAATGGTTGCTATGTACTTAGGCAAGTAGATGAATGTGAATGGTTTAGTTCATGGTTAACAATCATGTTCAGCTATGGGACAAGAATACAATGAAAAAGTGTTTCTTGTCCACACACACACACACACCATCCATCCATCCATCCATCCATCCATCCATCGTGGTGAACTAGTGGGTGGTGTGGTTTACTCCGGTGGTGAGTGTGTGGATTCCAACTTCACACAAAGTTCTAGTAATAAATTGTTGTTGTTATTTTGATTGTTCAAAACTCTTATAAACTCACTTCACAACCTCACTCATTTCATACCCTTTTTTTGTTCAAGAGAATATGAACATGATCATTTATTGTAGCTTGTATGTTTCACAACTTGATGCATTTGACTTCACATCAACAACTCATGGCAATCAAGCACATCTTGGGATACCACTACCAAGGAGAGAGTGCATCCATCCAAAGTGGAAACAATTTTGCACTCATGATGGGTCCTTTTATCGGTGATAGGATGACTAGGTCCTTATCATCCTATCACCGATAAAAGGATAGGATGATAACGACCACCATGAATAGGATATCAATCAAAGGACCATACATGATATCAATACCACCAATAGGATGATAAGGACCATCATCAAAGGATTTCCATACCTAGTGTCCAAGAGAAGGGACCTAAATATTGTTGGAATGGTGATATTTATACCCACTTTCTTGGGCACGATCTATTGCACCAAAAAATACACATTAACTTGAGGTTATAACACTTCAACATTAGAAGTAGCTTGGACGAGTTATGATGAGAACAAGTGACTTTCAAACCCTAAAAATGTTTGGTGTTCTAAATAAAGTTTAAGAGGCTACACATTAAGGCTTTACAAGTAAAAGGAAGTAATTATTGTATATTTCATTTATTTCAAAGATCTAGATTATGGTTAATTTTGTTAAGTAGCCCTTTTTTTTCTTTTTCTTTTGCAAATCTTGGTTTTAAGTTGCAATTTTAATTAACTATATTAAGTAATATATGTTGTTAATGTATCATAAAAGACAATGGAATGAGCCATGTAATGATAATTAAACATAAATATAAAAATACTATGACTATCTTGGCATTACCCTTGTGTATTTTACACGTTCATTCTAAAATTGGTACAAATAACATTTCATATAGCCCCAACTTGTGAAGTGATCATAATCATTCCTTGTAAGAGTAGCCAAATATATTTAAACATTATCTTGACATTTGATGCGGGGTGTTTTGGTTTGATCATGCAAAACACATGATTTAACCAATGTTGACAAGTTCCCCAATTTATAATTCAAGGGACAAACACAAAACATTATGAAAGAATTAAATGTAGGTTACTATTCCACACAAAAGATACACATGCCCATTGGTGATGTACAACAACCAACTAATTTTTTTTAAAAATCATCATGCCCCATTTTATTGTGATAAATATGGTTATGACAATAATGTAAATGTTACAAAAATTGGTGTGGCATGTTAGTTGAACCTTTCCACTTTAAGTGGAAGATCTTTAGTTCTTTCATCATTTTCGTATTCATATTGAATGAAGTCATTTCCTATGTTGTGTTCCCAAAGGAGATGCTTGTGTTCCATGGGGAAATGGTTATGTTTCTTTAAGAAATGTTTGCATTTGTCTCTTTTTTTAATGAAAAATCATCAAAAAAGGACACAATTTTCTAAAAAAAGAATCTATCACAATTTTTTAATTTTTTTTAATTTGCCAAATTTATGCCTAATAGTTACACATTTATGAGTTCTTTGAAAAATGGTCACTAGTTAAATTGAAATCTACCTAGGGATGCTTGCCATTTTGACTCCATTGTGGAATTGAAAAAAAAATGGTTTATATTCCCTAAGGAAATGGTTGCATGTTCTTTAAATAAATGTTTATGTTCCTTGGGGAAATCGTTGTGTTATTCATAAAGATGTCTAAGTTCTTTGAGGGAGGGAGATGATTTATGGCCTAGGGCAATGCTTTTCCTAAAAATAAATGTGATGAATAGTCTTTTGAAGGTATGTTCTTTAAGAACATCTTTGTGTTCCCCAAGGTATTGGTTGTGTTCCCTAGGAACCTAATTCTGTTTTTGGGGGAAATGTTATGGGAAACGGTTGTGTTACCCTAGGGAATGCCTTTTTTTTTATTTTTAAACTTAGGCTAGAGGATTTTTAAATGAAAAATTGAAATGGCATAGTTTTTTTTTTCCTTGAAAAATGTGGCTAAACCATTTTTTCTTCCTTGGCAAACTAACTAGGGAAGTGGGCCAAGTCGCACATCAAAACCATCCCAAGAACCACATTCATTCAAGAAAGTCATTTGAAGAAAAATGTGGTTGTTGGGGCAAATTTTTTTGAATTCGAAACCTCTTACTTGATTAGGTGGTTTTTAACCATTGCATCACAAACTTTTATTTGAAAGAAGGGGGAACAAAAGATAGATAATGCATTTATGATAATTGAGATATAATAAAAATGTTTTGGCAAAACATTTTTTTAGGTGGGCATTTGTTGAGTGTAATAATGTCAAGTTGCACCTAATGCCACATTTAATTCATTGTTTTTATTTAATGTTTGCCAACTCAGAGGATTTAGGTTCATGTTCTTGTGACTTGGGCTCAAACCAACAATCTTGAATTGGTGGAATCAACACAAAAACTAGATTGTGGAACTAGCATTTTGATAGAACCCAGAATATTGAAAAAAAACACAAAAAAAAAAATTTGAAAATATTTTCAAAATTTTTGAAATCTTAAAATGTAAGGATTCATGATTTTTTAGAACCTAAAAAAATTTAAATATCTCATTAACGAGTATAAACATGATAACACGAATCACACCCGCCTGCTTTTTTACTACTTTTATGACTACTTTTTGAGAATATTCTTTAAATGTTTTTGAAATATTTTTGAAAACATCTTTGAAAAAATATTTAATTTTTTAAAAAAAATCATACTATTTTATTAAATTTTATGTTAAAAATTTGGCAAGAAATGTCATTTTAAAAAAATTCAAATTCATTTGTAATAATTTTTACTACTTAAAAACAAATGTTACAATGTTTAATGAGTGTTTTTGTTCATTTTTTATTCATTAGATTAATTTCAAATTAATTCACATGTTCCCATGATATATTTAAAATACAAATACATAGCAAATATTACAATTTCAACATCAAATTATATACAACTTTAAAACATGAAAAAACCAAGCAAGCATTAGACTTGCTATGGTATGTGTTATTGTAATTGCACATTAGCATGAGGAGGATTCAAACCCTAATCAAAAAAAGATCTTGCCCACTACCATTCATGCCATACTTGCACCCAAACTAAGTTTGAAAACATGCATACATCAAATTCACAAGTGCTTGCATAATCACACTTACAATGTGACCACCATTTAAACTCAATGAGATTCCATATGTAATCATATGGGAAAAAATCCAAAATCAAAATCAAGCCATATGAAATCCATAAAAATAATCATACGAAACTAATACACCACCAAAAAGGCCATCTTCATCTATCATTTCCATCTACATTTGCATAGTTAGGAACAAACTGAATGGCATACCAAACCCTTGTAAACTTACATTGTCAACCCATAATTTGTTATCACTAGTAGGAATGTGGGTTTAATTCACAAAAAAATCTCATTGCCCATTTGTATGAAATCACCATTATTTCACTAAACTATAACTTTAATAAATTCACCATGGCTCTCAATTAATAATCAACAATAGGTCATATAGACAAGTGAATTCACTAACATATGATCAAATAATAATTTTACATGTCATGATGTAATTAGGTTATATTTGTAATTTCTTACTATCATTATTTTATTTTATTTTATTTTATTTTTCATAGTTTAATCATACATACTATATAGTTGTTGGTATTGAAAGATTTGAACCTTGGTCACTCTAAAGAGATAATCAATTGTCTTTGTCAACCAATTACCATTTAACATTGTAATAAAACATGTCAAAGATTAAATATGTCACAAATACATCAAATTTTTTTATAAATTTTTGAAATATATATTTATTATTACATTTTTTTCGAATGACACACAATAAAACTCATTCTTGAAGTCTTTTCAAAATTCAACACTTGTACATAGTAAATAAACATATCAAATTTCAAAGCATTTAAAGGAGAACACCTTTGAATGCTATTGTTTAAAAACAAATTGAAACACATTTTTTCACGAACAAAATGATTTCATGACATGATTTGTACAAATCAATATTTTTATAATAAACTTTGAAAAGAAGATTAATTTTTTATGTTAAAAAAATAATAGATAAATAAATATAATGCAAATATTAATTCCCCACATTTTAACCATTTTAAATTAATAAAATATTATATATATTAAGTTCTTGAATATTACATTACAAACTTAAAATTATATTATGTCCCTATAAAGTATATTTTATTATCATTATCTTAATTTCTAATTTATTACATGTTCATTATGAAATATATTATAAATAATTCACTAAGTATAATTTATTAAAACATATAATAACATTATATTCAAACTTTTCAACATCATATAATGTATTAAATATGTCTTCAATAAATATTTTTTTGTTAAATTATAAAGATACAACATTGTGCATGTGATATAATATTTGTATATTAAAACTAACTATTTGATTTTATATAATGAATATTAAATTTTCACCTTGTTTTGTTTTGTATAGTTTTTTAACATTTTATCAAGTGAAAGCTGAAAATGAAACATAACATTTGTCTAAATTGTATGTAAAATTTAACTCTTACTTAATTTAATTCAATTTAGTTTAAACAATCATGTAATATGTCCTATTGTAACTAATTGATACACTAAAATTTTATAATAAATAATAAATAAGTCTACACATTACAAATGATATATGTAAATTAATTACTAATCATAACCTTATATCCAAGATTGAAATAATATTTTTAATAATACCAAAAATAACCTTAATGAAGTACTTGAACTACAAGTGGACATGATGATTATATAATGATTCAAGGTTCATTCAAGGTGAAATGAAACAAAAGTATGGTGATTTAATTCACTTTTGAAGACCCCATGGGTTAGTGAAATATACCCACCCATCTTCATTCCAAGCAATAATTGTCAAATAGAAAGGGAAGTTCTTTATTGAACATAAATTTTGAATAAACCACAAGGTCTAAATGAATAGTTAGTTATTTCTAGAATTTTGACTTGATGAAAGCAAAGTTGGAAAAGGTGCATTCATCTTCCACATTACCAAACATCATAACCATGCAAAATTTCACCAATTTAAGTCATTAAAAAAAACAATGACCCAAAATCGCATTTAAACCTAAGCCTCCCCACAATCTAATTGTTGGGTTATAGTCAAAAAGGAAGCTCTATGGCAACCATGCATTGGTTTTTCATGGTTAATTTATATAATTATTGATAAAAAATTTATAAGGTTGGCCCAACAAACATATTAAAAGTCCTAAAGTCCTTGGGGTGCCAAAACGTGCTTGAAGTATGGCCATGTGCCATAGAAAAATTATTTCAACTTCTAAAGCAAACCAATCCCAAGAGACTTTAGTTGAACATCTCTTGTGTCAAAAAGTGCCTCTCCAAATTAATGATGTTTAACCTAAGTGTTTTTAATAGATGTTTAATCCAACTAGGTTGGTCAATGGGATTGGTTTGCTAGGGTCTCCATGATGGTTCAAAAACATCTGACAAGAGATGTTCAACAACTTTTTGACACAAGAGATGTTCAACCTAGTTGCCTAGTTGCATTAAACATCTATTGTGTTAAAAAGTGCCTCTCCAACTTAGTGATCAATCTTATTACAACTAAGAAAATTATTCCTTCATTAAATTTGCAATTTCAACTCAAGCCTCCTTGATGACCATGTCCACAACCCTAATACCATTTATGCAATGCAACATAAACAATTTACTTCCAAAAGAGAAAGCAATGTATGGAATTTCACAGGTAGGTTTTGTCCACCATGTCAAACACAAGGTATATTGTATTGCACATGTTCAATGAATTCAAAGCAAAAGTTATTAACAAATAAAAGATCAAGTGTAAAATAAAAATGATTTTATTGCAATAGATCTAAAGACATCAAAACATGTTCATAAACATGGAACATAAGATCAATAATGCACCTTGGTTTTTATCACAACCAAAACACACCAATTTACAATAATGAAAAGAAAGTTCAAACCATCAACATCAAGAAACTTAACTAAGAAGCCAAAGCCAAAAATAAACCAATTAAGCTAAGTTAAAAAAATAATCACCAAAGTAACTTAATAATTTTCTCCTAGTTTAATAATTAATAACCCTAACTAATTAAACTTAAATTTTCAACACTACCCCTCAAGTTCAAATCCACATCTAGTACATTAAACATATTTAAAAAATTTCACAACTTGTTTGTACCTAAAGACTTAGTGAAAATGTCAACAACTTAATTTTTAGTATTGGCATGAATAAAATCAAAAACCTCCAACTAAAACCTTTTCCCTCACAAAATGGTAATGCACTTCAATGTGCATAGACCTAGCATGATATATTGAATTGTTAACAAGTAAATGAAGATTATACATTCATCAATTGTCCTACGTCTATAAACAATTTTCATAATTAAACTACATCACTTGTAGCCATTGTTGCATTACTTTATTTAGCCTTCATGTTTGACAATGCAACTATTAGCTGTTTGTAGTTGCTCCAACTGACAACACCACTTCCAAAGGAAAACATGAAATCACTAATTGATTTCTTGTTTGAAATGTTACTAACCCAATCGACATTGATGTACCCATGTACTTTCGATTTCAATGTTAAGCAATTATCAAATATTGACATATATGGTTTTCAAACTAGTTCTTTGTTTGGTTATCACTATGAGAACTAGTGGGCATTAGTACAAGGGATAATTGATTGCCTAATTTTCAGCCATGTGAAAACCAACTCCCCTTTAATTTAAAAAATAAGTTGAAACCAACTAGGTTTTATGAAAAAACCTACATCTAATTCTTAAGGTAGTGCATAGATTAAGGTTGAGATTAAGGAGGCAATTGGGATTAGGGTGCCATTCATTTAGGTTAAACATTAATTTAGATTAGTTTATAGTTCATGTCAATGCCTCTTAGGAGATAATGGGAAAAATAAAAAGTAGTGAGGTATATTTTTAAATTCATGAATGTTGTTATGATGTTTTGTGTTTTGTTACTTTTCATTTTTAATTGTTTGAACTTTGAACGTTGCATTATGTGTTTGTGCTCCTTGTGGGTTGTCCATTGGTGTTTTTCACGATTGCTTGCTAATGTTCCTCTTGCCATTGCCTACTTGTGTTCCTTTGGATGTTGTTTGTTGGTGTTCTTCCATGTTTCTTCTTGGTTTTGTTCATTGTTATTTGCTAGCACTACTTGTCATCACGAATTGCTACCATTGCTAGAATTTCATATCAAGTATTCACACCACCCTTTGTTGGTGTTATTGTTTATCATTGCTTGTTAGTGTTACTTGTGTTGTTATCATGTTAGGTACTTTCCCTCCACTCAAGTTAGGTGTAGGTGATGGACATTGTCTTCAGTGGTTGATAAGTAAGGTAAAAAAAATTTAAAATTAATTTCCTTTTGTTCGTCTTTTGTTTTTCTACTTGATTAGTGTTTCTATTTGATTTTATGTTTTTCTTCTTCTTCTTTTGTTTTCTTGCTCTTGCTTTAACCCACTTATGTTGAATGCAAGTATTGGAGTTAAAATTCATGAGTCTTTTTCATTGCTTGACTTGAAATAATACTGAAGTGAGTTCATTTATCCTTTATTTAATTTTTTTTCATGTTTTCATTAGTATTTTTAATTAACTTGTAAGACTAGCTTACTTTTTTTTTCCCTTCTTATCCTTGATTTTTTTCTTTCTTTTCTTAAAAAAAATTCCTTTTGTATTTTTTCATCTGTTTTTTTTTTCATTTTTTCATTTAAAAATAATAATTATTATTTTCTGTGTAGGAGTTTTATTAAATTTTCATATACATACACAAAAACATACCAAAAAATTCTGATTTTGATCAAATATATTGATCCTAAATGTTTTCAAGTCATGCATTTTGTCTTTTGTTACAATAGTTTAGTTCTAATTTCAAGCCCAAAAATTCACATAAGAAAGGGCTTAAGTTTATAAAATACAAAAAATGAAATAATTGCATGTGTTTGTATACCATTATAGTCTTGCCAAAAAGTTTAACAAGAAAGTGTATTGTTTTGCTAGAATAAAAAAAGGAGAAACAAAAAAAAAGGGGAAGAAGTTTAATATATTTGGTAGTTTTATTTTCAATTTTTTTACTGCAAATGAATTTTTCAAGAAAAATGATATGCAATAGACACAATTTTTGGAGGATTTAAGGTTTATAATTGTGAAAAATCGTTTGCTTTTGTAGTTTATGCAAAATATTTAGTTAAAACATTTCAATATGCATTTGTGTCCAAGAGTTGTTTTTCTTTACAAAACATAGTTTTCACAATATTTCTTGCACAAGTTAATGAAAAAAAACATCTATATGTTTTGCTAGCATTAACAAAATGTGATTGTGCAACTCCAAGCTTTGCCCTTTAGATGTCAAAGGGTGCACATGACATTTTTACATTACTGATCAAATTTTTGGGGGCTAATTAGTAGCCAAAAAATGTTGTATTGAACATATTGAGGGAACATATACTATTGGACAAACTTTGGCAAAACATTCGATTGAGTTCTTTGACAAATATGTTTGAGGGAAAAAAATCTTGCCTATGTGAAAAATAAGGGGTCTAACCTAAATACTATGACTGTAACATTAAAATCAATTATAAGTTGTGAGGTATTAGGTTTGGGGGAAAATTTATAGGGAACTTGTTTTAGGCATGCATTTTTAAAAACATGTCAATATACTACAATGGATGAAAAAGTCTACAAAGGTTTGAAAAATGTGTTTATCAAGTCTACACAAGGAGATTTGCAAAAATGTATCACTTCATTCAAAAAATCAAGGAAAGGTAGACATGAGTGGAATAAAATATGTAATGTGAATACCTTAGGGAAATTCCATCTTGGTTGATGCTATTACCAAATCTAATTCAAGAGAATAGATGCTTTCATTAGAACGAGTGGGTGCCCGTGACCTTCGGTCACTGTGAAGTCCCCCGGTTTTTTTAAACTTGATTAACGTTTTAGTTTTTTTTAGAAACTTTTAACTTTTTTATTTTTTTAATTTTTATGTGTTTTCTATTTTTATTATTATTTTGTGATCATCCAGCCAGACGGACATTTCATCCATTCCCTTAATCGGGACGGACAGTAGCTAAAAGAAAAAAAGCTTCCCCAAAATTCGTCCCCTCATCAAGCCGGACGGACATTTCATCCATCCCCTTAATTGGGACGGACAGGAG
>Ga0209611_10007204_pt1 | contig 17899 bp, 16 predicted proteins | sample S1TSphgellanicum_3_FD_187693 | JGI IMG/M metagenome (GOLD analysis project Ga0209611, IMG submission 187693) | Host-associated microbial communities from peat moss isolated from Minnesota, USA - S1T2_Fc - Sphagnum magellanicum MG (SPAdes) (version 2) | ecosystem: Host-associated > Plants > Peat...
CAATGGCATCTTGAAACATATTGTACCATGTTTTACAGGCATGTCCAAGGCTACACACTTGACAGGCAGTGCGTGACGCTCTCGCCTTTGGAACCGATGGTGGAATGCCCCACTGATTGCTATCATCTGCTGCTGCTCCTCTTCAGTGCCAGCTTTGAACTCGAGTGCCTCAAACAAAAGCTCCCTCACGTATTGTGCCTCCTGCACGCTCAACAGGGCCTTGATGCGTGCAGTCTCAATAAGTGGCCATCTCACTAGTGGCCCAAATTTCAACCAAGCATCTCTTTCCTCCGAGCTGGACTTGCAGTTCGCCTTGGTCCAAACACGAAGGGCATGGAACACTGCCTCCTCATGCACTGCCTGGAGAAGATCACTGGCAAGGAGACTCTCAAGTGCTGTAATTGGAAGTGCCTTGAAGTCATCAAGGTGGTCCCACCGCCCAGGATTTTCACCATTCATCACTGTAGCAGATGTGAAGTGGCGTGCCAAAAACATAACACTGCACTTCATCAAACTGCGGACATCCTCAGTTTGGTCCACTACACTGGCCAGATCCAGGAACAGGCTGCAACTAGCAAGGGTAGGTGTCATGGCATGCAACAACTGAAGGCAGTGTTGTGCACATTCATCAGCCAGAAAGCGCTGGGCCAGTAACCACACAGCTATAACATCCTCTGCACTGCTGGCCATCATCTTGCTGCTGTATGCAAACTGGAGCATGTCCAGGAATGGACCTTTTTCTGCAACCCACAGGAATCCTTTCTGTAATGCTAGTAGATGCTACATTTCAGAACATGAAAACAGAATTCCATTTCAGAATCTGGGATCTAAACAGGGGAGCAGATGCACAACACTGAACAAGAGCCAATTTTGCAGAGGAAACTCTATGAAAAAACACTTTGAAGGTTACATCTGTTGTGTAAGTTCTCACCAAAACAAACTGAACATGGATAGAAATGAGTGTGGTCATAATCTCAGGAGTGGGGAGGTGTGGAAGATCAGGTCTCACAATGAAACACACCTTCAGGGCGGAGATGGATTGGAATGACCTTCTCCTTTGCTTCTTTGAAGCATTCATCATCAAACATCTTTCTGAAGAAAAGGGACTCCTTGGCTAATATGACAGAATTAACATGCTGATCCTCAACATCCTTGGCAACTTCACACACTTCATTCACCACTGACTCTGCCAACATTGTCACTACCACGACAACCAACACTCCATCACATTAGAAACCTATGTATATATCACCAAGAATCCATGGACTGAAGACAAACCCTCCTCCAAGGCACTGAAGGGAAGGAAACCTTAGTCTTAACATCAATGGCTTCTGTGGCCCCTCTCATTTCCCACCTGCATGTGATTCTACTTCCAGAGTAGGTTTCAACAGGGAGAATCTGAGATTGCAACATGACTAAACAGGTGTGGAAAAGCACATGTGCACACTGTCCTCAACAAGACACATGGCAACCATGTATGATGGATGAAGCATCTTTTGGTTTCATTTGCAGTAGTTCAGCACACAACAAGCTACTGCTTCCTTGAACAAAATAAACTGAAACCTAATCTCCTGGTCAAATCGAATTTCAACAGTTCAAATGCAACTCTGCAGTGTGCATTGACAATAGCTCACTCCAATTTAGTGTTACCAACCAGCACAGCCCCATTAGGGTATGGCTACTTGGAATTGTCTCAGGGAGTGTGACACAAAGTCTTCCCTAGCTTCATAGATTCATCTCTTCTGCATCATGATGATGATGGGTGTAGATATATAAATCAAAGACAAACTCAGCCAGAGACTGACTATCCATAACAAATGCACAACAACATGGTTCAGATCTCTTCTACATGATGATCTAGAGTAGATACATCGAAGACAAAATTAGCCAGAGACAAACTTATCCATACAATGCACACAACAACATACAAATTGCAGAGGAAATGTGTGTCTCCTTTCCTCCATACACGGCAAATGGAGAAACAAGTATCGTTGAAATCCCTAAACCGTAGACCGTGCAACGAGGAAGGGGTTTCACTCTGTTGTTATTGAGTGCTGCTCACCGGGCTCATCAAGCAAATTGCAAACATCCGACGAAATGCAGGAGGTCGTCAAAGGTTGTCGTTGTTGACAACACAGCAATTCCAGGGCTGTTGTTGTTGTTGTTGAGTCTCCTGACAAGGAGGAGGAGGAGCGATGATATCGCCTTCGCTTAAAGGGACGAATAGCAGGAGCACCCAACTCCTTCTTGTTGTCGTTGTTGTCACCTATGTCCTCCTCCTCCTCCTGCCTGTTGCTGCGGTTTCCCACACTGCTCTTCGTGTCGCTGACAATCAAACGCAACACCCGATCGGAGTACTTGGGATTGTTGAAGGCAAACTCAAATGAACCCATTGCTCATCAGATTCTTCTCTCTCTCTCTCTCTCTCTCAAATCCTCGATTCTTTCCTCATGTCCGCACGGTTCTCACGCCGCTAACGCTTTCTCTCTCTCCTGTCTCTCCGGGGGAACTCCGTATGGTCTTGCGGCATACGAAAGCATACGGAATACAAGACACTGGAAAATACAGTATTTTTCCTCTATACGCATTCCTCTCTCTACGTACATAAAGGAATTACACAGTACAAGCTAACCAAATGAACCCATGAAATTTAAATGTATTTTAGGGGTGTGCCCTGTACACTGTGACTATATAGGCCATTGTATCCGATGAGTGCCTATGAGGAATTCGGGCAAGCCAAAAAAAAAAAAGAAAACTTTGGGAATTCCTCAAGTATTACCTTACACATATTCATATATGTGTAACGCCTTTTAACTTCACCTTAGGCAAGTTGTTGTGATGTGTAGTGTCGTGACATTTAGTGTTGTAAGGGTGTAAATCCATAGTAAATTCTACTAAACAAAAAGATTAAAACTAATTAAAAATAAAAATTAATCAACCAAAAAGAGATGCATGCATATTACATATAGTAAAGGACGTCGTGAAACATCATTTCATCCATTCGTTTCGTCATTCATTCGTCCATCCGTCTAATCATCCATTCGTCCCATCATGGTCTATTTACTCTGACAAGGCAAAGAAAAAGTGGAATACAGACACGGCGTGGCAGAGAATAATATATATTAGTGTTGTAAATTTTCATTTTTATTTTGGGGTTTTTGGACTTAAGTACATTCATCTTGTTTCTTTTTCAACAACTGAAAGAGTTGGGTTGGGTTTTTTTTTTTTTTTTTTTTTTTGAAATTTTATTTAGAATATTGGAAATTTTCAATGTTTTTTACATTGCCATAATTTTTTTAATTATAATTCAATGGATGTTAGAACGAACAGTCGTCAAACGCACTTTTATTAGATATTGGCAATTTCAAGGTTTACATTTGCCATAATAATAATGGCAATGGATGTCAGTTGCCATTTAGCACATAAATTTAATAGATATATTAGTAATTGCAATGATCATATTGCCCAAAAAAATAAATTTTCCAATAATAATAATATGCTGGATGCCAAAGGTATTATTATGATGCATGTGAAAATTGGCTACACCGAAAACCCTAACCATTATGAACAGGGAGGGGGTCTAGATACTAGAACTTATCAACATACAAAAACAAAGAAATAATTTTCAACAGATTGATACCTACTAAATAAGTAACTTATTATTTATTTACAAATTGAACAACGTTGGGGTATATTTGTTGTCTCCGGTTTATTCCCATGGTCAGTTGTATGTTGTTATCTCACGGGTCACAAGTAGTGCAAACATCAAAATTTTCAATGGCCAGGGTTCCGATGGATACATGTTGTATGTCGTATATAAAGAGATTTTGGAAATGTAGTTTGTAATTGTAATTTTGTGTTATGTATCATCAAATACACACACACATGTGCATTGGGCACGAGGTTCAAACTAGTATATATATAATGCACAAAAGGAAGCTGAGATGAAATTCTCATGTGTTATTAAATTGAATTGAAAAGAAGGAAAGAAAACATAGTATATGTAAATGGTGGTCGTGTAATAGTCGTTGTGAACATCTAGAAATCCAATCTGATTATGGAAGAAACTTTCCCTGACAAAGGAATTTAAAAAATTAACAAGAAAAGCGAAAAGCTTGGCCTTTTATATAACCATCAATAAAGCTGAAACCCTTAACAAGCCATAACCCTAAAACACCTAATAATGTATATTAATTTAAGAATGTACATTAACCCTAAAGGTATGATTGGCATGCTCGTAACCAGTCATTATGTATGAAACCATGCATATGGGCATGACAAGGTGCTTACTTTGGGAATGCCCAATTCCTCAAGTGTTACATATATTGATATATGTGTAATGCCCTTTAACTTCGCCTTAAGTAGACACTTATTTTGGGAACACCCAACTCCTTAAATGTTACCTTACATACATTGATATATGTGTAAAACCTTTTAACTTCACTTTAGGTAAACGCTTACTTTTGGGAATGCCCAATTCCTTAAATGTTACCTTACACATATTCATATACGTGTGATGCCCTTTAACTTTGTCGAAGGCAAGTGCTTACTTTTGGAACACCCAACTCCTTAAATGTTACCTTACACATATTCATATCATGTGTAATGCCCTTTCAACTTCACTATAGGTAGGCATTTTACTTTGGGAACGCACTGCTCCTCGGGTGTTACTTTACAAGTCTTCATATATCATGCATATAACTATTGATATTTTCATTATTCCTAATATTATATCTATTATGTCTACCTTTTAAACAATCATAAAAATTTATTTATTTGTTTTAAAAGGATGTCTACAACACAACATTGCCTTCCTACATCATTTTCACACCGTTAATGTGAACATTGAAGTTCCTTATTGTCAAATGTATCCTTGGAACATTAGCTATATCCTTAAACATTATTAGCTTGGAAGCTATCCATGTTGTGACTAGCATTTTTGTTTTAGTGGCAAAATTTTCCCCAAATTGTGAATAATATTCAGAATAATAAGGGAATATTTTGTCATAATATTCTTGTTTTCTTGAAATAATCACCAAATTTTGATTTTTTTGGGGGGAAATTTGTTCACCACATTTGGAATTTAATTTTTAGTTTGGTAGCATTTTAATAAAAAAAAATTCCAGTTTTTTTTTCAAAATAAATTTCATTACACATTTGAGTTTATTTATTACATGTCTACCTATGGACCTTTGTGCTAGAGAACATGTGCCTTAAGGGGGTGTTTGCCTCAACTTGTTTGGGTGTAGCCTTATTGATTTCACTAACATTCAAAAGTTGCCTCCTAAACATTTTTTAAATTAAGGATTTAAACTAGGATTCATATAAGTAATTTAATTAACTATTTTGAGCTAGTTAGACATAATTGAAAATGAATTATATGAACTTGATTAAATTCTAGGGAAGAAGATTTCAAATAATTGAATGACTTGTTCATAAAAAGGATGATAGTTTTTTAAATGTAATATGTGGTGTAAAACTAATGGCTTGTAGTTCATGAATGGAAATGTTTAATACATGTAAATGAATGGAGATAAAAATCCATTCAATCCTCCTTTCAAATATATAAAGGGTTGAACTTTAGGCTTATATTTTTTCTTTCGTAATTTCATATTGTTATTTTGTGTTAAGCCTTGGGGATAGTTTTCTGGTGTTACAAAGCTATGCCGCAATTAATTTATATGTTTTTTGATTATGGAAATGTTCATAATAATAAACATACATGTTTTTGGTGAGCAATTCTCATAAAACAAAATCCTTAAGTATGTGTGATGAGCTTTTCAATGGGTGTAACGCACATAAGGACTAGGTTTCAAGTGTGTGAATGATTCTAACTCAAAAATATGTAAGTTTCATTTCTTGTATTTTTCAAATGTTTTGTATGGTGTGTGGGTGTTGTGTGTGATTTTAGTTGCACAACTTACCTATGTGATAGTAGGGACTTAATTTTAAATCAATCTTCAAAGGCCTAGATGTTTTTTAAACTACATTTCCTCCATTAAGTTAAGCCAATGTAAATAATTTTTGATAATCCTTTGATAGAAAGGCATGGGAAGTAAAAAGGTGATGCCTTTCAAGTGATGAATGATCTTTCAAGATGTGAAAACTTATGCCTATGTAAAATGTCATCACATCATCCTTGTAACACCAACCTTTTTATGCTAATGAGGGAATGTTGCTTGATTGTAGGTTTAAACTTTAAAATAATTTTAGTTTAGTTTTATAGAGTGTTAGTGTTATTTCAATGCCAATTTTTCTTTCAAATATTGAAAGAAAAATAAGAAATTATGTTTTTGAAATATTTTTTACCATTTTTGGAAAGAAATTTGATTGTTTTACTAGAAATACATAAGGATGCCCAAAAATCAAAATTTACAATTTGGAGATTTGTTGTCACTTAATGTTGGATCTCTTTGGTGATGTTGGCCAATGATGTTTCTATTGGGAAACTCATTAAGAAAAATTTGATTTTGGTGCCATCTTTTAACAATTTTTTTTCGTTTAGGTCTTTATGGCAATATTTTATGATTGTAGAGAATTATGTTTTTTCTTCTTGGGAAATTCAAGCAAAGAATTCAAAAAATAAGTGGTCTTTTGGGGGCTTTCAATTGTTAGATTTTAAAGAAAACAAAAAAAATCACTAGATATCAATATTAGGTTTAGTATGTAGCCAAAAATATAGTAGGATGTTTAAATGGTTTAAACTACATAAGCCATTTCTAACCAAGATTTGACAAAGTCGTCTAATGGCCAAATCACCACTTTGGGCACATCACAAAATTGAAAAGAAAAAATGTTATAGCCTTGTTCCCAAAAAAGGCTAATCACATTCTCCTAAAAATAATGTTTTTGAAACTTAATTTTAAAAAATAAATAGAGAATCCATAACAACACCTACATTTTTCTCCCATCATAATGCAAGAAAACCACCTTGAAATAAAACAAGAATCTTTATATACATATATTATATTTAATGAATTTTAGGATTTTAATTATTTGGACCTAGTGGTAGATACTAGATACTTCATAAATTTTCCCCAAAACCTATTACAGTAGAACCTCTATAAATTGATCCCCCCAAATTTTGTAACCTCTCAAATTTTATCACTCCGGCCCGGTCCATCAATGGGACCATGTAAAAAATTTATATTCTTATAACTTATCATTTTTCCTCTTTCTCGACAATTTTATAATTTTATAATTCGTTTATTTTTCGATCAGTTATGGTGAAAATAGCTAGTGATAGGCCTCTGTTTAAGACTATTCTAGTGGAGATGGCGTACTCTGTCATTCATCTTCACAATCGAGTCAACAAAAACAGGATAGCTGTCCTTTTGCTGTGTCCAGAAGAGCTGGAGCTTGGAAAGCATCTTCGATGCCTCCCCTGATGTGACCACCAGAAGCTCCTGGCTGTCGTCATCATCGTCATTGTCCGCGGGCAGCGGCGATGGCTGGAATTGCTCGATGATAGCCTTTGTAATGTCATTGTCGGTGGGCACGTTGGCAACTGTCTCCTCGTTAGGATAGTTGAGAAGGTTGCGGATTTCCATGGGGTTGCGATAATGGAATTGACAAATCTACTCTTCCAGTTCAGCGACCAGTTCAGCGGGGGGTTCGATTTCTTGGGTGGCGATCGCATCTGAACATAGTTGACAATGCTGGAAATAGTTCTTGATGGTCGTTGACTTGACATCTTGCTTCCAGGCTGCGATGGCGTTTTGGATGCCGTCAAGGAGGTTGATCTTCTCCGGGTCTGCGACGCTACTTTCAATCCTTGAAAACAGTTGGTTATTAAATTGACGGCGGTAATAGGCCTTGAATGTGCGAATGATTCCAGCGTCGCACGGCTGAATTTTCGAGGTGGTGTTTGGCAGCAGGTAGAGCAATGTTGTGTTCCTCAGCTAAATGTTGAACTTCTCCAGATTAGCATCTTTGATGTGCGCATTGCAATTATCGAAGAGCAGTATCACCTTCCGTCCATCCATGTGCCGATCAAAAGTTGTTAGCCACAGTTTGAAGACGTTATGTGTCATCCAGGCATTTTTGTTGGTGTGGTACTTGCAGTCAAGGTTGTTGATGTTGATGTTCTTGAAGCAACGGGGGCGAAACGACTCGCCAATGATCCAGAGTGGCAGTTTGTCAGACCCGTCAGCGTTGCAGCATACAATGATGGTGATGCGCTCCTTGTTCTGCTTGCGGCCTTCGAGCTGTCTGGTGGCAAGTGAGTTGTCGGCTTGCATACGGTAGAAAAGCCTAGTTTCGTCCATGTTGTATATGTCAGCAAGTGCATACTGGTCCAGGATTGTGCGGATGCGTGGCAAGGACTTTTCGATGATCTCCGTGTCCGCAACACCACTCTTGCCAAATCGACAATGCAACCATATCTGATGTCGTTGCTTGAATTTGGCTAGCCATTCGCTCGAAAATTCGAATTTTGGCGCGTCAGGATGCAGCCTCTCCAGGAATTGGGCAGCCTTCTAGCGGATCATCTCCTCACTAATGTTGATATTAACCTGGTACGCCTCCACCCACTGCACCAAGGCTTCATCCACATCCTGATACATGACCAGTCGCCGGGTTTTGGTGTTCCCATTTACAGTTTCCTCCCGTGCCAGCAACTCCGCCGAACGCTGTAGAATGTTGCTGATTGTCGCCTGCGTCACCGTCACCTGATGAATCTCCTCCAACCACTTCACCAGGGCCCTCTAATTGAGGGCTGGGTTGTCCCTCTTATATCGATAGAGGGCAATGCGCAGGGATTCCGTCAGATGGCTGTGAGCTAGTTTGGGGGACTTCGCCATTGTTGGTTGTTGGTGAAGAAAAAAACGGGTCCTGCCTTGCTTTTATGTGCAAACAGTGTAACAAAGTTAATCTACAAGTTTTTGTATTCGCTCGGCAACTGAGCTACATATTTGGGGATACAATTCGAAGCAGAAACTGGTTGTTCGTCGATTTTCTAGAATGTTCCTTGATGTTTCGTCCCTACCGATTCATGTGGATCTGACCGGATTAATCAAATACTGTATCGACAAGAAGGCTCCAGAACGTTCCATGACTTTCCAAGGGGTCTCCGCGACCTTCTGCAAAGTGTAGCTCAGATCTGTTCTGTGTATATCTAGTTTAGGGCAAAGTGTGAAGTGCGCTAGAGGGACAATACTCCGGTTACAAGTAGGTTCGGAAAAAAAGTGTTGGACTTCAGATGTTTTTCACCCTTTTTCTCTGCCAAAGACGAGTTGCCTTGATGATCAAAAATGCAAAGAAAATGGGAAAAAAAAGTAGCCTGCAGCTTTTGAACCCTGCGCCTCACAGTTCCAAACTTTCCCATAACTTATAACCTCTCAAACTTTATCACTGGCTGCCGGTCCCTAGGTGATAAAATTATAGAGGTTTTACTATAAATACAAGAGCTCACAAGTCCATAAGGTTTTAAACATCATTGTTTGATATTTGATTTTCTAGTTTTTGTTTCGTAAAATTTTTAATTTGAAGATGGTTTTTTGAGATATATAAAATCTTCAATTTTGAAAATGTTCCAATTTTTTGGAGCATAGGTTAAATTAGGTGACTAGTTTAAAATTGCGTTCGGTTCCATTGGACCTAGCTAAAATCAATAAGTCACCTAAATAGGTACCCACACTCCTATAGTGGGGTGTCATAAGAGGACATGAGTCAATTCACAATTGCTTATATGTTAGTGCATTGAACTAAAGGTAGTTCACTAAGTTGGAATTACAAAACCAAAAAACCAAAAGGTAGTGACACAACAAATGTTGGGTGGGTATTTTAGATTGCACTAAGTATCAAAGTTTGAACACCAATGGATATCATATTTTATGATATCCTTATTGATACCCAAAATGTCGGTTACTCCTTTTGTGAAAATTGGCAATTGAAATCGAATGTGGTTTATATCATGTGAGAAAATTGAAAATTGATTGGGATAAAAAAAATTCCTAGGTAAAGGTATCAAGATTGAATTAATCTAAAATTTGGACCCTTAGATTTAAATTGAACAAGTTTTAGTCACAATTTTTTTGGTGATGTTGTTATTAACCATTGCACACTTAGGTTTTGTATTTTTTTAAAAAGATGAATAAAAACCCTTGGAAGTTTTTTTTATTGTGTCTTGGAAAAAAGGTTTTCACTTGCACTATTTTTTCATGTTTTTTCCTTTTTCTCTTATTTTCATGCTTATGTTATTCAATTGTTATCTCCTATTCTTGCACATCACATTATTCAACTACTTTTTCATGTTTTTATGCTTGCAACTTATTCAATTGTTTTTTCCTACTATTGTGCTTGTGTATTCAATTGTCCTCTCTTGCTCTTATGCTTGCGTCGTTTGTGTTGCTCTTTTTTGCTTGTTGCATTGTTGCTTTTGTGCATCATGTTGTTTTGTTAACATACTTTGCATTCACCTTCTACATTGTTCTCATGTTTTGCATTTCTTTAGTTGTTTTCCCTACATTTAGCTTTGTGTTTTGTGTTTCCTTGATATTATTCCCCTCACCTTTGTTGCAGGTGAGGGAGTGTGGAGGTGAAGGAGTGCGGAATTGTTGCAATAAGTTTTTTTTTTTTTAATTTGCATTTTTTTCATTAGTTTGATTAAGGTAAGCAAGTTAATGTTTGAACGTTTAAAAGTTTAAAGGAGGTCAAATCTTCACACCTTGCTACTTCACTTCTAACATTCAAAGAATATTTGGAGCCTTCCATATGGCATTTCCAATGTCACAAAACTAGGTCAATTTGGTAAAGTCACCAAGAAAATATGGGATGTTTGGTGTAAGGGGGTTCAATGTTTGATGATGGGTGAATTAAAACATATTAAAATTTTGAGCTTAAAATATTTGATTACTACATCTTTGCTTTTAAAATACAAAGAAGTTTTGTAAAACCTTAGTTGGCACATCCATTAAGTTTTAATTCACTAAAAAAAAACTAAAAATGAAGAAGATATGGGGCTAAAAATAAAGACAAGTCTAGAAATATTGTTTCAAAAAATTTCAGCAAATTACCATTCATCCTTTTCCTATGTTTTCTATGTTGTTTTTTAAATTTCTGATGAACCAAAAAAATTTGTAGCCCTCCAACTTATGCATCCAATGACATAAAAATCGTTCAATTTGATGAAGAAATGACAAAAATATTGGAAAATGTTCGATGATAAACATGTGTTTGATCATAGGTGTAATTATTGTAATTTTGGATTCAATAGTTTAGTAATTTTTTTAATCATTAACTTGTGTTTTTGTTTTTAAAGTTAGAATGTAGTAACATTTAGGTCTATTATGTGTAGAGGATTCTGGAAAAAAATTAATCAAGATTCAATGTAATAAACTTTTAAAACATAACCATTTTATTTTTTGCATCATCTTGAGAAGAAAGAAAGGTAATTTGATTTAATTTATTTCTAAACCCTATATTTTGTTCTTTAGAATTAATAATTACTCCTTGGTAATTGTTTGTAATATTTTTTATGCATAGTCTTTAATTGTTGGTAAATAGGGTTTCCTCTTCCATTATTGGTAATATTCTTATGAAAACAATCATCAATTTGTCCTCTAAAATTGAAAATGTAGTTAGTTGAAGTGAGGATTTTAAAGTTTTTATGAATGATGTTATAAATGAAATGGTAGAATTTGAAGATAATCCTAGTGTGCAAATTGAAACAAGCCAAAATCCATAAAATGAAGAAGCAAGTAAAACAGAAATTATAAAAAAATTGCATGTTAAAAAAAGTATTAAAAACCTCATAGTTAGATTAAGCTTATGTGGGTCTTTTTTTGTGTGAATCATGATTAGATTGTTAATGTTCAACATCTACAAATCATGAATTGCATTTTATGCTACAATGGTCTTGTCAAAGCATAGCATTTCAAAACATAAACAAGAAAAGGATTAATTTCATATTTTAAAGCAAATGGAAGTACATATTTGAGGAAACATGTTGATGCAAATCATCCCATTATTAATAAAAGATATGAGGAAGAAGTTAATAGTTTAATGGATGAAAAAAAGGAAAGGCAACCATAAGAAAAAAGGCCAAATATCTTTGGAAGATTTATCTCAAAAAATTTTGTTGTGAAACAATTTTTCAAAAAAGATGATGTGCAACAAAAAGAGTTCCTTGAAGATTTGGGTCTTTTGATTGTGAAAAATAATTGTCAATCCAATTTGTGGAAAGTATATGGTTAGGTCATCTTTCATTGCATTTGTGTCCAAGGGTTAATTTCCCTTCTAGACAACAATTTTCATTGGAAATATTACTAGGGTTGGTGGAAAAAATTAGGGAATTGTATGTTCTTCTAGCATTGGTAGAATGTGACACTACTACTTCCAATTTCAATTTATGGATGTCAAAAGGGGTATATGATATGTTTGATTTGGTTCTCAATTTTTTGGGAAATGATTGGTAACTAAAACATGTCACTATTGGATTGTTTGAAACCTCAAAAACTATTGGACATGCCCTAGTTCATAGTCTAACTGATTTGTTGGATAAATATGATCTAAAAAAATTGTTGCTTTTGTGAAAGATGAAGGGTACAACCTCAATGCAATGACTAATGCATTGAAATTAGTTGTTAGTTGTGAAATTTTTGGTTTATAAGAAAGTTTCCAAGGAACTTGCTTTGGTCATGTTTTCTCCAAAGCATTATCAATATGGCATAGTAGATGAAAAATATGCAAAACTTTGAAATATGTTTCCATTAAGTTTCCACAAGCTAATTTGCAAAAGTGTATGACATAGCCCAAGAAATTTGGGAAGGGAAGGCAAGAATGGACTAAAGCTTGTGTGGAAGTAGGAATTTGACAAAGAACGTTGAATACCCTAATCAAAACAAAGTAATTTTTTCTTTTTCTTTTCTTAGATAATTTTTCAATTACAGAACCTTCAATTTTTGTACCCTATGTTAATGAAGTGTCGTGAACATTTGCATCCCATTATAGACTTCAAAGGAATGTTGTTGACCAAAATTAATTTTGATCAAGATTGCAATCTAGATATTCTTGAACAAACTACAAGTATACTTGGACATGCTTAAAAAAAACTTGTCCAAAGGGAGTTGTTGGTTTTTTGATTGACACCAAATAGATTTGAAATAGGTGAAATGTCCCGTTCTTTCTTTGGTAAGAGAAACATGAAACAATGTTTCTTACACTTAGTTTCCTTTGCTCGACAAATTTTATACATTGTTGGATCATGAATAATAAAAACAAAAAAGATTTTTTCCTTGGTTGGAATACTTACTAATTTACAGAGATGTCGATTGCAAATTGGAAATTTGAAAAGTTGATATTTGTGTATAAAAATCAACCTTGTGATTGATCCTAAGGTAGGTTGTAAAACTCCATCTAGCTTAGTAGAATTCATTGAGATAAATGGAAATCTAAGAGTAGGAATTTGAGGGCTTGTTCTGAGAAAGATGAAATTGTTGTCTGTTTTATTAATTGAAGAAAAGAATCTTTCCAATTTTAATTCTGATTTTTTTGATTGAATGTAATTTGATTCCAAGTTTCTAATTGGGAAAAAAAAAATAAAATTCTGGCATTTTTAGTAGAAAAGATACAATCCTGTTTTCAATTCTGGTTTTAATCTGGTTGCTTTAATCAAATGCTCGGTTATGTTGCACTTGTAAAAAAACCTTGTACTTATAAGACTAGAAAACCTAGACCTGATCCAAAAGGGTTTCAATTTTGATACAAAATTGAATTTGTTCAGGAAATCCACTTTGAAGGTATAATGACACCCAGAGGATCATTGGAGAGGAGCCTAGAAAGGGGGTGGAGCAGAGAACATTTTTTGGCAAAGCCTTCATGAAAAAGGGAAGATCTGAAAGGCTAATAAGCTTCCCCCTTCTTCCAGGGGTATCATGGCCGAACAAATATAAGCTATGGGGAGAAGTCACTTTGAGCTCATACAGTAGCTGCATCATAAGATGTAACAACAGTTCTATTCTCCATTCCTTGAGGACCAGGGAGTACCATGTCTTGTCATAAGCAAATCTATGGGGAAGAGGATCTCACCCATGTTAACTCATAGAGTTGCATCACACGACATAGCAGCAGAAGTTTTCTTCTGCCACCAGCACCACCCTTCTAGAGAGAGTCCACTCTGTTCCTGGGCCAAGTTTGAACAGAGCTCATCTGATTATATTCATGAACAGTGACTAGACCTAACATTGTTCGACTATTTCTACAGCAAACACAACAGGCAAAAAGATGAGTTTTCCAGGGAAGAGGGAGTAAAAGTGTTAATGATTCAAGCAAGTTGTAGCTTTACTGTTCAGAGATTTGACCTCATCTGACAGAACAAAGGTGAAGAAGGTGATACAAGAGAGAGTAGTACCCTCTTCCAAACTCATGCAAAGACAGTTTGTTGAGTAGTCATCACACGGACAATTCCTGGTCCTGAAGTCTGCAGTGACAGTATCCTTCTTGGCTAACAAGCAGAGCCATACAACCTCACCCATCAGATAGATATCCCATCAGTTATAGTTTGCTTCTTTAGGCTGAGGTAACACAGAGCTAAGGCTTCAGTGTGATCTACCAGAAATCTTGTAAGCAGAATCCAACTAAGAGTACAAATGCTCTAGGTAGAAACCTGTACAGGATCTCAATTTGCCATTGACCCAGATTAAATTTGGAGGATAAAGTGGGTACCCTTCCTGAGATCAGACAGATGGAAAGAAGATGCGCCCAGATGTTGAAACTTATCAGTTGAAACCTGAGAAACAGAGTTTGCTACAGACTACTTTGGACCACATATATGTGACAGATTCCCAAAACTGCATCTGGAGTGTGAAATCTAGGTTTATATAGCATCACCATTCCACCATCCTCTCAACTTTGAATTGAGGATTGAAGGGTGAGCTCATCTTTGAGACTGAGCCTCATAGAGATTCTGCACCTTCAACCTGTTGCCGTGCTAAATAGTTTTCTCTTCGCTGTTTCTGCACCCCAAAGACCAGTAGAACAAATCAGCTACATCACTGCAAAATAGATACAGGACTAACAGGAATATACTCTACAGGATATATCTCGACTCCTAAGACCCTTGCACTAAATGTTTCTCGGGGTCTAGTAGTCCTTGATTCCTTGTGCTTCAGGTTCAGATTTTAAGATGCAAGAACTTCTCTGTCTCTCTCCCTACACTGGATTCAGCCACATCACATGACACAATAGGAGCACCAGAAAATGAATGCTCTGTGATGCAGAAAACACTCAGAAATCCAAAATAACAGCCCTGATTTAGCTGAACTGTGAAGGTATTCTAAATTGTTGGCAAGGTATTGCAGATTCAACCCCAATAACATTGTTTCCCATCTACTACAGGCATGGCCATAACCCACATCACCCATATATGCTAAATCTGGTAGATCCAAGGATGGAGAAATCACTATGGTCTCACAGAGATACTCATAGTCAATGATGCCAACAGAAGGGCAAGAAGATGGTTTCAAAAGAGAAAGGGGCAACTGTAAAGAGCTAAATGGAAAGAGAAGCAATTACCCATTCGTCAATTACAAGGCCCTCCACAACCAGAGTGCCCTTGGGAATTTTATCTTCCTTAGGCTTTTTGTGGGCTGCTTCAGCTGCTTCAGCTTCTGCTAACCGTTTCTGCAGCCTCTCCAGTTCCTCCTGAAAACGATGAAGCCAAAGACAAAGAGACAGCTGGTGGTGTAAGTTCCTTGCCATGGCCCAGCAAGGCCATCAATACCCACAAGCACTTTTCAGATGCATGCAAACACTTTTGTGTCCAAAGGCTGTGCTTACAGGAGATGCTCGTTGTGGATCAATGAAAACAACTCGTAGGATGCGCTCCACAGCCACCACTTCCTTTTGCTCCTCAAACTGGATAAAAGCCAACATAGCTTGTCACTTTACCCATATGGTAGAATGGAGGAGTGCAGGTAACAAACTGCCAAACTACTGTTCCTATGGCACAAATCACCAATGACAAAATTTCCCTCCTTACCAGTTCTGGAGTGTATTCCACACCAGCTTTCACTGCCAAACTGACAATCTTGAACTTGTCTTTGTTCTTCTTTTCCTGTGGGTTCTCTGGTTTCTCCACAAACTTGACAACTGCAGACCACCCTCAATAAGGTAATTGCAGCTTCAATAAATTGCAAAGAACAAACCTTACTATACAAGATTTTCCAAATAACCAACAGCTCAAGTACATGTAGACTAATGTTGACCAAGGATGGCAAAAAAAACTCCCACAGTCCCCAAATCTCAGAAAAGCATCAAGCTATCTAAACTATGTCCAAAAGTGTAAAATAGAGCTAAGGCTCTATACACAAGAAGGCTGGTTGGTTTCCATGCTCATAACAAATTCTCTGAATTGCAAGCTGTATATGACTGCTCTGACATGCCTGTCATACTGATAGTACCCTATTCAGAATATTTGAAAACCCAGATTCTGATGTAGGTAGCCATTTAACACATACCTGTCGCAATGATAGAGCCATTTGGGGGAAGAACACCACTGGGGGGCCTCATGAAGCAGCTCTTTGGTGCTGTAGTTTGAAACTGTGGAGGCAATTGTCACACAAGCAAATCAATTTTTGACTTCTTGCTTCAAACCTTCCAAGTGTTGTGTATATTGAAATAGAAAAGAAGAGGGAAATATGGACCAAATACTGCTCTCTCATGAAGTACCTTCTACTTGGAGAACCAGGCATACTTCTCAGTGACAATCTACACAAGCATATGAACACTGCACTAACAAAAGCCATAGACCTCTGTTCTTAAAGACAGCTATAGACCTATGAAATTACAGAGAAATCTCCACAACAACAATTTGAAGGTACCATGACAATTAGTGCTGTCATGACCTTATGAGAGTTTCTCACAAAACGTCAGACCATCATTAACCTTATCACAAATAGCAGTGATCAGCTGCCATGACTACCACTAACTTCATCAGCTCTCCCAACAGTGGGTGTGGATAAGTATACAACAAATCTTTTGAAAAAAGCTATACAGGACTTCCACGAATAGAAAAGCTTCAATATATTGATGCATCTCGCACGAAACAACAGGACATAAATTCAACACTGCTTACTTTGAATGCAACATGTGAGCGACTGACATTCTTGATTTTGATTGCACTTGACACTTGCTTCCCTGGTTCATCTGCAATCAAAAGCCCCACAAAGCCCTTCCATTAGTATGACTGCCACCACCCATGTGATCAGAATAGAATCAGCTGCTCTACTTTCCACTTCTTTTATGCACTGAAAGACAAAGTACTGTTAAATCTTCACACACAAAACAATAGTGTGCATGCATCACCATCCTGAAAAAATGTATAAACTTCACCAGGCTAATCTTGAGGTTAAGAGACTGATTAGCAATTAATCCAGACCCAATACAGAGTATCAGCAATTCATGCTAATTAGGATTTCAGAACAGAATACTCAGCATTGCAAAATGAGTTGGCATGTTATGATAGCTGTAAGAAGCAACCCAATCAAGCACCTATTCTGCATGGAGAAGCTCAAGAACACTCAAAAAGAAATCTAATACTTAAAAGCTCATGTTTTTTATGAAAGATACTCACAAAGGAAATGCAAGTTCTTGTCAGGATCAAGCCGCAGCCGTCTGCGGCTCAACAAGAAGGCTCTGGCAATGGATGACATTGAGGAACCGGCAACCTCCACATTATTTTGCTGTCCTGCTGCTTGGCCCTGCTGCTGCTGTATGTTTGACTGCTGCTCGTGTTGCCCACCAACCCCCCACAGCGTCCTCAGCTTCCAGGAGAGCTTCTGAGACGGTTTTTTCTTCCCGTTGTTGGCCTGTGGACTCAAAGAATCTGGAGTTGCCATGAGAAAAACCTAGGTCTTCTGCTTCTCCTCCAACTGAAAAAAAAAAAAAAAAAAGCCTTCCT
>Ga0209611_10007205_pt1 | contig 17898 bp, 8 predicted proteins | sample S1TSphgellanicum_3_FD_187693 | JGI IMG/M metagenome (GOLD analysis project Ga0209611, IMG submission 187693) | Host-associated microbial communities from peat moss isolated from Minnesota, USA - S1T2_Fc - Sphagnum magellanicum MG (SPAdes) (version 2) | ecosystem: Host-associated > Plants > Peat...
AAAAAAAAACATTTCATCTAGACTTTGGGCTGGGAACTCTAATGACCACTTGAGTATTGAGAAAGCAGAACCCTAGTTACAACCTCCATACTTTACTTTGCATGTTGAAAGAGACAACAAGTGACTATTCAAAAGATTTGTGTTTAATTTTTCATACAGATTGATCAAGGGTGCATGTTAAAAAAGTGCAATATTTTGCGGATGTTGTCCCAATATTTGGAACTCAAATGTTTGGTGCTTCATGTTGCGCTTTGTCAGTCACTTCCTTTAATTTTGGGGCTACAAAAGTCCCAGTGTAGGTGGGTAGTTGGGTGTTGGTTCACCCTGCCCTGGGGTGAGGGATATTCTTGTCCCTAGTAACTAACCTATGTGGTGACCTAGTAACCATCCACGTGCTTAATAACTACCATAGTTATAGTCACCAAGGTTATACAAGCAAAAATAAGGTGAATGTACACTCAATTTTGAGTGTAAATAGAGAGCAAGATTTTCATCTAAAGTTCAAGTGATTGAATGACTTTTGAGTATGTTTTCTATTTGTGGGAAATTTTTAAAAGTTTTATCATTTTTGGACATGCTAACGTAACTAGGTTGACAAGTTTCCACCACGAAAGAGAACCTAAAATCTCAAAACATATGAAATCTATTTTCCACTCTCCATCTACTTACATATTCATAATATTTAGGCCCACTTTAGAGTACGAGTGAGGGCTGAAAAAACTTGGGGCCAATTTGAGCATTTTTTGGCTTTGTTGTTTGGCACCCAAGTTACTAATAAATGTGATTGAAAAGATTGAAAAGATTTTTTCTATTTCAGCCTTGAGTCCTTGTGTAAAGCCCTTGGGGGCTGATTTCAACTCTTGCTCCAATAGGAATACTTGATTTGAGTTGAACCTTGGTCTTGACTCCTTGTGTAAAGTGGGCCTTATATTGTCCTAACTAGTATATTGACTCTATGTTGCATGGCTTTTACTATGGAGAATTTGAGAATTTTCCGCTCACATACCTAAAATGGGTCCATTTAGTAGAACACGGATATAATATTGCACGTGAAAATAGACCCACTTGGTGGATGACCATTGATCCTACCTAGGGAAAACTTAGTGCGTACTAGAATAAGACCCCCAAAACATGTTTAAGTAGTTGACATTGTGAAAAGACCTTCTAAAGTGGGAAAAGAATACCACATGTGCTAGCCACAAAAGTGATGCTTCCAAGGCACCCTCCAAAGGCCATCAAAAGCAATGCAAGCATCCAAAGGCACATGAACTGGGTCAAGCAAAGTGAGACCATGTGCAAAAGAAACCAATTCTAACAAGCAAAGTAAAGCAAAAAAAATTGACAATGGTAATAATTAATAGGTACCGTCAATTCTAAGAAGCAAAGTGAAGGAAAAAATAACAATAATAATGAGTATGCATTTTCTTTGCCCAAAAGCTCTACTCTTTGTATCTTATATGACTAGTCTGACACAAAAGATCACAAAATTGCTACTTTATCATTGTCCTAAGTTTGATCACATTGCTTTTGGATCATCACGAAAATAAAATTTGTCCATGAGAAGGGCCAACTGTGATTTGAGATCTGTGCCCGAGGCTGGTTGGCCGAGAGAACAGGAAAAAAATCACGGAAAGGCGTGTACTCAGGTCCTTTTCCTACATAAAGCAGAGCGGGATTTTTTCACTTTAAAAAAATAGTGACAAGCTGGCTGGTACCTTCCGCTGGTTAGAAGATCCCAGTATAGCCTGGCTAGTACCTCCCAGACAGAAGATCCCCTTTGCGGAAAACAGGTTTCTTCAGACAGGTAAGGGAGCTGAGAATAGAAAGGAAAATCCAGGCAGTACTTTATGACTTTGGGTGCACCCACAACTAATAGATTAGAGCCAAAAAATGATATAACCATACAAATAGGTATGGTGTGCTTTGTAAAATGGTGGCAACCACATCTTAGAATAGAATATGCATACAGCCAATGAGGCGAGAACATACACCCAAGTGGGTTCATGTTTGTTCCTGTGGGGGTTTAGGGTTTGGGAGCGGGGAGATATGAATAGAATAAGAGAGGGATAGAAATTCTATTCAGTCAATCAGGCAAAGCAGCATGCACACAAAAACCTCAGTTCTTTTTTGTTTTGCTTTGGGGAAGGGGAAGAGGCCTAATGTTTTGGATTGTTTTTTTGAGAGGGGAGGGTGGGGGCGGCGGAGTCAAGTAGGTGATAGTTTACTAAGCTAAAAGTTGTAGTTGTGTCTATTAATGAAAGTTTTAATAACATCGAGTTCTCTTGAGTGCATGAGGAGGAGAGAGTACATGCACCTAGCTGAAATTTAAGTTCATTGAAATTATGGGAGGTTTGTTGGGTTTAGGTTTAGGGTTTGTTTCAACCAAAAAGAAAAAGAAAAGAAAAAAGAAAAGAAAAAAGTATGAGAGGAAGCAACTAGGTGCCAGTTAATTAAATAAAGTATTAAAAGGTTGTCTCTTTGGTAACATGCAACTAGTTGAAATCTAACTTAATTGAAAGTTTAGGAGAAGGGTAACTAGGTGCCAGTTAATTGAACAAACTAAAAAAAAGGTTGTCTTTGTGTCTCTTAACACACCAAATGTTTTTTTGTAGATCAACTTAAAGTTTTAATTCTAACAACTCGTTCTCTTAGCACATCACTTGCTCAGAGTTTTCCACTTGGAACTTGTAAAAGTGGCCATAGGAGAGGAACTCCCTACTTCAAAATAAAACCTTCTATTTTTAATGAGTTTCCATAGGTTTTTTTTTTTTTTTTTTTTTTTGGTGATGGGCCAATCAAAATGACTTATTGCCCAAAAAATAAAAATAAAAATAGAACTGGAGAGGCACCCCCATCTCATTAATGCAAAGTACAAATAAGTAACCCATACAGAACTTTTAAAGTACTTGTTGAGGGATCGATTCCTGGTTCCAAATCAAGTTGGCCACTACCATAATTGACAAGTTGGCAAGTTGGCCATGATCATGCATTCTCATTGGTCTGATATTGCAAATAATTTCCGCAAAGGTCATCATAACTTATGGACCTTTTGAAAGAAATAATATATGTCAATTATCTACCATGCCCCAATTGGGGGGGGGGGGGGGGAACACATTCTGGGTGCATTTTCATGGAATAAAAAATGAAAAATCCCCCTAGACGGCCTAGATGGAACGATGATTGAAATCAACGGCTTGAAACCAAAAATAAAATAAAATGCCACTTAGACGGAAGGTGGATGCGTTTGGAGTACAAATCATGGGAGAAGTATTAACGGTCCAGATGGAAGGTTTCCCAAATCGAAGGCTGAGAAAACCAAAAAAACCAGCATCTGTGAATTTGGGGAGGGGAGGAGATAATGTCTGGTAAAAACCTTTAAGAAGAATTGACGGTCGCGATGGTATAGGAATAAAACTGACGGTGTAGATTAGATGATTTATCTGGTAAATGGGAGCTATTTTCGGAATAATTCAGAGAAACCTAACGGCATGGATGTGAAGATTCCGAAATCGACGGCAAGGATTAGAACTGCTACATGCGAAGATTCCCCATTTAGCACAGAACGGTCCGAAGAAACCGAATGGCATGGATACGAAGATTCCCCAATCGACGGCTGAGGAATGAGGCACGTTCTAGCTATAATAGGTACCTACTTTAGCATATCCTACCTACGAACCACTGGGTCCGCCTGCTCTAGCGTTTGAAGATGACGAAGGAGAAGACAGGCGGTCAGAATCGGACGGGCGAAATCCTCCAACCTCGACATCGGACGGTGAGAGGAGCAGCGCGCGCCAGTGTTTTTTCTGTCAATTTTGTCTTGTACCCAAAGTGGCGACGATCCACAGGAAGAATCGGCTAGATTTGGCTACAAGCTAAATATGAAAATAAAGTTTTTTAATCATCATTTAATATTTCTGGCTAACTACTATGAGAATCACGTATGAAAAGCTGGCGATTTTTCTAAAATTTTCATGGAGTTATGGCTATTGAAAATCTGAAAATGCGTATTATTTTAGCACTTTTAGATTTTAATATACGGTAGTTTTTTGGTTAACTATAGCCATTATTTAAAAAAGGCTGGCGTGCGTGGTAGTTGGAAAGGCGGCGGTGATGGGCTCCGAAGACGTGCGTCGAGGACCTCGTCGTCACAGTGCGGTCGTCGAGGACGTCGTCTTCCAAGTGGGGTCGTGGAGAATTGTTCCTGGCATGTTGCCAGCGTTAGACATGCCCGGGAACGAAGGGAAGTAGCTAAGAAAAAGCAAGAAAAGGAAAGGATAGAGAGCAGAGAGGACAGGAATCTCGAGATGGTTGTGGGAAGGAGCGTTGTCTGCGGGTTTGTTGGAAGGAGCGTTGTTTGCGGCCGCCTGCGTTTTCACATGTTTCCGATCTGCGATCATCAGGTGCATTGTTGACCTGTTGGTGAGAATTGGACATGCGGAGAGAAAGCAAACAAGAAAAAATCAGGTCAGAAAAATTCTGTATCTCTTTCTCTCTGTATCTGTCTCTGTATCTCTGTATCTTTCTCTCTCTCTTGCGGAGGTTTTTTGTTTTGTCGTCTGATGGAGGCGGTGCAAAAAAATGAAATGATAGGGGAGAAGGTTTCCAGGTTTTCAGGTTTTCGAGGCTGGAGCTGCATGATAGGAGAGAGATTCTGTGAGCGAGAGTACCAGTAGATGCTTAAGACTTCAGCCGAGGAATTGAAAATAAACTAGATGAGAGCCAGTGCTAGAGAGAGACACGGAGAGAAGGAATTGGAAATTGGAGTTGCGCCAAGACCTTCCCAGAGCATTCATTGCTCTTCTTTTTGGAAAAATCTAAGTCTAGAGAGCTTGACAGGAATCCATGGGTTTTCCAGGTGTATCTGAGGGATTTTGCTTGGTTTTGTTTTGGTAACAGGGTTTCTGACATCTCCAGGCAAGCCCTTCATTATCCACATCAGAGATAGAATGAAGTTCCTTCTCTTGTTTGAGGAGGCTTCATCTTGGAACTGTTGGATTCTGTTGGAGAGGGAGGCTCAGATGACCTTAGATTGAACACCCTGGAGGCACTTGCAGGCTCGGGGGGATCATTTTAAGGTTGAAGAGGACAGTGAAATCAATGTGAAGGGAAATGGTTCCTGAGTTCTTTTTATGTCGGGGGGATGAACAACGTCACAGCTGATGGAGATTTTGAAGATGAGCCCTGCATGCTGCACATGTGTTTGGATTGAACCTGTGACACTGTAGGGATATGGAGATTTTGAAGAGGAGCCCTGCATGTTGCACATGTGTTTGGAGTGAGCCTGTGACACTGTAGGGATCTGCTGCCTATGAGTTCTTGATTGCAGAAAGGTGGACAAAGAAGAGAGTAAACAATGATTGAGGATAAAGGAAGGAACAGCTTTGTGAAGAAGCTTTCAACTTCTATGACAAAGCCACGTCTAGATCGTGCTAAAGGACTGAAGCGGGGGGATGTGGTTCTTACTCCTGTGCATGGGGATTCCAGTCCTAACACTGGAGATCGGCTAAGTTCCTCTCCAGCAGCAACCTCTGTCCATGACAAGGGACGGAGACCCACTAAAGAAGATTGGAAAAAACAAACAAGTTTTAGAGTGCGTGGGAAGGATTCTGTCAAAGAGATGGAGGAACTTTACAAATTCTTAGGTCTACAGTCGAATGATGGCTTTGGTATACCTGCAGACGAATGGCAGGCACACAAGTCTCTCAACAGTCGACCTGTATCTCCTATGAACAGTCAGCCTGTTTCTCCCATATGTGCATATGCACCTGGTTCTTCTGCTTATTCTTCCTCAGAAGGGGATGACTTTAGGTTTGATTTGCAGCCTACCAGTTTGGACTTGAGTTCCAATTTTGGATCTCCTGTTCTATCTCCTGGGATGTCCCCTGGTAGATTGGTCAACGATGGTGGAAAAGAGCATGACAAACAGATGTCCCCTGGTAAGTTGTTCAACAATGCTGGAAAAGAGCACGACAAACGCCTGTCCTCTCCTCCCCAGTTGTCTCCTCTTCCTCAAGACATACCTCAGAAGGTTGTCCATCTTCCTCAGAAGACTACAGAGCTCTTTTCTCCTTCCTCTGGTTCGTCTTTCCGGCAGTTGAAAGAGGCTTTTCATGCTACCTTGCATTGTCAAGCTAGATCTAGCAGAAGTGGTTCTGAAGAGTCATTATCTTCAGCAGCTTGGATCCCGGAAGGTGTGCTTGGTCATCGGCATTCAGAACCAGCGATGAAGTGGGAGTTGCTTTCTCCAGATTCAGGTGGAGTGAAATTCTTTGATGGTGCATCTGAAAGTGGCAAAGACGCAAAAGCAGAGGTGAAGGCACAGGTCCCTGCAGAGGATGGAGGTGGAGGCAGGGCTGTTAAGGATTCTTTACCAAGGGCAGTTACGTTACCTCCATTGTTGATTGAATCATCACATACAGGTGTGGGGGATGTTTCTGTCCAGGAATCAGCAAAGAGTCCATGTCAGCGGTCGATACTCTGGCATGGTAGAAGTCCTCCACGTGTGGAACACATGAACAGGAAGCCTGTAAGTACACTTTCAAATGCCTTAAGGAATGCACATCAGCCTTTGATGGAAACATTCCAGGTTGCTTCTCCAGTTGATGATACTGCTGAAGTAGTTTCAGGAGAAATTTCCAAGGTTGACAGTGAAGTGGCCAATGTGGTGCCCAAGGCACTGCAGGTGCCACGGAAAAAGGTGTCATTGCCTAGCAAGTGGAGGAAAGGTGAGCTGCTGGGCAGTGGATCTTTTGGAACCGTGTATGAGGGGGTTGGGAATAATGGATGCTTCTTTGCAGTCAAGGAGGTATCTTTGTTAGATGAAGGCAAACAGGCTAAGCAATCTATTCTACAACTGCAGCAGGAGATTGCCCTTCTGAGTGAACTAGAACATGAGAATATAGTTCAGTACCTGGGGACAGAAAGTACAGGGGACAAGCTTTACATCTTTTTGGAGCTTGTAAGCAAAGGATCATTGGCATCTGTGTACAAGAAGTATCCAATGGTTGAGGAACAGGTTTGTGCATACACTCAGCAAATCCTTCATGGTCTCAAGTACCTCCATGACCGCAACATTATCCACAGGGACATCAAATGTGCAAACCTTTTGGTGGATGTCAGTGGAGTAGTCAAGCTTGCTGACTTTGGAATGGCCAAGGAGATAGATAAACTGGACAAACTCAAGTCTTGTAAAGGAAGTGCATACTGGATGGCTCCTGAGGTCATTGATGCCACAAAGACTTATGGTATTGCAGCTGATATTTGGAGTCTCGGATGCACTGTGCTGGAAATGGTAACTGGGAAGCCCCCTTTATCAGATTTAGAGTGGCAAGCAGTTCTGTGGAGAGTTGGACATGGGGAGGCCCCACCCATCCCTGAGAATATGTCAGCTGACTTGAAAGACTTCATTAAGCAATGCTTGGAAGTGGATGTCAACAAGCGACCCACAGTTGATATGCTGCTTACTCACCCCCTTGTTTGTAGTGAGCCAACATTGGGTTCTTTCAGGCTTGTAGCTACAACAGAGCTTAGCACCATTGCAGAGGAAAAGTCCTTCCACTCATCAAACACAGGGACAACTGATGCAACTGATAGAGAAGCCAAGAACCATACACAGGGTGGTGTGTCGAGAGTTGTAAGGGGAAGACTTGGCCATTCATTGAGAACCATACGAAGTGAACTCAGCATGAGCTCTAACTCTTTTGGAATTCCATCATGATTCCTGTTGAGCACTGATATCATTTTCTCAGAGAGAATGGGCATGAGTAGAGGAGGGTGTTCTTCCTGGCCTGGATTCTTAGACTAGCCAGTTTAGAAGATCTTGTATACTAGATTCACGTTCTCTCTGTCACAAGGCCAGTAGAGTGCACTTATGTCTATTCACTTCACATCTTCTGCTTCTAGGACTTACCTGCCAAGAGAGAGCATGGAATGACACTAGTTGTACCCGGGTGAGTGGTCATCCTTAAAGAAATAGGCACAATCGCGCAGACCTCATGCAAAAGGATCACCTGAGTTTGCTCATGGCTACTTGGTGATTTAGCCTAGGAAGAGCACCTCCAAATGCCAACCTCCAATGAGATGTAGATCAAAGTATTATATGGTGTATTCCTCTCAGGGTTTCAAGCCAACCATGTTGGACAAACATACCAGATTTGAAGAGTATCTGTGAATTACATGTGCTGTTTGCAGTATTTGTGACACAGCTCTTGAGGGTGGGAGGGCACTTGAGAACTAGGATTACAAATTGAGGTACTTCCCTGGCACCTGCTTTTCACTTTACTCTTTCAGTTTCCGATGCTTGATGCTTTATCCATTGACAGGAGCCTTGGTGTGTTTTTTCTAGCAAAATGGATACATGTTCAATGAAGAACTGAAATGTTAGTTCTCCTGGTGGAGCCTGAATTCTGTGGAGAATTGAATTTGGGACTTCCTAGCATTCAATTGTCTGAAATCCATCTAAAATACAGCCACTGACTGGAGCAGTTTTCGTTGAAGTGGTTATCTCCTTGTTCTTGCGGGGAGAAAAAGGAATAGGTGACTTTGGACTTGTCATGTGTAACTGATATTGAACTGTGCAACTGGGCAGGTTGAGGTGATGGTGAGGCCTGTGGTTATTGGTTGTGCGTCACACCTTGACGACCACCTCATTGACACTAAGGGTTCAAAGATCTGGTTCTGTGGACATGGGGATTTTGGAATAAGAAAGCAATCCGTCCACTTGAAAGGTCCCACTTTCTAGAAGCTTTTGTATTGTTTTGAGAATCTGAAAAGAGAAGGATTCCAATCTTTTGAGGATGTAGCTGCAGGAGCTTGATGTCACACAACTTGATTTTGTGGCAATTTTATAATGCATATTGATGTTCAATGCATTTGCACCTACATTTCTGGAAACATTGTATTGCCAGTTTCATAATCTGACCCATCACTGGCCATATGTCTTACATAGACAAACATGGAGCCTAATTGCAACAACAGTGAAGGTTTGTAATCCTATTAAGAACACTTCCACTCACTCCCCTTAGTTTGCAGCTCTACCAATGTTTACCACATCCAACAGAGAGTGTTAATTGTTTCGTATGGTCATTTTGGCCTTAGAGCACCTCCATCACAAGGCCCAAAGTGGCTTGCATGCCATACTTTGCATAAAGGCCTTCAAAAGTAGCGGTGAAACTTGGTTTGGACTTGTAAATATGCTCAAGATATACTGGTCTCCTACTTGTGCAGCTACTTGAGGAATATTGAAAAAAAAAGCCCTGTTGGGGATGAGTGTATTAAATTTTTTTTTTTTGATATTGAAAAGTTTGGTGATTTTTTCCTCAAAAATTGGCAAAATCAGTTGAATTCACACTAAGAAAAATAAAAATCCAAACATTTTCCAATTTTGTTTTGGCAGAGATTGTTATCATACTACGAGGATGGGTATAAGTGGGTTTGCCCAACCAAATTGCCATGAGGAGCAACTTTCCCAATGTAGGAGAAGTGAAGTTCCATGGGGACGAACTTCCTTGGGGAGAAACGAAAGTTGCTTGGGGCAAATTCTGCCTTCAAAAGAAGGGAAAGTTACCCAGGAGAAACAAAAGTTCCCTGGGGAGAAAGAGAAGCTCCTTGAAACATTGTTGCCCCGGGGAGAAGAAAAAGCTTCCTAGGGAGAGACTTGCTAGGGCTCTCCCTTGCTAGGGAAGATCCTTGGGAAGTAAATTCACCAGGCATAAAGAGAAGTTTCCCCATGAACTTTTTCCTTTGGGAACAAATGGTGTCTAAAATTTTGTGGGCTTATAATTTTGTTATATGATCTCTAATAGGAGTGTGCAAAATGGTGTTGGAAAGAACTTGGTGAGGGTTATAGCTTTGTAATTTAAAGCTCCTCAATCAAAGTTCATATGTGGAAGTTATGAACGCACAACGTTTTAAGCACAATGTGTTCCATTGGGAGAAGAGGTAGTTCATTAGGGAACAAGAGAGCTTTTTTGGGGTGCATGGTGTGTTCCCCTAGGAGAAGAAAGCTTCTTCGGGGAATTTCTTGAACTCCCAAGTACTCTTAGTGGACATTGGCTTGCTCCCCAGGGGAAGTGCCCCAATGGAAGCTCCTTGTGACCTTCCTATTCTCTTGGGGAAAACAAATGGCGCTTGAATTTTGTGGGCTCATAACTTCTTCATACGAACTGTAATTGAGGATTTTTAAATTACAAAGTTGTAGCTTGTGTCAAACATAAAAAAATTATGGGTCTATAAAGTTTCAAACACCATGTGTTCCTTGGGAAACTTGGGCCCTTCCCTAAGAAAGTTTTCTCTCCAAGTTGCATGTTCCTTAAGGAGATGGGGAAGTTCTTTGGGAAGCAAAGGAAGTTCCTTGGGGTAATTATCTATTTAATATATTGTCATTTCATCAAAGGCAATTAATTGTTTATAAGTGTAACTTGGTATCATGCCAACTAGGGGTGAAAAGATGGTTAGGTGGTTCAAAAGTGGCATTTGAAAGTCTATAACCTAACATTAATGGATTTTTTTGCAGTTTTAACAATTATCAAATCATAAGTCCTATAATTATTCCCTGTGTTTTTAATTAAAAATATATATAAGCCAACATATGAATATCCTTAAACATGTGATCGATAAAAAAATCCATGCAAAAATTTAACAATTTTAATGAGAAATGGATTTTCAAAGATAAAAATTTACAACAATCACATCATTTAAAACTTATAAAAATTAAAAATACACATATTAGGAAAGTTTCAATGCATTTCACTAATAAATTCTTCATTTGATGATGCTTTATTTTTTAGTTTTTATTTTGAAACTACTTTGACATATTTTTTGAATCCACATTTTTCATTTTTTTTTGGTGACAATCATAATGTTGTCATTTCAAAAATCCATTATGAGTCCATCATCTTCTTAGAATTTATTGAAAACTTTTTTGATGATTCCTATTAAAGTTTATGACAACATGAATAATTTTTAAATTAACAATGTTAATTTTGAATATGGCTTTAAATTTTACATTTGTATGTGATCCAAGAAAATTACAAGTGTGACAATCCAAAATTTCCACCTATTCATACTTTCTCCCCTAGGAAGCATTTTGAATGCCCCATTTACATAAGTGTTATTCCAAATTGTTCTTGAGGTACACCATGTATTTGTCCATCTCCATTTTGAGTCCCATAGAAGAATGCCATGCATATGAACTTGATAATTGTTGTGACCTCTTGTCTAGACCTCCTTGATGAGAAATTTCAATGCACGAAAAAAAGAAAAGTTTTCAAATATTTGATTCATATGATTTGATACCAACTATCACAAACTTGCCCCCTCCACGTATACGTGCTTTTACAACATTTTAACAATGTATTCAAGGTTAAGTGTTCACAACGTGTTGATACAATCATTGATATTATGTTGTGATGGCATTGTAGCATTATGATGATTGCAAAACATCATATCAATGATTGATCAACATTTCATTAGCATTTAATTTTGAACACATTGTTAAAGTGTTGAAAAAGCAGATGATATATGGAGTGGGCAAGTTTGTGATCAAATTTTAACCAAATTTTAGTCCTTAATTAAGAAGTATAGTTTTTTCAAAAGCCTTGGGGAGATATGGGGGGATATGGTTATCTTCCCAAGGCTCTTGGGGAGACTTGACAATATCTTGGGAGTTCTTGGGGGAAATTGTTTAAATAGGAGGATTTATCACCATTGGGAAGTCCCAAGGCAATGTTTTGGGTATGGAGATGGATTGGTTTTCCTAGGAGGTCTTAGTGGAAATTGATTTAAAGTTTTGGGAAGACATATCTCTTTTGGGAGATTGATTCAAAGTCTTGGGGAAATATATCCCATAGGGGAAATTAGTTTAAAGTCTTGGGGAGGCATGGATTTCCTTGGTTACAAAGTTGCTTTAAGATTTCTCAATGGTGATAAGTCTTAAAACTTTATGGCTAGTAAGTTGGTTGTTAAACCTTTTGAACATTAAATTTTTTGATAATGATGTCCTTGACAAATTTCCTCAAGTAAACAGGGATAATAATAAATTGACCCAATGGAAGTTCCCTTGAAAAAATGACTTGTTTGATCAAACTTGGGGTTGAAAACTATGTCTAAGAGACACTCAAATTCACACAAAAACAATAACAAAACAGTGGAAAGCATTTACCATTCATGAATTAAAACATTGATCAAACTCAAATTTTTTAGCTTTTACAATGGGGAGGTTTTATAAATTTTGAAACTAGATGTAAAAAAAAAATTTATGGAACTAGGTGCAATAATGATCAAACAAGGCAAAAACCATGTCAAATGACTAAAAAATTGTTAATTTTGTCAAACATATTTATGTAATGTCATTTTATTATCATGTTCATTAAGGAAAATTTTGTTAAATTTATACGAGTGCTCAAGAATTTTAAAAAAATTAATTTAATAAATTGAGTTTTGATTTTAGTAAAGGACTTTTGAACTTCAACACCAAAAAATTAGTTTCATAAAACACTAGGTTAAGGACACTTTTAATAAAAAAATTATGATGAGAAAAAAATTGAAACTATGATAAGCTACCATCCACGTACAAAACAATTCATATTTAAACAATTGTGGTATTTGAAATTTAAAAAAATTCAAAATATAATTTTGAAATGTTCAAATTTCAAGAGTCATTTGTTAAATGTAAATTGGTCATAATGTGTATGACATATGAACAAAGTTGTGGCTTATGATACAAAAAACTAAAGCTTGAAATACTATCATATTTTAACATGAATTCAAATTATTATTATTTTAAAAGTTGAAACATAAAATTTGACATAATTTGTACACTTTTAAACTATTTATATTATTAAAAAAAAGTTAACACAAATGATGTAATTTATTGGAGAATTGTACATATTTTTAAAAACATGTTGCAAAAACAATATTTAACAAATTCCTTTTTATGAAAAAGTCAAGATGTCCACAAAGGGCTCATTTGTGGTTGAATCTTTTATCACCATTGGCCCATTTGATTATGATTGCACCCACCCTTGAATAAATCTATAATTTTTTGCACGAAAATGCTAAACTTATTGTGATAATAAGAGAACCCACCTAAATTCCTTCCTTTCCATGCCAATTAGTAACAATTAATGATAGATTGTATTAGAACATTGAGGATAACATTTTTCCAAACATAACCAATCTTAGTAGGCTTAATCTATAATAATCTAGGGGACATGATGTATGCACTTGATTTTGTAGGTCAAGCTTGTTATCATTTTCCCATTTCATTAATGTGTTGATCAACTTGCCAACTTTGTTCATTGGGGCCAATGTTTGAACATTCAAATTTGGAGGGCTAATTGGGCCTTATAGGTGTTGCCTAAAAACAAGAAGTTCAAATGTTGGGTTGTAACATGTGTGGCAAGTTCTTGCATGTTTCAAATGTTTCTTTCAAGTTATAAAGTTCCTTGGGACTATGTGTTCTCTTGGGATTTTGTGGGGACAACTAGTTGGTTACTCTCCATGCCCATTACATTTGATGTTGATTGCAAAATCGCCCTCATGACAATTGCAACAACTGGCCAAAGCTTTTGATTTTCTATGGCCTTTACCCCATCACAAGTTGTGTGCAACCAATGTCAATTCAACTTGACTTTGGATCACCATAATTTTTTGTAAATTAGGCATTTGTATTTTGATTTGATTTGATTTATATTTTTGCATCTTGGTAACATCACCCACTCTTTCAATTTCCTATTGATCTTTGCAACTTTCTCTTACCATTTTTCTATAATGTACCAAAACATAAACCACGTGTTGGGCATAATTGTCTTTGATCATTTCGTACCTTGTTCATGTTATAAACACAACATGCTTGACTTTAGGGGCTTTGGAGTGGTGGATGGCCCATGTGATGTTGGTGCATTGTCGATTCACCTAGCTCCTCCAACATTGTCATTGTTCAACATGGCTAAAGTCCTTCTTTCAATTTTTTTGAAAAATCAACAAGAAAAATTGAAAATTAGCCCACATATACATAGTATAGGAGCATGCAAGAGATTGCAAAAACAAAGACAAGAAAGAACACTAAACCTACAAATCACCCCAATTGTGATGAAATAATGCAATTAAAATCAAGCATTTTAATAATAAAATAAAACAAAATTCAAACAACAAGGCTTCGAAAGTAACAAAAGATGGAGCAATGCAAATAGAAATGAAACATTCCAACAAAAAAAATGATGAACAAGAATGCAAATCCAAATGTAGTATTTTTGCAAGGATACAATGTGATGAAATCTTTAGTCATAGAAAGGGATGGTGTCCTTGGGGATGATGGACTTCCCTAGGAATTGAAAAGATCTGCATTTAGAATAATAATGATTCCTTAATACAAAAGTTTAGAAGATTAAATAATTGAGTAGTATTTTTAGGTGTTGATTTCACCTTTTGCAAATTGTTCTCATTGATGTAAAATTTTAAAATTGACAAACAAGGTTTTAGATTTGGGCAACCATCACAAACTTATTAGGCTTCATAAGTTTGTACAAATTCCATGCAAATTTCAAATTTCATAAGTTTGTACAAAAATTATATGAATTTCGTGCTATGGTTAATATGAATGATATTTGTTTATATTCGATATTTTAAATATTCAAACAAATGAGACATTATTTTTGAATGACATACATCAATGTTCATGTTTAATACATAAAAATCACATAGTTTTATGCAAAATTATATCACAATAATTACAAAGATTTAGTTAAATTATAAATTATACATAATTCACATAAAAACATCATAAGTAGAAAAAGACATTTACATACAAGTTATATATATATATATATTGCCATTTTAACATTTTGAAGCCCATTGATTTTGCACAGATATATTGTTTTACAAATTTCACATGGATTCTATTGAAATTTTGTGATATTGAAAGTTTGTGATGACTAATGAAAGGGAACATTAATTATTAGACAAACTATGTTGTTGGAATGGTGATTTATTGATTACACATCTATGTGGTTATGATGGGCAAACATGGAAAAATCTTTCAATGGTTGAAATACAATATCAACGAGTAGAAATGCATGTTATTTTGCCAAGGGTTGTAAAAACAGGAAAACTTAATCAATTGTAATTCACATTCAATTCTAATCCACATTTTATATTTACTCCAACAAATTAAAAACTCTATGCAAGAGTTAATGTTCAGGGAAGAATGTAGTCATCAATTTCAAGAAGCTAGAATGATTTCAGGGAGTAGTAGCAACGTCTCCCCCAACAGGGAGAAAAAAAGCTGGCCTCAAAGGAGTGGAGGTAGTTTCGAGGAGCTATGGTTTCTTCCTAACATGGAGAGTAAGGTAGCTTTGGGGAATGGAAAGTAGTTTTAAGTGAGTAGCCATGTCTCCTTTGGAGGGGAGAGTAAGTTGGCCTTGAGCTGGGGAGTAAAGAGTTCTCCTTGGTGGGGAAAAAGGAAGTTGGCTTCAAGGAATGGAGAATAGAGGAGCAATGGTTTCTTCCTAACATGGAGAGTAAGGTAACTTTGGGGAATGGAAAGTAGTTTTAAGTGAGTAGCCATGTCTCCTTTGGAGGGGAGAGTAAGTTGGCCTTGGGCTGGGGAGTAAAGGCTTCTCCTTGGTGGGGAAAAAGGAAGTTGGCTTCAAGGAATGGAGAATAGATTTGGGGAGTAGCGACATTTCCCTGGCTTGAAGAATATGTGAATCTTGGGGAATGGGAGGTGTTTCCAGGGCAAGAGAAGGAGATGTGCCTTGGGGAGAATGAATGTGGCATGTGGAAGGGATGTGTTACTCAAAGAGTTTGATTATCCTTAAGGCAAAAAAAATCGTGGGAGCGGAAGGGCTCAGGTTTTTGGAGATGCATACTTCTAGGGAGTGTGGGCTTTCTTGGGGAAGAGTGAAGGTATGGGGTGTTTTGGAGAAGGTTTGGGAGGCGAGAAGTGGGGTGGGGAGCAATGGGAAAAAAGGCTTGGTTGAATGGGGGTGTGTAGGGGGTGGGGGCCGGGTCTTGTTTGGCGAGGCTGGATGGACTCAAGGTTTGCCTCATGTGTGTAGCCATATGTGTTTTGGTTGTTTAGGAGTAAGGATGTGAGACAACGAGAGGAGCTTGGCAAGTGCAAAGGTGCGAAAGATGAGTCCAAAGGGGAGTTATATTTGGGGCTATGGTGGAGTGGAGAGCCGAGCAAACATCAAAGCTTCCTAAGTACTTGAGCCCTGCCATCGCTCAAATTGATTTAACTTTTTGAGTGCCTGAGCTGTTGCCGCCCTTTGAACATTTGTTAAATTCCCCTCCCGTGGCGTGTTGAATCAAGGCTATGACGAGAGATGGCTGCTGGCAAGCATACTAGTGGTAGTTGAAACCAGGGTTGTGAAATCCAGAATTTTCGACAGTGAATTTGGACAGCAAGAAATGCAAGAGCAGAACGAGACATCAAATTTCACGTACTTGAGAGCAGAGAATCTGTATACAACAAAACGTACATAGAGAGGAGCTTGAGAGAGAAGAGACGAAGAGCGCTGTGATCCGTGACAAGAGCTTGAGCGAAAAAGCATTTGAAGTGCGAAGAAGAGGCTTATTGAAAGAAAGAAAGAGCCAAGTAAAGGCGGCACTGACTTGACCATAAAACAGTAGCGCTCTCTGGACAGGTCTCTCGAAAATTTGGTATTGTTGTTTGATGCAACAGCTGTTGTCTCTCAGATGTTGCTGCAGTATCAGTTCTGGATTCTATTCTGATCCCTTCGGGGAATCTGCCAGATGATCCACCAAGACCTGAATTTTTGGATGCTTCTTTCAGTTTGAGCGTTTTAATTTCTTTCCAGAAAATTGTCTGGGGTTTGCTTGATTTTTATCCCAGCCACGTTTTGGGCACTCCTACTCTTGAGGTTTTACGTAGGTATTTGTGCAAGAATTGCAAGTTATTCACAATATGGAAACTGTGTGAAGCTCATCACTCCAAGTAGATTGATCAGCCAGGAGCAGCTGGATTTTGGATGATGGCAGTGTCTCAACAAAATAATCTATCGGACTTCCTCTGCTTCCAGTACTGAAGTGACAAGCATGGAAAAGGTTTTGGTAAATGAGACTGAAAAGATGTGGTCATAGGTTTCAGCACTGTGCGCAAAAGCTTCTCAAGCAGATGGGATGACAGAGTCATCAGGACCAAGCTTTACTGTGATGTCATCTCCACCAGTGGCTATAGCTCTTCTGACATCTCCATGTTGATCCAATACTGGAAAATGTGTTACTCCAGCTTCGAACAGTTTCAAGTATGGCTTGGAGGCCATTGCTTCTCTTGTTCAGTACTCTCCTTGAGCATCAAAGCAAATGATGTCATGGCAGTAGTTTTCTAGCAGGGCTGAGAAGTTTTGAAGGAGTTACAGGTTACAATGTGCTGTTGAGAGATGGGTTTTGGAACAACTAATTTAAGTGAAGAGAGAGGGAAATTTTGCATTCTTGGATTTGAGCTATAGATTCAAGAAGCCTAATTTCTCATCTAGCTTGAATTGTGAAGTCACTGGTGACCAGCACATGTTTCTAGTAGTGGCACTTGATAGCTGTGAGCTAAGTGATGCAACCAATGGGGTTACAGCACCTACACAAAAGTTGTATTCTGCAGCGAACTATTTTGGGTCCTTGGTATTTTGGGTCAAGTGTACCTTAGTGGTTAGAGTAATCAGTTTATGATGTCCCAACGGATATCTTCCAGTATTGGATCCTGGTACTTTAGCATGATCTCTCTAGGGTGTCAACAAAGGTATTTCTTTTTTGAGATTGCAAAATTTTCAATGTTGCAATAAGCTCTAGAGAGGAATACTTCAATTTCTTGTTGATGTAATATAGGTCCAATTCTCCTTAAATAATTTCTGGTGAAGGCCTCAATTTCAATGGTCAATA
>Ga0209611_10007206_pt1 | contig 17898 bp, 15 predicted proteins | sample S1TSphgellanicum_3_FD_187693 | JGI IMG/M metagenome (GOLD analysis project Ga0209611, IMG submission 187693) | Host-associated microbial communities from peat moss isolated from Minnesota, USA - S1T2_Fc - Sphagnum magellanicum MG (SPAdes) (version 2) | ecosystem: Host-associated > Plants > Peat...
TAATTACTTCTTTACTTACTTTCCACCCAGGTATTCAGCTTTAATCTAGATATATATTTTATTTACTTTTCACCTTTTACTCTTATTTTAGTAAACCAAAAGGCCTAGGTAAGGCCCTAGGTTGAGGGCCTAGGTAAGGCCCTAGGTTACTAGACGTGGGTCCACACTCACTTCTGGTAATGCCATCAACCAAGGGCCTCAACATTTTATTTCACAAAGAATTTGGAGCCTCTTCAATTTAAGACAAGGTTCGGTTTCATCTTCATTACACACAACTAAACCACTCAAAAAGAAAAAAACGTGTAATTAATTTCTTCAACTAGTAACACACACTCTAAAATAAAAATTATGTAATATTAATTATGTACAACCATCGAGTGCAATATTAACTTGTTTAAAATATAGAGCCAAGTTTATAGTTATTTTCAATAAAATCATATTTATGTTCACCTTAATTTATAGTGTTGAATTGTTGCAATGTAGTGAAGGGACTACACTAGACCACCTTCTAACAACGGCAGTACGAAGGTAAATCATCAATACTCACAACTCATTTTTAAATTCCTTTCACATAATTATGGAATTCTATCATATTATTAAACTTGGTTATTTTCATTCTTACACCATAACATAGTGCATAAAAATAGTCCTCCATTACAAAACACCACCATGTACAAATAAACAAACTGTCCTACCATCTCAAAAACATAAAATTTGGTGGCCACTAGATTGATGTAAATGAATGGTCAAGATTGACTCCTAGAACCTTAATGGTGGGTGTCATAACTAATTTCAATGCAATTATGACCTAGTGCCCACCAAATTGTGATCTCCCACAAAAAATGGATTATGATTTAGTGGCCACCAGATCAAACTCGCTACATAAGAACGAATACAATTTAACAGCAACTAGATCACAATACCTACATAGAAAAGTGGATTGACATATGGTGGCCACCGTATCACCATTGTTAATGATTACGATCTAGTGGCCACCAAATGAAACACCCTTTAGATGAACGAATATGATATGGTGGCAACTAGATCTTAATACTTTCATAAAGAAGTCCATGATGATCCAATGGCCACCAAATCCCTTTCATTAATAACTACGATTTGGTGGCAACCAAATTTTAAACCTTGCAGAAACCCAAATCTGATTTGGCAACCACCAAATCACAATCCTTGCACAGAGAACATGATTATAATCTGGTGGCCACTAAATTGCTAATGTTAATGACTATTATCTAGTGGCCACCAAATCGCAAACCTTGTAGAGCAGAGGATACGATTTGGCGGCCTTGAGAAGGCAATCCCTGCATAAAAGAATCGATTACAATTTGGTGGCCACTACTTCAAACGTAATGTAAAGAAGTGACTATGATATGGTGGCCACTAAAACCTTATCCATGGATGAGAAGTTGATTATGATCTAATGGCCATTAAAACTAATTCATATCATAGATCAAAAGGTCACAATTTGGTGGCCACCAAATCAAAACACATACAAATAAGTGCACATTACAATTGATCATAACTAGTTCATAGGAAATCGAAGAGAAGAGGATTATGATTTGGTGGCACCAAATCATAATCCTTACAAATAGTCGTAAACTACGATTAGTTGGTTTTTATATCCCAACAACTGATCAGAAAATTAGATTTTGATTTGGTGGCCACCAGATCGCCATCCATGCATAAAGAAAGGAATCACAATATGGTGGTACCCATCTAAGACACCCCCTATGAAGGAGGAGTATGATTTAGTGGACACCAAATCACAATATTTATGAAAAGAATTGGACTACTATTTAGTAGCCACCAAATTGCCTTTCCTAAGAGATTGTGATATGGTCGTCACCACATTTGTCATTCTCTTGACCAAGTTTGATTTAGTGGCCACTAGATCATAATCCCCCAAAAGAATAAATGCCTATGGTCTGGTGGTAATTAGAATGTAATCTCTCAAAAGGAAAATATAATTTTGATTTGGTGGCCACCAAATATAAGCACTATTTGCACTTGAAAATAATAGTCTAAAAATCCCACCACCAACTTGACAAACTAGCATAGATTGATGGTCTAGTGCCCACAAAAATGCCTTTCGAGGATTAACAATATCATGATAATTTAGTGGCCACTAGATCGCCCAATGATGAAATCATTGAAGGCCTTTTTGTTTAATTTGTCTAATTATGATGGACCATTTCAAATGGAATAGTTCAAAAACTTCCTTCTTTAAAAAAAATTATTGGAGAGAAACTTGGATTCAATGAAGAGTATGAGACTGCAGACCTTGGTTTTTGGATGTTGGACAAGGACGTGGATAAATGGGGGATAAAACTTAAATTTCAAAAACCAATAACTGAATGGACATTCTAGTTTGAGAAATGGGGGGACTTTGATTTGGTGACGTATGTGCACATTGAAAATCTCCAACCATACAAGGAGGATCCTGAAAAGGTTGTGGTATTATTAGTGGTCCCAAAGTCAGCATCACAAGTTGGGGTTGTTTGCAATATTTTGAAAATGGACAATGCCTTGCATTTGAAAAGGTATAGAACGAAGGAAGTTTAGAATTAAAAAGTTCCCTATCAAGACTATAAGGCTTGTTACCCAGATGTGGGACAAGATGGTGACAATGATAATTATTAAAAAAGACTCAATGGTGGGCCCAATTTCTAAGGGAAATTAACCTAACCTTAAAGGATCATCTATTCATGTTCCAAAAAAACAAAATAAAATAGAAGATTGTTGAGGAAAAAGAGAAAAGACCATTAATAACTTGATTATGAAGAAATATCCAAAGTTTCTTGACAAAACTGAGAGCAAATTTGTCAATGAATCAATCAATAGTGAATTTTTGCACTACTTCCCACTAAGAACCAAGCCTATAGATGGGGTGAAGGTTATTGTTGAGAGATTTCTCACTCCTCAAGGAAGAATTGTTTATCATCCATTGAGTGAGATGCATAAAAACGAAATGAAACACAAAATATTGATGTTTCATTACATCAACCAATAGTGCCCCATCTTTGCAATCCTTGTTAATCTTGAAAATGAAATGAAAATTCTAGAGTCCAAGCCAAGAAGTAGGTCAAATCTTGAAAACTCCAAATTCTTCATCATTGGTGGACAATGCACAATACAAGTTGTAAAGGTAACCATCACCCTATTTGCATTTCCAATATATGACTTTTATTTCCTTCATGGTTGATTTCCTCTTACATGTAGTGTCCTATAATTTGTGCAGGAAATACTTGAGATGCACAACATAAATGACAAAATTCATGATCATTTTGAGGCTTTTGATATAATTGTTGTCTGGGTTTTTTGATTCGGTGAAATTTTGCAAACTCTCATTTGTTCTCAACAATCTAAACACGTTGAAAAACTTAGTCCTTTTTTATAGGGAGAATCTCCAACATGTGAGAAAATTTTGAAAACAAAAAAAAAGACTCAATCATATAAGGTATCCAATGTTGATTTATTAGATTTATTGAAGACATTGATTAATGACATGAACTTAGAAAATTAACTTTTTTCGACAATGGAATATTTGCAAAGTTTTGAGGCTTCAATCACAACGGTGTTTGTTGTGAAATCCGTGAAGGAATGTATGACAATTTTCCTATTGTCAAATGAACTCTATAATGAATGGGGGGGAATTCTATTGATGTGGGAACATGAGAAGATTTTGGATGGGTTTGGGAAGTTACCACTCAAACCACAACTAATGGAAAAGTTCGCATTCAATTGTTTTGTTAGTCTTGAGGAGTCCCACATGTAGAAGCTAGTTAACGACCTAAAATTACACAAAATCACCATGCATAATTACCTTGCAAGTGGAGGAAACCCTCATCTACTCACAATGGCAAAGTTTTGCTATAATGTGAAAAAGAAGAAAGTGATACAAAATGAGATCATGGTTCAACATAATCACCCCCAACCAATTGTGCAAAGTCCACAACCTTACATAGAGGCAAAATGGAAAACTGTCAAAACCTTGCACAACTATAACAAGAGTTGTTTTGGCTTCTTAAAAGAACATTAGTAGTTGATTTCTTCAAAGGGAAGATTAGGATGAATCCATCAAAGGATGTGCCCTCTGATGACTTCATTGAAATTCTTGAACAATGGATTTTCAAGAGTAATGAGGGACAACCACAAATGGGACCCATCCACCTTGAGAGCCACTACAAAGTACATGCACTAAAAGAGCTCGACAATCTTAAAGTGATAATGGAGGGAAGCATGAGGAACATTGAGTTCCTTCATAGTAAACCAACTAGGTCAGTTGCTTTGTTTTCAACTATGAATTATCTTGTGGTGAATCCAAACTTGTGTTCTTTGATAGATTGGAGAAGTGTAATTTCAAATTTGTTGGCACTAAAGGTCAAGATCAAGGTGATTATACGCATTTGCAATTCCCAATCCTTCAACAATTTGGTTTTCACGTTCAATGGCCAAAACTTCAATGATAAATTCTCCATGGAGTATGGATTTTTCATGGCATCCAACCAAGAGGTTTCATTAATGCCTTCATCTTCCTCTTGGATGAATAAGTTATTTTTAATGTATGCGTACCTTTTGCGACCTCAATTGGATAAGAATGAAATTTTGGGTTCAAGGCATCTCCCATCTTCAGTTTCTACCTATGAAAGAGTGGTCCCAAAGGACCAAAAATTGTATAAGCTCAAATTCAACCTAGCTGCAATTTGTTTTATTGTGTAACCACTTTTTCGTGGTGGAATGTCCTGCCTTAACATTTTTGGCAGTGGAATTTTTACACATCTATGCCTAATATGTTTCACATAATCTCATATAACAATATTTTGAGGTCTTGTACTCTTAATATGATAAAAGTTGAATTGATTTTTTCGTCATGAAAAGGAGAAAAATATCAAAGTTCTTGAGCTTGTTACGATGGACTTGGTGGAGAGGGCAGAGGAAATAACAAACATTAGTTTATCTATCCTATACAACACAGTTCCAATTTCACATTCTATTTTACTACAACTTCAACTTCCACCTCCACAAGAGGAATCTATGTATCAACTTGAAGTTTTCAAAAGATAGGGAAGACAGAAGTCTCTGATTCACAGGAAGAAATTAGGTAAAGTCCCAAAAAGTGGAGTCGACAATTCAAAGGAAGGCAGGAAGAAGAGAAATAGGAAAAAACTAAAGAATTCTAATCCTTAAATCAAAGGAGAGAGGATTCTAAAAGTCAAAGAAGGAATGGGAAAGAATCTTGATTTAGTGAAGATTCTTGAATCATCACAAGAAATGGCTAACACCACCACATTAGGAAGACATGATGACATGGATGATGTCGAGGATGATTTCGTTCTAAATGATGTTGGAGTTGGTGAGGAAATGACAAAATAAGTTCTTTTGGAGACGTTGAGCCCACCTAAAAATCATTTGAATCATGATTAATAGTTTTCATAATTTTTTTTTTAGGGACTATCTTGTAGCCTTTACCTTGCACTTCAAATCTATTGAAATTTTTCTCAAGCAAGACTCATTTTACATTCATGTCTCACTTTACGTGCTAGAAATAAAACCATAAACATTTTTTTTTTTCCATTTCTTCAAATGCGTTTCATTCTGGTGGCCACCAAATGGGGACCTATATGGGGGTGATTAGGTCGGTGGCCATCAATTGGATACAAAAATTTATCTGGTGGCCACTAGAAAGAATTCATTGTGATGATGAATAATTGCAAACATATAGGTGGTTACTCTATATTGACATTTTTGGTGGACACCAGATAGGAACCTATGTGGTGGCCACCAAATCAAGAAGTATGAATTGGACAATGAATCCATACATGTATGGTTGCCGAAAGATCGAAATCCATTTGGTGGCCACCAAATTGAAAGTTTGATGTTCAAAATGAGGTTGATGGGTTTAAGGCAAGATTAAGAGCTATTTGGGTGAAAATCCTTTAAGTTGTACCATACATGATGAAAAAGGTTTAGTCCTTATTGCAATCCTTTCTTACCCTATATTTTGATCCCCATAAAAAATAATGAATTAAAAGTTGTGAAAATTTTCAAAAGAATTATATTTTAGACCATTACAATTTTAGATTCCATCATAATCATCCATAAATGTGTTTTTACATAGTAAAAAAGGACTAAGTAAAAAAGATTAAAAAAAGGTGACATTGTGACAAGATTTTGGTACACCTTAAAGAATTTGGACCCATCTTGTGGCTACCATATGGAAAGTTATTTAGTGGCCACCACGTTGAAAAGTCTAGTGGTGAAGGATGTGAAGGTATCTAGCAACCACCGGATTGAAACTTATGTTGTAGCCATCAAGATTTGTTTTTTGATGTTTTTTTGATGTCCATTGTTTTTTGTTGGTTTCCCCCCATGTTAATTTTTTTTTCAATTTTTCTGATGACCCTTGCTACTTTATGTTTTTAAATGATGGTCATATTGATGGGGGCCATGTGTCAGATGAATTGGATGAATCTACATTTAAGATTTGTCTAATTGGGACAAGTCAGGGGCTTATTTTGACCTTGGTGGAAATTGAAGGATAATTGTTTAATTACTTAGACAATTGAATGGCATTGAATTGCATTATAAATGACAAGAGAGATGTAAGAGACCACGCCATCTCGAGTCCAACCTTCATCGTGGCAAGGTTTAGTGTCCTTGCTTAATTCCACACTTGTGTTTTTCCCATCCTTTGGGCCATTTGTCTCATTGCGCCCATAGTCAACCCTTGCAAGATTCCATGGGGTTGGAGATGAAAAACTTCCTCAAGTATTCCTTGAATTTGCCAAGGAAGATAAGGGGCTAAAGCTCGCTCTCAGAGGTTTCAAATTTCTTCCACCCGTAGATGTAGAAGACGTGGAGGTGAGTCCTTTGCATGTGATTTTCAATTTGAAAGGTGTCCTTGTTAGGAAGGATTATTTCAAAATTAATCACATGTTGCCTCCACTGTTTAACTTAGTTTGGGGTTGCACCTCACTAGGTAAGAGCATTGTTCCAAGGTCAAATTTAAAGGAATTCCTCTTGAGGTGTTTACAACAGTTTACCATTTACATATGGATGTTTAACAAGCTTGGCAAGATGAATACCTATTTGAGAAAAATAGTAGAGGAAACAAGTGTTGAAATTGATTCGCAAAGGATTATTGATCAAGACTTGTGCAACATTAACAAATGTTTTTTGTAGTTTCCTTTCAAAAGGAATTATAAATTTGTCAATCATCCAACTTGTGATAAATGTTTATCATAAGAACATTTCTAATTTTTTCCTTAAGTATCATAGTACTCACCTTGGAAATACATTGTTGGTGGACGATACACCTTACAGAACTTACTTGAATCCATCTTCTAATGCAATTTTTGTTGAGTCTTATGAAGACGTGCTAAGAGAAGAAAATTATTTCTTAAAGACTCTTCTCTCATATTTATAATTTTTTCATTACTTTGGGCTTATTGTTCCCACCTTTGTGGAATTCTATCTTTTTGGGGCCATAAGAAGTTCCAAGGAAGACAATGTTAGATTTTTGATGTTGTTCAAAAACTACACCATGGCCTGTTTCACTAATTTTTGTAAAAATTGTTTAACATCCGTAGTAAGTAGTCCAAATATTCTTTTTTGCTCCTTCCTTTCAATTTTTTCTTGGATTTTCCAATCTCATTGATTTATATGGTCGTTTTATTTTAAGACTTTCACAACTACCTTTTGTTTTTTTTTAGGTTATTAATGTGTCATTTCCTAAGGAGGCGAAAGAAATGGAGTCACCAAATTCATGTGCCTTCGTTGAATTAAGAATGGATGAGATGCCATCAACTTTGGGAGTAGATTCCCCAGTCCTTCGTTTACCTGTAATGAAGGCAAGTCCATTTCATGTCATTTTTTATTTGTAGTGACAGTGAGTCCATTTCATGTCATTTTTTATTTGTAGTGAAAGTGAGTCCATTTCATGTCATTTTTTATCTGTAGTGAAAGTGAGTCCATTTCATGTCATTTTTTATTTGAATGGAGTTATAATCACCACACATTTCAATAAGGGTGGATATGGAAAACCTACATCTTGAACCATCATTTTCAAGCCTGGATTAAAAGAATTATTGGAAAGATGTGTTACACAATTCCATGTGTATATTTGGTATGTAGCATAATGTCACAATATTTATAATTATCTAGACCAAATTTAATGTGAAACCCAAATTTTGATCAAACCTTCCAGAGTGTTTGATCAAACATTTTGCATATAAAATCCACATGTTTTGCCTAATAAACATGAAAAACCAATTTTTCATAAAAACCTTGACGTTTTTATGATGTTTTTACATTCATGTTGGCAACACATTGCTTGTTGATGATATGCCATACAAGAACATGTTTAATGACTTGTATAGTGCATTTTTTTTGGAGTATTTTGATGGCCATGGTGGGGACAACCATTATTTGTTAAGGTTTGTTATCCCTTATTTGGAAAATCTTCATTCCTCCATATATGGTATTTCCACATTTGTAAAAGATAATCCCTTTGGTAAGATTATATGTATTAATTGAGATGATCAAGGACATTTTAAAATGTTCACTATTGGAATTCCAAGTTTTCAGACGTTCCAAGTTAACTAACTACTCATTTTTGACCAATGGACATATCCATTTTGACTAAAGGTTTAAGGCATGTGTTTTTTGACCAACCAACTTGATTATAATGATTTATTTAACCAATACATTTAGTCAAGTTGAAAAACTCTAATCAAAATGATGAATGGGTTTTAATCAAATGAGACATTTAGTCAAATTAAACATAAGAAATTGACTTCAACAATAAAAATGACCAATGTTTTTTAGTCAAATGGGACATTTTAAATGCCTATTACATACCTACCTCCCACCTTGAGGGGGACATTAATAAAAAATATATATATAATATGTGAGTAAAAAGAAAATTTGTAATATATTGGTTATTGGGTAAAAATTATAAATTAATTAGTTGAAAAATAGGGTACCTTTTATTCGTATAATTATTTTAATTATAATATAGGGTATGTAATAATTTCAAATAATGGATTATAATTAATATATGATGGCTTTAATATTTATATATTAGAAAATTAAATAATAATAGGATGATAAAAAATAGGTTGGACAATTATCTAATACCCCTTTTAAAAAATGGTTGTTTGACACATGTAAATTTTAAATTTTACACTAAGTGTCCCCCCCAGGCCTCCCGCCTACAATCTTACAACCTACCTACTTACCAATGCACCCACTTACTAACCCACGCACCCACCCACCTACCCACCTAAATGTACTACTTGCTTGCCTACCCACCTACCTAGGTGTATTACATATTTACTAACTCACGCACCCACCCATCCACCTACCTAAATGTATTGCCTACTTCCCTACCTACCTACCTAGGTGTACTACCTACCTATTTACCCACCCATCCACCCAACTACCATGTCCTACAACATACGTACCTAGTTGACTAACATCTTATTAAATAATTGCATGTTACCTACCTTCCTATAACCTATACCTTCTACCTTCTACTTTCTACCTCCTACCTCCCATTTACCATGGCACTATAAGTTATCTACCTATTTGTTTAATATTTTACAACCTACCTAAGTTTATGTACCTTCAACCTACCTACTTACAAATGTATTATACCTATCTATCTACCTACTTCCTAACTCCCACCTCCCTCCCACCCTATAACCTACCTACCTCTTCTACCTTCCTATTTATTTGCCCAACCTACCTATGACATGTACCCTACTTAGTTTAATGAATGGAGTTTGAAATGGAAGAATCAAATTTTAACAAGTTTTGAAATTTCTCATCAATTTGCTATTTTCAAAAATATTTTCTTTCAACTCATTTGAACATTTACAAAATATATTGATTTTATTGATTAGATCTTTGAATAAACTACAAGATTATGCCTTTATTTGCTTCATTTGAACAAAAACCAAAATAGAAAAAATATGCCATAGTTAGGATTTCCAAACTGTTTTATAGTTAACAAGATAAAATTGACTTGTCCTAGAAAACTAGAGGTTTTTTTGGACCAAAAAACCCAATTTGAAAAACCTGGAATTTTAGTAGTGGTTATTTGTGAAATGTAGTCGTGCTTGCCAATCCACATTTTGTAATAGTGCAAATTTGAAATTGAAATAAAAAGTACCTTATTAATTGTTCATCTTCATTAGCTTATTTGAATATTTCAAATATTTCTTTTTCAACAAATCTATTAAATATTTAATTCTATTTTTTAAATATTGCTTGTAGCCTTTGTTTTTGAAATATGTATTTTTAAAGTTCACATTGGCTCCCAACCTATTTTCTTACATGTAGCGATCTAGTGCTCGCTTGGTGTCCTTTGTTATACTTTTAGTTTTCTATGCTTCAATCTACTTGGTGCTTGCCATATCATAATTTGTGTGTTTCCACTCCATATTATTACTGAATTCCCTTGGTTATTTATGAATGTTCAAACCCAACATTCAAAATTATCCTTCCATATTTTGGATATCATAATTTTTATAAATTCTCATTTAGATTAACATCTCTTATGACAAGGATGAAGGCTTCTATTCATTCTTGAATTTTTCTCTATTCTAACTTGTTTTATCTTTTGTAGGTGTTCGATGTTGTTCTTTCGAATCCAAAGTGGCAAATTTAGACATTTCAACCTCGATCTATGATAATTAAAAAGCTGCTCATTCTTGGTGTCATTGGTGGCCTTTGTTACTTTCCAAAATGTGCCCTTCTTCAAGGGAATTAACGAAAGATTGGGAAGAGTTTAGATGTTTCCAAGTTGGAAATTCGTGTTGGAGTATAACATTTCCTTTTTTGAACATTTGAACATTTTTACATTGTTATTTGGTCATGTATGTTGTTAAGAAAATGTCTTTGAAATTTTACCTTTATTGATGCCCAAATCTCTCATCGATCAATTTGTGTTTGTTTGGGGACGTGAACAATGCACTGCAATAACATGTTAGTTCACACATTTAGTTTATTACTATTTGAAGGATTTGGATCAAGTTCATTTTGCATGTAGAGGTCTGTTTTATGGGGACAAGGATCAAACATTGCTCATTGATGGTGAGTTTAGCAAGGCCTTTCAAAATGCAAAATGGAGTAGACTTTTTTTTGAACCATTCAGAGCATGTGAATTGTCCAAAAACAAGGTGCAATGGTTAGACCTTGCATCTTGGTTGTGGTCTGCATTGAAGGCTTTGCCCTTTGCAAAGACAATTTACGCCCATTTTGTAGTTATCATCTAGTTTTCGAGGCCACCATTTAGCTTTTAATATTCGTCTTATTTTTGGTTTAAGTAGTTTGAAGGAAGTTTGAATGGGGATTCAGCAATAGTGCAATTTCCTTTAGGTGATGTCCTAAGTAAAAATTTCCTTTCCTTGTTTCAGTTATGTTTTCCATGTTTTTCATTTCACATGGGTTCAATTATTTATTTTTGTTTTATATTTTGTCAGTTTACGATTTGTAGTTCGGGGAAATTTCAACTATTCATTTTTGTTTGTAGTGGATTTTGGTCTTCGTTTGCAAATTATGCGAAAACATTTACAGTTTTAATTGGTAGAAAATCATGTTGTCCATTTAGAGAGGCAAAGGATGTAGTTGCATGTTTAACTCTTGGTCTAAAAGGTTAGATGATTCTTTAATTTTGGGTTGACATTGTTTTCTCGTGCACTTGAGGTTTATTTAAGTTGTTAGCTCTTCAAGGTGAAATTCATATTTCATAATATGAAAATTCCTACCTATTCAAAAGGTAAATGTTCAATGTATATGTTCTAGTATGTTTCAAGCTAGGGCTATGATACCCATTGGTGGCCACTAGATGATATTTCTACTGTTATTTTTGAATAAATAACTCTTTTTGATTGCTTAATGCCCTAGGCTTTTGTGTTCAATGTTTCACCAATGATTAATGAGATACATGAATTGTAGCTATCATAAATTGTTTTGTTGCTATTCTATGAAATTGAATGGCATAATACTTTGTAGGTATTCCAAATTGTGTCTTTTGATTTTGCCATTAAATTGCTTACTAAATGTTTTAAATTATTGATTTTGGTGGGCACCACGAAAACTTAGCAGTGTTATGCGATGCTTTAGTTCTTTTCCTTGTTGTAAAGGTCTTGTCTGTTTTTAAATTATGGTGGCCATCAAGTTCATCTATTGTCATGTATGTTTTTTGTTATGATGGTGAAAAATTATTTTTATCAAGATTTGTCATTTCAACACTTTGTTTGGTGTTCACTAGGTTCAATATGTTATTCTATTATTTTTTTAACTTCCAAAATTGATTGTGTATATTTTGAATTATTTTAAAGTCTGGAATCAATTAAATATGTGTCATAACACCATTTAATGTATTCATATATATATATATATATATAAAGGAATGACACCCTTTGAAATTTTTCTTTGAGTTTTCATTATTTTCTAATTTTTCCCCCAAAAAAACCACCAACGTGCAAAAATTTGCCACCAAAGATCAAATTAAAAAAAATTGTTGACTAAGGGGGGGTTGGGGGTGATAATTTAACAGTTTAATGCCAAAATATCACCCATTTTGTTTCTTTTCTTTCGACAAAAATAAAATATATTACTAAATTATTAAAAAAAGTAATATAAACAATATGTTGCAATATTGTCTTTAAAGTTGTATAATTAATCATTTTTATTAGTTTATATTTAATGTTGTTAAACATATTTGATGTTGAAAAAAAATGTTTACTTTGATTATTTAATTAAAATTTCTTCTAATGGACAATTTTTGCCAATTTAAAGGAGGGGCGAGGAGAGGAGGGCAGAGGTGCATCACAACAATGAATTTTTTCCAAAAACAATTTTCAATTTTATCAAATTTTTAAAAAAAATTTCAACATATTATTTAAGGATTTAAACAATTTTGCAACTTCGTAACTGTTTTGAAAGGAAATGTGGATAAAGTTACTTATGGGTGGTTACTAGAATAACATCATAAACTTTTTATTTATAAAATTGTACATAATAAAATAAACCATTGCAAATTTTCAAAACTTGAGCACATTTTTCTCACAATAAAATATGTTTGTTTAAAAGTCAATGAATATAGTTATTTTACATGGAATTAAATTCCATTTACGAAGGTTGTAGATGCATTTTTAAAAAAAAGGATTTGGTTATATTTTATTATTTACAATATGTTATTTTAAATTGTTTTCCGAATTTTCATTATATTTGTAAATAACTCATTCAATAAGTGTAAGATCCTGTTTTTTTTGGTAGCGTTTAAATAGGTAAATTTGTATATTATATAAGTCTGCATTTTAAAAGTTATTTCTTATCAAAATTAATAAATTTTTTTTTGATGTTATCAAAATTTGAAGTGGTTTAGTGAAGACATTTTCTCCATCACGTGTTGGGTTTGAGTGCCGATGAATGTGTGCATTGTTGTATACACATACGTTAATATTACATATACAAATGCGATATATGAAACGTTTATGACGATGGAGAATGTCTTCAAAAGCTTTTGTTAAAAAAATCCAAACCATTACAAGTTTCATGCGCTTATTAAACCAAATCTTTGGGCTTCCTTTGTGGCAAAATTGTCAGATGAGTAGAGGGATTTATCAGAGTGAGAGGGACATTTTCTTCACCAAAATTACAATATATATTGTAACAGTGGACTTTGTACTCATAAGATTTCTGGTACACATTTGCTTGCTATGGGATGCAGTTCACAGCTTGCAAGTCATGTTGCTGCTTGTCAATATGCAGACAATGCTAAATCGGCCAAAGAAAGTAAATGTAATCAGTACAGAAGAAGCACTTCTGCAAAAAATTTCCCCCAGTCTAAACTTTGCCCCATTCATATTCTTAAAAACAAATTGGGATACCCAGGCAGGTTTTTCACTCATAACCTACCATGTTGTGAATGTTCCAAAGGGCACATAACATGCCCAGTGCCATGTTACCTTAACCATAATAGGTATAGCATGTCCAAAACATGCATAACATGGACTCAAATCGCAATTAATGATTCAAAGGTAAAAACAAACAGAGAAAAGGGCAGACTGGGGGAAAAAAGCGCAGCAGTATTTTAGTACTGACTGCTTTCAATTTCTTTGGCCAACTTAACAACTTCCTATTTATGCTAAACAAAAGACTGATGTTCGTTCAAAGGTGGAAGTGTGTACGACAACATGTACCAGTAGAATTGATTTTCAAACTCGTGCAAAGAAAGTACACAGCCACCAACATCCATCTCAGATCTCTCCTCATCTTGCAATCCTCAAAAAAGTGAAAAATTCTTTTGCAGAATTTCTGATGGTCGAGGTACAGAGAGACCCATAATTGCAATCTCCATTAAACAAGCCACAAAATAATCCAGAAACCCAAATTTCCTTTGTACTGAATTCTCCAGTACAATTTCTGAGCACCACAGACCTTTCAAATATTTTGGAAGGCAATACTATAAGAGCAGTTGACAAATAGAAAGTGAAAAGGAAATGAAAAAGACTTTTGACACAAGCCAGATTTACTTACTGGCACGCCCTTGTATCAGCTCAGCACAACGCCAATAAATCTGTGAGAAACATCCACTTCAAAGTATATGAGATGCATGGTTGATGTGGCAGTGACAGAACAAAGAGTGCCACATGAGGCTGCATTCAATAACACCACAACTTCATTTCATTACGTCAAACACAAACACAATGACAAATTGCAGCTCATAATAACAGTGGTATGTGCAACTGGCAGCTTACCACTGACACCATTTACACAACTTCTAGCAAAGCAAGTCTTCAAAGCTTCTTCCCCGCTCCACAGAATCCAAGGAGAGAGAGCATATAAGGTCATTGGGATCCGAAGACCTCAAAAATTACAACAGATATGTGGAAGGGCACAGGAGTATAAAGAGCATGTAATATTCCTTACACACTTACTGAACACATAAATATTTCTTGTACAACTTTTGTACTCTTGGTTGTTCCATACTTTTGAGAAAGAGACACAAAGCTTTCAGGATATACTTTTTACTCCTCCCCCCACCACCCAGAAAACAATTATTCTTTCAGCCACATGACTGTTTCACACATTCCTCTCAGGACCACTGCAAAATACAGGCCCCTAAGCAGTGACTAGGGTAGCATAATGTTGCACTTTCTTGTCCAGCTCATCCTTGTTTGCACCCACAATCTTGTCAACCTGCTTGCCATCTTTGATGAACAAGAATGTAGGCATTGCACGAATATCCCACTCTGATGTCACATCCTGCACAAAATCCAACAGTGCAAAATTCCTTCCCAAATTCAATCCTCTCCTCCACTTAATTTTCTGAACAAAATTGCACAACACTTGTCAAATGCATCTCAAAATTCTTCTACTTTCTTTTACTAAAGAGCAAACTCATCCTCGTGATGGGAACACCTTGATATTTCATGTCTGGACAGCTTCCTAGGACATCCTCCTGAAGAAAGTTGAACTCTTATGGGTCTTATCCATATTATCAGCAACCTAGAGCAAGGAAATAGTACATTGATTACCCCCCCAAAGAAAAACACTTACCGCCACTTCATCAACATCAACCTTGAGAAATATCAAGTTTGTGTACTTCTTGCTCAGTTCAACAAAAATTGGAGACATAACACGGCATGGTCCACACCAGGTGGCTGTGAAATCCACCACAATCTGCTCACATACCAGAACCACTACTTGTCATCATTCACTTGTCTGCAAGACATTTTGCAACTCCATTCCCAAGCACTTTGTCAAAGAGAAAGGCTTATCACTACCAGCTGCAGTTGTGGAAGCTGGTGATGGCCAACTGTAAGGGGAGTGATGGACAGGCAAACTTCAGAGAAAGAAAGAAAGAAAGAAAAAGCACTTACAACTTTTCCAGCATGCTTGGCCTCTTGAATCTTGCTGTCCCACACAGCCTTGTTGACTACCCCAAGCACGGCACCATGATCCCCTGCCATAGTATCTGGAGTTTCTGGGTACCAGACCACAGCGCAACACAGAGCATATCAGATTCCAGCAATTTCCAACAAACGACATACCCTATGGCAAAATATACGATATGCATTAACTAACTGCTTCAGACACGCTTGGTTAACGATCTTGCAAACTTTGGCTACAGGCTCCGTTTGGCCTGAAACTCTCTTCCATGACAAACTCCTACAAAAGCAAAAGTTCAAAGTTCGCTGTAACCCTTGTTGATGATAAACCATCAAAAGGTTCCATCAGGAAAGACGCTAGTCTAGCGGGACATACTACACCTTGACGGCTTCAAACACACCGACCACCAGAAAAAAACACAATCTTCTTCATATACAATCGTGCACGTAAGGAACAAAGTCTGCAAGACCCCTAGCAGAGCAACAGACGACGCATGTACTACCACGAAAATATATTCAACAAAAGAAGACAAAAACAAGATTCCCCGCCAGCAATGTCTCCTCGTTCCTTGAGCATGCATTTCACAGCACGTACGACTTACGCAAAACTATTGAAGCAGCACTCCAAAACAACAATAACAAAAACGCAGAGACAAGACACAACAACGACAAAGAAAACCTGAACAATAATGAAATTTCCTCGTCTCACAACCAAAAGTTTCCCTTATCCACCATGAAAATTCTTCTTAGACGCTCGAGCACAGAAAAGAAAAAGAAAATATACAGCTTCCTTCCACAGCATCCAAAACGCAAACAGAATTCTTCTTACACACGCTCCCGACGCATAACGGCCGGGGAGGGGGAGGGGGCTCAAGCAGCGCACATCTGCTATCAGAAGAACCCGGGAAGGAAAAAAAAAAAGAAGACAAAACAAGAGGACAAAAAGCCGAAAATACAAAACAAACCCCAAAAGACAAAGCGAAAGACCAAATCCCGAGAGATGTTCTACTCACCTGTAAAGTGTAAAGATGAGTGTGGAGGAGATGGATACTTGGAAACGAAGCCGACGATTTTTGCTTGGAGACGAGATCGGTATCGAGACGACGAAGCAAAGAAGCTTTGCAGCAACACTAGTAGCGCGAGAGAGAAGGAAGAATTGAGCGATGGCGATGGCGAGCTTGGGTTTGGTCCTTTTATCGTCGCCTCCGACGGAACGGCGTGCCGTAACCGGTCGACGGGAACCGTGTCGGCCAGTTACGATATTTTCATGGTCGTTTCCGCGTACCTTTCCGTCAACTCGCTATTAACGAATGGCGCGCAACTTCGCGGACGATAACGTCGACCCAGTGATTTATTTATTTATTTATTTTGTGGCGAGACTTCGCCATTTTTCTGTTTGTTTGTTTTTTTAAAGTCCCAGGCAACATGTTCAAGGGAACATTTTTTGGATAAAATTTTCTAAAAAGTCCTTACATTTCAAGGAACAAAGTTATGAAATTGTCCAAAATTTTTGGAGGATTTGGGAAATTTTTTAGATTTCTCCTTGTTAAAATCGCCATATTTAGCTAATAGGTTCTAGTGGTCCACCCCAACTTGTAGTAGGATTCCTAAATTTGGGGATGATTTGGGCAGATTTTTAGCTTCTTTTTTTGAAATTGTCATATTTAGTTAATATCTAGCGGTTTGCCAACTTATTATAATAGCATTCCTAGAATTCTTTATTTCTCTATTTTTTTGTAGCCAGATTTTGGCTAAATCCTTTTGTGGCTGATTTCTACTTTTGGAGCAACGTGAGACAATTGAAAAAGCCAACATTGTTTTTTTTTATTCTTTTTTTGGTGATATTCAAAATATGAAAGTAGACAATCTTTAGGGACCCTTTCATATTATATTGTAGGCAATTGTGGTGGATTTGGTGATTTTAGAAATTTATTTTGAAAAAAGGGAATTTGTGATAGAATGTTCCTCACAAACTATT
>Ga0209611_10007208_pt1 | contig 17895 bp, 16 predicted proteins | sample S1TSphgellanicum_3_FD_187693 | JGI IMG/M metagenome (GOLD analysis project Ga0209611, IMG submission 187693) | Host-associated microbial communities from peat moss isolated from Minnesota, USA - S1T2_Fc - Sphagnum magellanicum MG (SPAdes) (version 2) | ecosystem: Host-associated > Plants > Peat...
AAAAAAAAAAAAAACAAGAACAAACTTCTTCTTCCCATTTACCTTTTTTTCCTTTTCTTTTTAAAATTTGGTTTGGGAGAAAAAAAGGCAATTAAAGAAGAAAGAAAATCTTCTTTATTTTAAAAAATAAATTTGATGAAGAAGAAGTTTCAACAATAGAAGAAAAAGAAATAGCTTATTCTTTTTATTGTTCTCCTTTTTCTTTTTTTTCCTTTTCACTATTATAAATCATGACCTTCTAAAAGGTTCAACTTGATAAAAGTGTCATTTTGACTTGAAGTTATTTCCACCTTGAATAGTGGGTTTGGACATGAAAAACATTTGTTACTTTCTAAATTTAACTAAATATTCAATTTATTAGGACATTTGATTAAAATGACTTTTTTTTCTAGGTATCAATCGAACATCTAGTTGAAGAGAACAAATTAAATTTTTTTTATTAAAATGACCATGCTTTAGTCAAATTGAATATACTAATTTAACACTAGTTAGGTAGACCTAAATGAAGGCTACATGCATACCTAAAACACCTAATTACCTAACCTATTATAACTAACCTACTAACCAAGGTTACCTACATAACATAATTCACAATTTATTAATAAAATCTAGGTACCTACTACCTACCTGACTTCATAGGTTAACCTAGGTAGCCAAGCTAAGCAAGAGAAAATTAATAATTTAAAAAATTATTTTTATGAAATATGATTTTAAAAAGAAATAAAAATAAAATAATGTAAACATTTTGCATAAGGCATTCAAACCCTTGCATGAAATACCTACATGCAAAATACATCTAAAATTTGACAATTGTTAAAATGCTTTAACTAGGGGCACCCATTAAATAGTGAAAAATCCATTAGAATGGTGGGTTAATGTTTCTACTATTTACACAAACACCCCATCTAATTGAGTGGCAATAATTCAAATAATAAGTGGGAGATCATGGAAACATACCTTAAATCTTCACTAGAAGGCATTTTGTTAAGGTAAAGCAACCATAGCATTATAAAATAAGGGATCCACACAAGGTAGGAATCAAGTGTGGATCCCATATTTTGGTAATTCCACAAATTCATAAGACTTGAGGTAAAAACTAGCTAGAAAGAATATTTATGTTTCACTCCAATAACTCACAATTTATTTGACCAGAAATTTTGATCAAATAACCTCAAAAAGTGATATTTGCCAACTTCAATGACCAACAAGTTATTTTAAACATGTTAAAAAAAAACTCAATTAAAAAAGGTCAACCAAAAAGACATAGTCAAAATATTTCATATTTTCAATAAGTATATTTTTCCTTTGAAACTAATTTCTGCATTTGTATAATAATTTATTAGATTTCTTTACTAATTATTACAGTAATTAATATAAAATAATAAAATAATAATAAAACATATATATTAGTTGATTATTATTGACTAATTTTTAATTTGAAAGAAAAAAACTTAAGACTACATATTAATATTTCAGAAATTATTATAATGTCGTAATATTTCATAATTGATTGCTTATAATCATAATAATAATGTAATTTGTAGCTAGACTAGGTTAGCTTTTTTTTTTTAATTATATGGCATTATTATGTCACTTGTTATAGCTAGTATGATTCATTATAATTGATTTTTATTTTTCAATAAATAAAAAATAAATAATTCTTTATACGTACATTAGTCCTTTGAAAAGAGTTTAATAATAACATTATAATATAATAAATTTATTTAATAAAATTTTCAGTAAAATTTTAAAATAATTACATAGATATTAAAATGCAATCAAATTATTATTGGAATATATTAACTAATGTAGGTTAATTATTATTTATTTTTTTTTTTTATTATTATGTCAATTTTTATAACTTGTAAACTATAAATATCTAATAATAATAATTTCAGTAGGCATAATGGTTTTAATTTTAGTAATTATATTATTATTTTTCCTATCATACTAATATCATCATTATGTAATAAAATAATATTAATTTAAAATCTTAATCAAAGATAGTATTGAAATTTAGTTTTTTTATTATCTATGATTAATGAAAATATATAATATAACATAATATTATGTATATAATAATAAATGTCATTTATAATAATTTTAAGAAGTATAATAAAATAGTTTGGATAAACTTGTAATATGGTGCAAAAATTGCTACTATGATTTCAAAAGTGAGTCACCATACCTTGCATTCATCCTATGATTTGTTCATATGCAAAATTTTGCATTGTAAAAAACCACTTACTATAAAATCTAATGGATAGATCAAACTGATTGTTTAATTGGCTTGTCAACTTGTTTTTCATGAAACTAACAATGCTAAGAGTCCATTCATTTTTGACAAAACCAAGGACTTGAAAACAACAATTTCACCCAATTTTGCAAATTCAAAGAGCTTATGGTTGGGGATACTAGATGCATAAATTTTGCCCCAAAGCTTATTGATTGTGTTTAAGTCATTGTCTGTTTGCAAAATTGGTTCAAAATGATGAACCAATGTATCTTGAATAAATATTTTTGCAAATCAAAGTTTAATTGACATCAAAGCAAACATGAATTTGCCACTATCACCCGCCTTGTGAGGGCACAAAAAGTTTGTTTTAACACATTCAAGTGAGTGTGAAAACTTTCTTATGCTTTTGTTGAATTCTTAGCCTAGAATTGCAAATAAATGACACCCAAGATAGTCATAATAACATGATGTGGGAAATGGTGTTCAAGTTCAAAGACAATACTACGAACTACCACCTCACATTCCTTTTTCACCTTGATGATAGCTTAGTTGAATGCAACTGTCGTGACATGTAACAAATCTCTAACACCATCAACAATAAATTGGTAAATAAGGTATTTATGTCTAAAAAGTGAAAATGTGAGGTGCACATCTTTTCCACCCATGGGTAAAAGCATGGTTAAGTGACTCATTTTTGACATTTTGAAAAATCCACATTCTACACTAACTAATTTTTTTGATAATTATAATAATTATCAAACTATAAATATTATAATTATCCTTTATGTTTTTGGTCATAAATATTAATAATTCATTTTATAGATATCCTTCAACATGTTATTGATCAAAACATTCATGTGAAATCTTGAAATTTTCAATGTGAAATGGCAAGAAAAATAACAAAAAATGATGACAACCACAACATTGAAAATTCTTAAAACGAAGAATTTTTTGTATTGGGAAAGTTTAAATGTTTTTTTTTTTCTTAAATTTCATTTGATAATGGCTTATTTTTTAACTTCAATTTCGACACTATCATGGCTTTTTTGAGTTCACATTTTTCATTTTTTTTAATGTGACAAACACAATGTCATCATTTCAAAACTTCACTATGAATCCATTCCTGTCTTAAAATTCATTGATAATTTTTAATTTGATTCCCATTAAAGTCTACTACAACATGGATAATTGAAATAATAATAATGTTAATGTTGAGTATGGCTTTACATTTTCAAGTGATTTGTAATCCCAAAAAATTATAACTATGATAGTCCAAACTATCTACTTAATTGTGTTTTCACCCCATTCATGTCAAAAACCAACTCATGGGGAAGTTTTCATTGGTCAAGGCTTCAACAAATTTGAGTTGTCAAAAGATGGATTTTCAAACTTGACATATGAATCACAATAACGTTTATAAAACTTTTGTTGGGCTAACTTGATGCAATTCACAAAATCACACACTTGAATACATTTCTATCTTTTGCAATTTTTGTCAGCATATGAACATAATTAAGCAAGGCAAAAAAACAAGGGAACCCAAGAATGAGATCTATGTCAGATAAGGCATTCAAGTTTTTCAAAGTAACCCCATTTTTTGCACTTTCAAAATGAATTTTGATAATGCAAGGCATGTATTTCACATATACTCATTTCACTAAAAAATATATGGAGATCCACCTTGTTTTGGCATTTTTGAAAAGCTTACTACCCTTGGTGTTCAACAAGCCAAAAAGTTTTTGAAACTCCACAATTTTTTTAAGGTTGTGAGAAGAAAAAATACAAACTTTACAAAATAGATTGTAGTCAACACACTACATTTAGTTTGATAAAATGACTATTACTAAATTATTTTATGAGCAGAATAATGAATGTCATTTAAAAAAAAGGCAACCTTCTCCTTGAACTACAACCTTGCATTTGTTCAATTGCCTTGGAAAACAATGTTCCCATCACTCCCCATATTGACCAATTTCCCACCTAATTCTTCCAACCCTAAACCACCAAACATTTCAACATCAAAAAAAAATGATGTCAAATTTGTTAAAAACACCAAGTATTTTTACACAAAGAAGGATGGGGACTTTCACTACAACAAAACGTAGCTTTTCTAAAGGCCAACTTGATCGAAGTGTCCACATTGATCAAAGGGTATGTCCATTTTAATTAAAGGTTTGGGGCATGAAAAACACATGTTACATTGACTAAAGTGACCTTTTTGACCAAATGTCAAACCAAAAATCTAGTCAAAATGGACAAATGTTCATCAGAATGGCCATGGCTTAATCAAATTGGACATATTGAATGGATAAGGTTTAATCAAATTGATCATCCTAATTTGACCCTTAGTCAAATGAACCATATTCATTTGATGATAGCCTACTTGTTAAGCCTATGCTACCTACTTAACCTATCATAACTAGTAGTTTAGGTTAAGTTTAAACTACTTATTTAACTTAACATAATTAATAGGCTAATAAGCTAATTGTTAAATAATAACCTAATTAGTAGCCTAACTAAATAGCTTAGCCTAGACCTATCTAGTAAAGTTACCTAGAACGTAACCTAGGATTACTAAACATCCTATAACTAAATAATGTAAGCCTTTTAGGTAGGTATCCTAGATGACTTAGGCTTATTAGGTAGACTTATTAACCATGTAAGTAGCCTATTAACCTAAGCCTACTATAGGTATATATCCTAGGCCTACTGGGAAAATAACATAGGCCACCTAGGCCTAGGAGGTAAGTAACTTATCCTACTAACTAAGTAAGTAACTTAAATCACCTAAGCCTACTAAGTATAAAATAGTCTAACTTAGGCTATCAAGGTCTACTTGGTAATTACATACATAGCGTATGCCACCTAAGCCACTTAGGCCTATTAAATACATAAACCTAACTTAGGCCACTTAGGCTTACAAGGTAAGTAGCCTAACCTAGGCCACCTAGGCCTACTAGGTAGGTATACATAACCTAATTTAGGCTATCTAAATAGGTACCTACTTAGTAAATATGTGCCTAACCTAGGCTACTTAGATAGGTACATAGCTTAAGTAACTTAAGTTAATTTAACCTAAGCTTACCAAGTAAGTACGTAGCTTAACCTAGGCTACTTAAACCACCTAGGATTACTAAATAAGTATGTAGCTAACCTAGGCTAGGCCACCTAGGCTACTAGATAGGTAGCCAAGCTTAGTATTAGCTGGGTAGCTTAAGCCTAGACCTACTCAATAAGCTAAGATACCTACCTAGTATGTTTAGGCTAAATCTATTAATTATAGGTTAGTAGGTGCCTACATAGCTAATTAAATAGCATAGGCATAGGTAGGTATAAATATAGACCTAACATGTACTTATAAGGCTTAATAAATTATAACCTACATGTTACTTAAGTACTTGCATTTATTAATAGGTACCTCCTACCTATTTAGGCTAACCTACTTATAACTTACTTATTTATGTAAGTAGTGTAAAAAAATTCAAATTCATTTAGTGCAATATGTTGAAAAAAAATTCATGGAAGTTGATTATAATATGTTGGTTCAAAATCATGTTCATTACAATATGTTGTTCAAGAAAAATCACATTATGGGGTGGTGGTGCAATGGTTAAGGACTTAATTTTTCAATGTGGAAACGAAAAGTCCTCACATTTGCAACCTAGGCTACCTTGGCTATTTAAGTGACTTAATTAGGTAGCTTAGGTTGCAAAGCCTACTAGACCACCTAGCCTGGGTTATTTGACCTAACCCAAGGGGCTTGGTCTAGCCTAGGTGGTTAAGTTAAATGGCTTAGCCTAGGCCTAGGACATAGGGTTGGTAAGTAAATGAATAAATTATTTTTGACATTAATTATTAGGTTTATTAATTAAGTAGGTAGGTAGGTAGATAAGGTAGGGTAGGTAGAGTAATTAATCAATTGATATATTCATATTAATTTTAAATTAAATAATTTAAATAAAGTAACCAAATTATATTATTGTCACAATGGTGTAGTAAAAAGAACTTGGTAAAAGAACCCCAATCAAAATGGTTAGGTCCAAATTGACTTGTCCAAAATGGCATTTTGGTCAAGTTGGACATGGGGGCAAAAAAACAATAGGGGGGTTTTTTTACTGAAATTTTCAGTAAAAAAAGCTAGGATTTCTTCTACGACTTCTTCCATGCTTGAACCACATACAAGTGGATGGATATTCACTAGATGTTTTCAATTGTCATGAATTCATCCACACTAATTGCTATGAAGGTAACAAATTAACAAATGTGATTTTTGTAGCATCCAACATAACACAATGTGCATGACCTTTGCCATGCCCCAACCAAAATTATCACACCAATGTTTTTTGGAAAGGTTTCTCACCTTCAACAATTGTAACAAGGGCTTCATATTTTTGTGATTAATCATGGGCCATGCATGAATAAAATGGACATCCCATGAATAATTAATCCATAAGTTTACAACAAATTGAACATATTTACATATCTATTCAATGGGGATATCAACCAAAAGCTTGTCAAGAACAAAAAGCCAATCATGAGCAATGTATGCCCCCCCATTTTTAGCATGCACCAAATCCTTATACACTTAAAGAAAATTATTGTTTACAACCAATGTTTATAACTAAAAAATGTGATTTGTAATTTCTTTTCAACTAAAAACAACATTTTTTAGTTATAGAAATTGGTTATAAATGACAATTTTTCTTCTAATGTGTAATTGTAAGAATCTATTTCAACTCCAAAGATTGAGACCTTGCATTTTTCAACTACCAACATGTGTAAGCAATTGTTCATTGGAACCAAGAGCTTTTCTTTCCCTTCCACATGGGTGAAAATTTTACACCGAACCTAATGCAATAAAGCTTTGCAATTGATGACACTTTTAGCCCATGGCAAGTGGGCAATCCAAACATCTTGAAACTTTCTTATTTATAAAGTTTCCTCTTTTTAAAAAAATTCATTGTTGGATCATTTTCACAAATGACGACGTGTGGGCTACCATCAAACAAAATGACAAAAGGAGATGACTATGAGGAAGATGATGGACTAACCTCACTTCAATGGGGCAAGGAAAGAGAGAAAAAAGTTTGAATTTAAAATTCTTTCACATTTGGAAAGGGTTCATGGATGATGTAAGTAGTTATCAGTGTGGATTTGGATTCTAGACTTTGGATTGCAATAGATAAGAAAACAAAGTCATAATGAAAAATTGAGGAAAAAAAAAGTTGGAAATGAAAACCCTAAATCTAAATTCTCAACCTTAAATCTATTGCACAAAGCTTGCAGTAGAACAAAACAAAAATTCAATTCAAGAGAAGGATGTGGAAATTGGAAGTTTTTAATTGAAGTTTAGGGCCCATGTGTGTTGAAACTTGTGAACCTAGTCCTTAGAAGTTAAAACTTCAAACTTCAAATTTTGGCTTCCAAGACTCATCATTGAACTTCTTCATGCTTAATGTTTGAGTGGACACTTCACACAATGATGTTCAATGAAACTTTTAGAATATAAAAATTACAAGCCAAGATGAAAATTCATGTTTCTTCACTCCTAATTCTTGAATTTTTTGAACATGTACAAAGGTGCTTGAGTTTTGACTAATCTCAATTAATTGAAAAATATTGAAACAAAACAAACCATGCTTGAGCTACAAATTTTTGAACTTGAAATTGTAGGATTTGAGTTGAAAATTGTAAAATACATGTGAAAAAGGACTCTAGAGTTGTAACCTTGTAGCAGTAATTCCAACTATTTACATCAACAATTTGGTTGCTTGCAATTTCAAGTCAATATCCATCTTGTCCATTATATCTCCCCACATTTCCAACTTGCCTTTTGCCCCCAAGTCCCAAGTTCCAACCTTAAACCATAAGCTTTTAAAATTGACTCAAGTACCAAATTCCAAAAACAACATCACAATTTCTAAACAAATAACAATTTTGATTAAGATTTCACAATTAGCCTTGCTAGTGATCAAACTATTAATATCATTTGAAGTCCCCATGCAAAACAAACTATTGCAAAAAAAATCATATGCACATAAAAGTGCTAATGATTTTTTGGTATGTTTTATTCTTTGAGTGTTGGCAAATTGTTTTCAAAGCAAAGTGTGATGGTGAAGAGCTCTTTAATGATGGTGGCTCTCTTGGTGAAATGATGAGAGGGGGAATGGCAATGGCTAGGTTTAGGGTTGCAAAAAAGTGACAATGTTACCATTTGTTTAGGCAAACTAAAGCAGATGAAAACCTTGACTTTACAATGAAAATGTCATGCCATGATTTTCTATTTGCCTTTTGGTGATTTTTTGCCCAAAAAAAATTGGTTGTGTGGTTGAACCTTTAGTTTTTGAAAACAAACTTTCATGGAACTTTTTAATGAGGATAAATGTTAGTTTCATTTTAACATCTCCAACTCTTTAAACTTTTATTTTCCTAGTCTGGGTAACTTTATATATTTATATATAACATGTTGCGCATGATGTGGTGGCTAGAGAAATCTTACTTACAACACTTAAATAATGTGACAATTTAATTTTTTTTCCCAATGGAAGTTGAATATTTCCATTACTTTCACAATTTTCAACAATATAATCAAATTTAACAACAATGAATTGTGTTGATTAATTCATCCCAACACAATATCATATGCTTATTATTTTATCATCTACACAATTGTTCATCATTGGTACTACGCAACATCGTGAAAACCTAAATATAAAAACATATATACAATTTTTTAAAACTAATGCACCCAACTATGTGATCCCAATAATAACAAAATAACTCGTCATGTAATAATTTTGCCTTGCATGGGAGGTTCAAATTTTTAAAAAATAATTCCCTTACTAATTTGAAACTTCTCATCTAGATGAATGCACTTCTATAGAACATGCCCATGGATTGTATACACACATTATACCTCAAATGCCACTCAAACATTAGTTCAAGTCAAGCCAAAATTTTATGCCCAAAATTTACACCAATCAATGCATAGTCTTTCTTTTGATGGGTTAAGCCAATAAATAAATAAATCCTTAACTTAGTACTAATAGGTACATATGAACTCTAAAAGTTAAATAGAGCTCCCCACCCTTGCAAGCCAAAAATATCATAATATTTTATTTGGTTTGCATCACTCAAATGCCAAATATTAATTAGTTTATTTTTCAAAATCAAGCTCAAGAGCAAATTTAGTGATAATTTATGAAAATTTGGACTTAACATTATGGCAAACTAAAAATATTCAATTGATTGATCATTGCACTTAATGCGCATGAAAAAATCTCATGCAAAAATAAATATATCTCAATTTTTTTTTCCCCATCACAATTCTTGATTGCAAGCACCAAAAACTCCACTTCATCCCATAATAAGTTAATGAAGCACAATAAACATTAGAGCTATTAAAAAACTTGGGGTAAATCATAGACTAGCTATTAAAAGAGTGAGTAATAAAAACAAAGAAAACAAATACAATAGTTAAAGTTCCCTAAATAAGCACATAATTTTTGTTAATAACTTTAGAAGTTGTGGGCAATTGAATTCTTTTGAAAATTCAGTATTTTGAAAAATAATATAATTTAAAAAAAAACCGCCAGTATTGCTGAATAGGAGGTTCAGTATTGACCCAAATTGTGGAGACATTTGTTGCTCAATTGCAGATGCTAAGAGAGAAATTGGTTGCTGAATTGTGGAGAGATTAATTGCATGGACATGCTTGAATGATTTAAATGGGATTGAGGACGTCGGGAAGTTTGCACATTCTTGTGTTGTTGTTGTTGTTGATTTTGACAAAGTATGAATCGTCATCAGCCGTCGACGCAGGAGGGAGAAGAAGAAGAAGAAGAAGAAGAAGAAGAGCAAGAGGAGAAGAAGCAAGACTTGAAAGATCTTGTAGAGAAACGTGATTTGGAGGTCTCTTCGTCATTGGACTCAAGTCGGATTTTTAGGGTTCAAAGCCGGCGTCGAGCCTGTGATGTCATGGTTCATGCCTTGGAGAATGAACACATCCGGTGAGTGTCAAGTCACACTTCCTCTCACCACCCAATTCCTTTGATTGGATTTTTTTTGCAGCAAAATCAATTTTTGCTGCTATGCTCATCTCTCCCAAACCCCCACCTCCCAGACCCAAACTCTTAGCGTTGTGGTTGAATCGAACTTAGTGGTGATGGTTTCCTTTTCAGGATTGTGGAATTCTTGTTGTGAGCCAAAGAAACAGAGAGCAATGTCGGAACTGCAAATCTTCTTATGTAATTGGGTCTGAGATTATCATGTTTTTTCTGCAATTTATTTACGACAGATTCTGATATCTGGTTTTGCCTTTGTAGATTTGATCAAAATTTTCTCACTGCAAACAAAATTGCTTGCCCATTGAGGATTTGGTTTCTGCAACCAGACTAGTGCTTGATCAAGGTGGACATAATTTTAAAATCTACAACAATGGGCTTGAAGTTGCAGGTTCATCTTTGGAATACCTGGAGAGGAGAATTTAGCATTACTGGATTCGCTGCGAGGGTCGAGCATAAGGATGGTGATCACTCGGCATGAGCAGGCAGCAGGTTTCATGGCAGCAACGATGGGTCGTCTTACTGGGAAGGCTGGCCTGTGCTTCTCGACGCTTGGTCCTGGTGCTCTGAATTTGGCCACTGCTGCTGCGTATGCACAATTGGCTGGCTTTCCCATGGTGACCATTTCTAACCTCCCTCTAGTGCTCTTCAAGCATATTCTTCACAGAGAGCTGCAGACATTGATCATGCTGATTCTATCCAGCAAATTTGCATTTAGCTGAATTGCATATGACGAGCTGAGGGCAGGAGTGAGTGACACCCCCTAGGATGACTTGGATGTGGGGTTGGTGGCCTCGGAATATAGCTGATGATCACAGGTCAGAAACCTATCCGAACAAGTAAGCAAGGTTCCTTTCAGATTATTGATGTTGTGGATGCGATGCGACCAATCACCAAGGTATTGTAGCTCAATCTTCCCTTACACAGCAATCGGGCAAAGAAATCCTTTGACATTTGTTTGCCTTGGGGCTTAAATGCACACATAAAATGAAAACATCAGATGCACAAACATATTCTATGGCCCCCCCCCTTCTCCCCCCAATCTGACAGTGGAACTCTGTCTCACTCTATAATAATTAATTATGTGTGAGAGAAATGAAGTTTGAGTTTTTGGATAATTGTGAGATATGTGGATTGGGGTTTTTTGGTTGGGAAATTTTGGGTGGCAGTTCACAAAACAAATTGCAGATGGAGATCTGGTGCCATCAATGGTGAGGGAGGCAATTCGTGTGGCAGAGGAAGAACGGCCAGGGGCTGTGCATCTGGAGCTGCCTGAAGACATAGCCAGTACAATGACTGATGCACAGGCTTTTCCAGTGTATCCAGTCAGAAGACCAATTGCAGAAGGGAAGGCCATAGCCAAGGCCGCCAATTTGATTCATGCTTCATCCCATCCTCTTCTGCTCATAGGCGCTGGAGCAAATCGCCAACAAACACAGAAGATGTGAGTTGTGGTTAGTCCTCACCTGCCTTGTTGTTTGCATGGCAGTCATTTCCACATCTTTCAGTGCAATCCTTCCATGGTTCTGTGATCGGGACTTCCTGAAACTTTTGTACACCTGGGATTGAAATAGTTTAACAACTTTATTGTTCTTCCTCACATTTCCAGCCATTCCTGAATGTCAGGCTCCTGGAGTTTGTTGACCGACTTCAGATTCCTTTCGTCACAACGCAAATGGGCAAAGGTGTTATCAATGGTATACCTCAGGCTTTGACTCATTTTCTCTTTGTCCAATATTATTCTACTGAACAGCTGTTTTATGTTCACCAAATTGTCTATAAAAGCTAAGTATCTGATGATAATGATGTTAACAATTTTTTGTGCAGAGGCCCATCCACTTTATCTAGGTTGCTGTGCTTTGTCAGCCAAGGACTATGTGCACGTATGCATTGAGAAAGCAGATCTAATTATCAATATTGGGCATGATGTTGTTGAGAAACCTCCCTTTTTCATGCAGTACGTAACCAGATTGGCAAAAATAATTTTATGGCTTTCAAAGAAGCTTTTGTAACTGGTGAAATGTATTGTGACATCCTCCTTAACACCCACTTGAGCCATTTGTGATTTTAGGGGAGAAGGGGTTCTGTTCACTTCTTTCCTTCTCTCTTCTTACAGAACTATCAAGTCCCTGGGATGTGAAACAGAAGCCAGGGTTGATGTCCATTCCCATAGAGGCATCAAATAGAATGGATACTATCTCTGTCATTCAGGTCATTTGGGATCTAGTCATGTACAATAGAAGCTGCAGATCTGTAATCACCCACCAAGTCACATTGGTAATGGGTGCAGTGGATCCTTCTTTGCAGGCATGGAAAAGCTCCAATGGTTATCCATGTGAACTTCTACACTGCAAAGGTGGACAACATCTACTTCCCTCAGGTAGATAGCATTGTTTGTACCTTTCTCCCTGTCTGCATATCTTTCTATGCAGGCTGCAAGAACTTCAACAATTGACTATGTGAATTAATAGTGTACAAGCAGGAAGTGGAACCTTGCCAAAGGAGTCCTTAACCAGTAGGCTGATTTTCAGTCAAATCACACTACACTTGAGAGAAATATTCAGCAACACTGGACAGGATAATATAAGCAAATTTGGCTGTCATGCAGCTTGAAGTTGTGGGAGATATAGCAAATGCAGTTTGGCAATTGAAGAATGCTCTGCAGCAGCAACAGCATTGGAACTATTCCTTCATGATGCAGGTACAGAATACTGAGCTTCATGACTGTGTGCAACTATCTCAAGAGAAGGAACATCTATGGTTGTTAGCCTCTGGCACTGGTACAATGAAGCTATGCATTTGTTGGAACTTTGAGGTGCTATCAACTGAATTATTTCAAAAGTTCCTGGAAGTTTAGTACTTGATGGGACCTAAGAATATGACAGTCTCTTGAAACGGCAGGTGAAAGCAGATCTTGAGGAGCACATAGGCAAGGGTGCCAATGACACTCGTTTCCCATTGACACCGCAGCGTGTAGTGTCTGATCTCCGGTATGGATCATTTTCCATGAGTCTTGGAACACTACATGAAACTTGGAATCTAATGCTTAAAATCAGATCAGCATCAGTAGTGATGGAAGCAAGCTGGTTGCACATTGTCGTCTTCCAATCTTCTGTAAGCTGAGGATGAAGAATATTGGGACCTGAGTAGTTTCTGATCAACTTTTTCCTGCAAAATCACTCTAGGAAACTTTGCCTCATGTGCAGGAAAGTGATGCCAGCTGATGGGATTGTTTGCTTAGATAATGGTAAGTGTGGGTCAACATAGTTGATCCACTTTCGGCTCATAAGGTTCCATTTCCATGTCTGTCCTTTTTTTTTGCTGCAACTTTCTTTTCAGGTACAAAGATTTTCCCATTGTGAGTCATCATGAGAAGTGGATTACCCTCTAATCAAGTTTGTTTCTTTTTGTGTTTGCAGGAATGTTCAAGGTTTGGTTTGCAAGATGCTACAAGGTTTGTTCTCAAATATGTGCTCTGGGGAAGAGGTTCGAAGAGGTTCTCAATCACACTTGCATTGAAGAGCTTGGCATCAAGCATTTTTCAGTTGTTTTCTTGTGGTCTTCTTAGTCAAAGGTTTCTGATAAGGATTTCTGGGTGCACCAGAAAAGGAAAAATTGGAAGGCGCTGATGGGATGGTATGTAGGGAGTGTGTGTATGCAGGCATATGAGCCCAACACATTGCTCCTTGACAATTCTTTAGCAACTATGGGAGCAGGACTACCATCGGCGGCAGCAGCCTGTCTCCTTCATCCAGAGAAGAAGGTTGTGGCTGTTTGTGGTGATGGAGGCTTCATGTTAAATTCTCAGGCAGGATTCCAGTCTTTCTTCCCATTGGGTCCTCAAGTTAAGAAGTGGGCATTGGAAATATTTATAGCTTAGATAATTCTCTACTTTCCCCTTTGTCCCATTGCTGAACTTTTGGAGTGAGATTGAGCTGTAGACCTCTTGCAAAAGTTTGAAAGATCAGGCAGAAAGAGGAATTTTGCTAGGAGCCAGCAGGGGCATTGCAATGTGTAACAGAGAAGTTTATTGAGCATTTTGATGGTTTTTGCAGGAGATGGAGACAGCAGTGCGTTTAGATATCAACTTGACCATTGTTGTTCTGAATGACAATGGCTTTGGGATGATTAAGTGGAAGCAAAATGCTGCTGGATATTCCATGTTGGTCCCCTTGCACTCTCTGTTTTTGGTATCTACTTGAAACCACCATGCTGATTATGACAGAGTGATTCTGGAGGTCCTCATGTCCAATACAAAACAAAGAATGGTCAGCCTGCAGCAGTCCCCAAAGGAAATGCAAATGTGTTTTGTAGTGTCATTGAAGTAGGACATTTGTGAAGATGTTTGAGGCACATTACAGGTCCCAAGAAGGCTGTGCATCTAACTCTAAACAGTGAAGAATCCTCTGGAGCAATCCTCTTGAGAATCTGAATCTGGGTCATGTTTTTCCAACTCATGTTTTGCAGGTTTGGTTTAGACTTGAAGAACCCCAATTTTGTGGCGTATGCAAACAGGTGAAGCCAAGCTTCATGCATAGGATTCTGAGCTTTGAGAACAGTCACAAGGAAAATTTACTTATGCGGGGTCTTTTTGTTAGTCTGCAGTTATGGTGCCAAAGGCTACTGTGTCAGAAGTACCAATGAGTTGTCTTGGATGCTTCATGATTGTATCTTCGGTTCAACATCAGGTGTGAAACTTATTGAGGTACTTGACTGCTTAATCCTCCTGACCTTGTCTTCATGCACCATCCCCATGACCCTGAGACACAGAAGCAGTAGAGACCACATTCCTGATTGTAGGAGAAAAAAGATAGTTAAATGTCACTGGATGAAACATGAGTATGTGCCTTGTCACAGGTGCCACTGGATTACACATGGGCCAACCAGATTCTTGACCATGAGCTACCGGGCCTCATCAAGAAGCGACAATCGATGTCTGAGGCAGAATCAGTGAGTAGGAGGAGAACCTCATTTCATGGTTCATTACTAAGTACTATGATGATTGACTGCAGAAAAATCAGATCCAACCCATCATGATTCAAATGCTAATGGAAATACTACCAGACCCATGATGCGGTTTTGTTCTACGATAAGTCATAGATGAAGAGGAGTGCAAGTCAAGCAAATATGAAGGGATTTGTTCTGGTTCTGAACAGAGGATTTCACCAGCATTATTCATGGCGGTGAACAGCTCAACAACCATGTCCAACAGTTTGCTGCAACCCATGTCAATTCCAACCATGATCAGTGAGGCATGACCCCATTTTGATTTTGAGCTCTGATCTATCAATGTGCTCTAGTTCATAGAGACATATATTTGTTGTGCATTTGGAATTGTGTCACTGATTGTCTCATTTAGAGAGCTATCATAAAAGAGAATCAGCTTGTTAGGAAACATGGTGAAAGGGTCTCTGCATGGGGAAACAGAAAGCATGTGGGTCTTCTGAGGAGGAGGCTGTTTCAATGGAAAACAGAGCAGCAGAGATGGAGGAGGAAGATTTGGCTTCAACTGCAGTTTGTGAACCCCTATGTTCAAGGATTGCATGCACAACAGATGCAGCAGTTGGTGTGAGCTATGTCAGCAGTCCCATGTGTCCATCAGACAGGCCTGATTGTGTCTGTTTGACCAATGTTCATCTGGAATGCTCTGAATGTGGAAGAAGCTACCCTATGTAGCTTTGCTTGCTTGGGGGTTAAAGAGTGCTTCAGTACTGTGTACTCTCTTCTAATGTGGAGGTGGACACACAGGTGCTGCTGCTAAATCCTTTTAGTTGCTAACCTCCATGTGGAATGTAAGAACTTCTATCAACCTGAGCTTTGCCATAATCAGGCATGGCAAACTGTAATGAACTGTACACAGTTTTGTGAAACATGAGCATTTCATCAGTTGGAATGCTCAGAACTTTGTTCGGGATTGAACTGCTGTTGTTTCTGACAATTTTTGATCTTTCTTGCGCTCTCTTGTTATTTTTTGTTTTCCACAAGTACAAGACCCCCATACTTCAGTGCAAGAATGCTACTGTTGAAAGATTGCAAGGATGTGGTCGAAGGTTGAAAAGCAGCTGGCTTTGTTTTCCTCCTTTCATGCAAATCTATATGTTTAACTGACTGCATGAATTTGCTGAATTTTAGTGGTGCCATTCAATGCACAGGATGAGGCAGTGGTGATGCTTTTGTGATGGAACCAATATGTCACTACCCCTGGGACAGATGGCATTGTTGAGACACCTCTCAGCAACATGTTTGTTTTGCTCTGAACCAACTGTATGGAAATTTCTCATTTCCAGATTGACTAGCTGCAGTGCCGATGATACTCTTGTCTGACCATTATACCTGTATAGATCTGGTTGAGAAGAAGTTGAGTTTTCAGTACCTTCTTGCATGTGATTGGAAGTGGGTGATTACTGTGTGCTGGGGATGGTGAGTGTGGATATGAGCAGCAACAGGGTCACAACAACAACCATGTCAGTTCAAGACATGGAAACTATGGAGGTGTAGGATTGTAGGACATGCTGGAATGCAGACCATGAGATTCTCCTGCACAGCAACACACATTCCACCAGGTACTGAACGCTTCAACTAGCAAACCAAAGCTTGTAATCAACTACAGATTCCAATCAGTTCTCAAAGGATACTGTGTTTGTAGTAGGACTCCATAGATTTTCAAATGAGTTTTTGCAAATCAGGAGATGAATATTGAGTGAATTGGGTGTTGTATATTGCATGTGGTTAAGAGATTCAATTCCAATACATTATCTTGGTGCATCACAAACAACATAGCATGATTTAGGGTTCAATCCTTTCATGTGGGAGCTTCATGATATTTTGAGTGCATTGAGGATCCCACAGAATGCAACATTATCGGGGCATAGTAAGTTGTTGCTGATGGGCAAATGTTGATGGGCAGGAATAAAGTTTGCAACATCAATAGACCAGCGCGGCCAGTTTTTCATGATCCTTTTGAAGCTCATGAGTACAAAAAACACACTCAAAGTGAGCGTGTACAGGGCCTACTCCCTCTTTTACATCCCCCTTGCTCACCTCTGATAGCAAGGTATGGAGTCTCATGGCTCTCCTTCATTCTCATTGCTTATTAATATCTCCCGTGTCATGACTGTCAGAACCCTGTTGTATGAGGGCTTCAATGGAACTTACCAGAGTCTTCGAGGTCTTGCTCATAGTTGGGTTTAAATGATTTCAAAACTTGTCAATGAGGGAGTGATGATGCCTTTGATGCAGACTCTGTCACCATCTCCTAAAACTTCCCTTGAATCAAGAAGCAAATTGTTCAGCATTTGTAGAGCAAAACAACTTCAGAACCATGGAAGGGGAGGAAAGCCAATATCTCTCATAAGAATCAAGAAATCTCCATTCTCACAATTCAGAAAAAAGCAAAGCAAGGTTAACACTTCTTCAACAAGCCATGGAAAGACACGGAAAGACAAAACAGAGAACAAAGGATCAAGAAAAAAAAACCAAAAAAGACCAAAAAAGCAAAAAAAAAAACACAAAAGTGGCATGGACAACAGCGCCAGTCTCACACCTGTTCAGGCTCCATTAACAGTAGCATGTAGGATAGTGACTTCTGTATCACAA
>Ga0209611_10007209_pt1 | contig 17895 bp, 14 predicted proteins | sample S1TSphgellanicum_3_FD_187693 | JGI IMG/M metagenome (GOLD analysis project Ga0209611, IMG submission 187693) | Host-associated microbial communities from peat moss isolated from Minnesota, USA - S1T2_Fc - Sphagnum magellanicum MG (SPAdes) (version 2) | ecosystem: Host-associated > Plants > Peat...
TTTAATTGTCAAAGCCCTTTTTATGTTTGTAATTCAAATTCCCTCAACCCAAATTCAATATTTTTTTCCTGGTGAATTATCACGTTGTCTCAACAAAAAGAATTATGGTATTTTCTTTACCCATTTTTTAAAAAATCAATAACTGCTAGGTAGGTGATTAATAGGTTTAGTGATCATTGGGTGTTTTCTAGATAATCGACTAACACTAGTTTAAACTTCAATCCTCCACTTTAAACACTGCATCATTACCACTAGTTGCCAGATTTGGTATCATATGTCCGAGAATCAATTCTTGAAAGTTGTGGAATGATAGTTTAAACCTTCAAACAAATGCACTCGTTTCAACATCGAAGAGTTGGTCGCCAGAATTATGCAATGTGTATTACAGATGATGAATAGATAACCATCTTCAAATTCTTGAAATACATGCCAAATTGAAGAGAATCTTGTAGTGCATGTCTGTCATGCCACATAGAAGCTAGATATGAAATACGTGCATGATGCAGAGGGAGAAAACAAAAACGTTGCATGTCGGCCAATGATTATCACAATCCTGTTGCTCTGCCCCCAAATCACCACTTGAATCAATGCATCCACAACACAACTCACACATTCCATCAAAGTACATTTACAAATATATATGGAGACAGTAGACATATTCAAGGGTGCCAATCAATTCCATACACGGATGATGGTTTTTGTTCATGAATTGTTGGTGGTGACAACAAACTGTATTCTAATGGGTAAATATAATTCTTCTACTCAGTATCTAGTAGCACATCTAGTCATAAAAATACACCCCATATTAATCAACACAATTTTGATTACCTAATATCTAATTTAATTAATGGAATTCCTATATCAACAAGTGTACCAAGGAATTATCTATGAAAACATATAATTTGCATAATCTGAGCAGTTAGTTTTGTGGCTGGTCTACTCAGTGACGTAAGCTATCCCATGCCCACCATATCAGCCCTCCAATGGTGGTTTCAATGGCAAGGTTTTGGAGAAATTGATTGATCTGTTGCCCTCTTCTTGGGGCACCACCATTCCGTGACCCCCGAGCTCCAACGAGATCTTTGAAACGTAATTGTTCTTGGTTGTGCATAAGTGCATGCACTATTCCTCGTAAATGACCCTTTCCAACAACCCCAACTACACTCCGAGACCCACTGACAGCCTTGCTTCGCTTCAGTGACCATGCAAGATACTGACAAAGAAAAGAAAAAACATTCCCAGTGTGTACATTCATGTTAATAAATCTATGTCACACTTCATTGAGTCCAATGGATGCTTCTCAAAAAAATCCTGAATGAGAAAAGCACAACATAGTATCAACAATGCATTTTGCAATTTCACACACAAAAGCTTAAATTACATATGCATGTCATACCATATCACGTTCATGGATGAGCGGCTGCAACAGGGATGGAAAACGATGACCCATTTCCTTAAACATTGCAGAGAGTGCATCATCTGTCCTCAAAGCCTGCTCCAGAATAAAATCTACTTAAACCCATCAACATACAGAATTTCAAAAGAAGAAGAACACATGATACCTACATGTCACCAAAACAAAACATACACAAACTGACAGGGGCAATGAGCCAGATCATAACAAGGATTTAGTGTGTTTCAACTTGTGTTGCTATAATTGTGCAGATGGTAGTTTCAAAGTTGCAAAATAGTGACAAAAGGGGGAAATATAAATTGTACAACAGAATTTTAACTTGGTGCTAATCTGTCAACAACCCCTACATCCAAATACCACAGAAACCTTCATGGAAGAGACTAGCATATACATCGTTAAAAAAAGCCCCTTGGACTACAATAAGTTTGTACTCTTCTTCTAAATATACAGATGTGTTGGACTCAAAATTGCAGGGTAATCTTAGCAATATTCAAATCAAGGAACAGACTTCTGCAGGCGAAGGGTGTAGGACAAACCTCAAGAGTCTCTTCTGAGGCATCAAGATTTGAGGCTGTCAGGGCTTGAATGAAAGTCATGGCCAGGCGTAAACTCTCGTCCCACCTTAGAGCATCCCATGCTCTTTGCAACTACAGTATCGTGATAATAAGCAAACAAATATTTAGCTCTAAGCTGAACATGTGTAATAAAGTTTCAAACACTTCTCCTTTTATGCAAATTGTTGGGGATCTGATTGACAAAACAAAAAAAAATCTCATGACTCGACCGCTTCCAACAGTAGGACCTCCCATAGAATTTGAGGAGTTTCAGTTTCTCTGAAAATTAGGAACCATGGAAGTAACAAATCAAAGGGTTTCCAAATTCCAGGTTTGAGAACTCACAGTGATTTCAATTGGGCGGTCTCCAAGTACAATTTGGGCTCCAATTTCCTCAGCTGCTTTGCAAGCTGCTCGGAACTGAAAACCAAAAGTCAAATCACAGACTCAAAGTTCATCCTTCATTTATATGGCCTCCCTACCCTGCAATTCTTCTACAAGGGGTTAACTCTCTATCATGAAATGTGAACTTGCAGTAGGTACTACAGAAATCTAACCTCTTCTCCTGTAGCAACTCCTGCAGAGCTGGAAATGCGTTTTGACATTGCTCCTAACAACAACCGTAACACCAGTGCTGATCTGCCACCTGTCCCATGTTCCTCAATTCTTATCGTACAATATTGGAATACTAGTCACCACTGGAACACCAACCTCAACACAGGACCAGAAATTAGATATAGAGAATTTGAACCAGAACACATAGAAGAAGTGTGGAAAAGTGCATACCGAGCTCAAGACTGCGACTGACAGCAGACCCAAAGTTGTCACCACTCATTGACATCAGATTAGGATTCTGTTGTTGTTGTTGTTGTTGTTGTTGGCCTTGCATAAGATTTGCCACATTGGATTCTGTAATTGGTGCTGCTGCTGGCACCACCACATCATACATGATGCCTGCCCTGCCTCCCCCCCATCATCAAAATTCATCACTCCCATCTTTGAGCATCTCTTATCATCTCATCTCCTCTCATTGATAATTTGCAATTGCTACTTGGAATTCACTTCCTTCAAGTAAATTGAAATCACTAAATCCTTCACTTCCACCTTCAATATCCAATTTATGTTTAAGAATAAAATCATACTTAAGAGTGGCAATCTGACAAATCACTTTCCCTAAACCCTAAATCCTAAACCCCATTTTTAGATCATTAGATTTTATCTCCTGACATCTCCCATCAAAAGAACAAAAACAAAGAAACTCCCCTTGCCTGCTTCTGCAGAGCTCTACAACCACATTTTCAGGTTGCACTGCATTCACTACTCTTGTGACCTGCAGACACAGTTTTCCCTCCTTTTATACATGAACTACCACAGTGCCACCATGCAGCAGCAGCAGCAACTTCAAGGAGACCAAGCATACATACAATTCACAAAATACTTACAGACAAGTATATACAAAATTCAGGATTCAGTGCTTAAGGCTCTCTGGATTAGCTGCATCAGTGGGATTAGGGTTTAGGATTAACAGCTGCTGAGAACTGGTTTTCAGACTTCTTTGGTGGTTTTACTCCAATGTTCAGGGTTTAGAATTTAGAGAGATTGATGGCTCTCTATCATTGAGATTAGGGTTTAGATTAACAGCTGCTGAGAACTGGTTTTCAGACTTATTTGGTGGTTTTACTACAGTGTTCAGGGTTTAGAGAGATTGATGGCTCTCTCTCCATGGGATTAGGGTTTAGGATTAGCAGCTGCTAGGAACTGGTCTTCAGACTTCTTTGGTGGCTTTACTACAATGTTCAGGGTTTAGGGTGTAGAGAGATTGATGGCTCTCTCTTAGGCTTTAGCTTCTGATGCGCCTTCTTCAAGGTTTTGTTTTCTCAAGGGTTTTTCTTTGTGTCGCTGCTGCAGAGTGTGTCTGTAATTTCTTACGGCAGTGTGATTCTCAGCAGCCAGGAATTGCTATGATAGGGTACGAGATGCTTTGCTTGCTACAAAAACTTAGCACAAAGCTCTGGAAAATTTTGCACCAACTACTGCTTACCTGCAAGGCCGAAACCCTGGACATGTGAGCAGTTCCAACCACGAATACAACCTCAGGCTCCACGTACCCATCGCTACGGCGCTCCACATAATCCACAGCTCTTTTCACGACCACTAGCGTACCATCTTCCACCAGATCCATGAGCTGCGGGAAGTGGGTCCGCACTGTTTCCACAGTCTGAAGGCGCGTCTCCGCCCGAAAGTCATAATCTTCCGGAGGAGGAGCTACTACCACCCGCGACTTTGCGGCTGCTGCTGCTGCTGAAGCAATAGCAGAAGAAGAACAAACAAGTTGTGACTTTCGGTATCGGAGGTGAGCATGGGCAGGAGAAAAAACAGCAGAAGCAGTAAAGGAGAGGAGGAACAAGCGAGAGGAAGAGACAGAGAATTGCGTATGGCTACAGCAGCAGCTCCTCGCCATCGCTGCTACTGCAGCTACCAAGATCCCGAGCTCTCTCTCTCTCCCTCTCCCTCTTCCTCTTCCTTCTCTTCCTGTGAAATTACAAAGCTCACAAAACCCTAAACACCAAACCCTAAAATGCATACCCTAAACCTAAACCCTAACAGGAAGGGGCTTTTACTGCAAATGCTGCAATTATGTGAATTTTGTTTCAATTTTAAAGTTTTATTTATTTATTGATATAAAACAATATTTTCGTGGTTTTTGGGTCAATTTTTCATTTTTACCTTTTTTTTAAATTAAAAATTATTTAGTAATTTTTGTTAGGAAGGGGATTTTGTCATGAGTTGTAGACAGTTGTGTGATGATTGTTGGCAATTTTTTAGAATTTTAAATACTTTTTTGGCGATTTTTTTCTTTTTGCAAAAAATGAGGAATTTGTGTTACAATATTCTTTTCTAGATTTTTTTTAAAAAAAAATTTAGGAAAAAATGGCGAAAATCTGCCAGCAGTTTTGGAAACAATGTGATTTTATAGTTATAAATTTGACCAAATTTTCTAATTTTTTTGGGAAAGATTTTGGCAAATTCTGGATATCACAAAATTATGTGAATTTCTTAAATTGTAAGTAGTATTTCTCAAATTGACAAGAAAATTTCTCATAAAATATTCATTTGCATTATTATTGAATATTCTCTTGCAACAAAAACAACAAACAACAACAACAATAATAATAATCATCTTATTGTTGTATACTACTAATAATAATAATAATAATAATAATATTATTATTATTATTATTTCATTTTTTACAACTCTATTGAAAGCATTTCCTGTTCATCCACCATCCATCCCTGGTACCAAACTCTGTTCTGCTAATGCTAAGTTACATGGACATTAGCATTTTTTACTTTGGCTGCAAAGAACTACCCAAATATCTGTGTGTAATAATAAATTAAAAAAAAACCCCATCTTTCTCCTAGTTATCAAAGGATTTTTTCAAAGGTTTTTTTTTAAGAATGAAAAATAAGAAAATTAATTGAAAAATATTTTACTTCCAAAAATTTTTTTTAAAATTTTAAAAGAAAAAAAAAGAGTCAGAAGATATAGCCAGAATCCTTTCTCATTCTAGCTCACCTAACAAAAGCCTTTGTACCCTAAACCCTAAACCCTAAACCAGAGAATTTTCAACACCCATCTCTCTCTCTCTCTCTCTCTCCAAGAAAACCCACAAACCCATGTTGAAAGAAGGCCTCTGAGTACTTAAAGATTTTCCAGCTGATCAACAAAATATACTTGAATTGTCTGTCATTTTGGGAAAGATGGAAGCAGGTGCTGAAAGACAAAAACCCAGACTGAATGAACCAACAAGCTAGAGAGGGATGGATGGTGGATGAACAGAAAATGCTTTCAATCCATTCATTGGGTTCTAGTTCCCTAGCCTTAACCATGGTAGTTGGGTTTAGTCTTTTTGTTTTACCACCTTACCTACTAACAACTCACTTGCCCCTTAACCATCTACATGCACTTACTTATCTGGTAGCTAACCCACACTCCAACTATCTAACTAAATGTACCTACAAAGACCTATCTTTTACAAGATCCTTTTAGGTTTAGGGTTAGCTCGGTTTTAAGATTTTCGTGTATCTTTACCTACTAACAACTCACTAGCCCTTGCTTATGTATTAACCATCTACATGCACTTATTTTAATCTCATAGCCACCCATTATCCTACACACTTAAACATTCTACCTCCTCCTTTCCAAGACAAGGATACTTAACTCGGTTTATATTTTACTACCTACCTATTAACAACCCATTAGTCTTCACTTTATGTTCTAACCATCTACATGCATATACTTACCTAGTAGTCACCCGTTATCTTACATAACTACCTACTTAGTCTCACATATCCGATAAATAAATGATAGGTTACCAAGGTGAAACCTGACATCAAGGTGGGTATCAATATTTGAACATACCAGCATGGTACTAGTATTGGAATTTTTTAACAACTTTTATACTCACCCTGGTCTTGGTATTAGGGTCCAAGGCTGATTTTTGGTGGGTATGTGACAAAGATGTACTTTGATATTGAGAGTTCTGTAAGAGCATCTCCACCGGTGGTGCTCAGTATGTCACTCTGGATAATAAAATCAAATGTCTACGTATAGGCTTTTTTTTTTGGGCAACCCCACCAATAAAACTGTAACTGGAACTGCATATACGTGGGAACTACTAATAGCAAACCACCTGGACCAACCATTATGATCGACTAATCAGAAATATTGAGCTGCAAGTCTGGTCCAATTTAGTACACTCTTTTTTTGAGGTGCACACCTGTGTTGCGACTTTTACTAGCCACGTCAAGGTGCACGAATTTGGTGCAGAGAAACCAATTTCCTGAGCTAAACAGTCAAGGTGCACGAATTTGGTGCAGAAAAACCAATTTCCTGAGCTAAACAGTCAAGGTGCACGAATTTGGTGTAGAAAAACCAATTTCCTCAGCTAAACCGGCACATTTTGACTTTTTCACAATAAATTTGACTGTCTGGAGTCACATACTGAGCACCGGTGGATCTGCTCTAACCTTGATATTAAACTGGTGTTTCCTCAACTACCTTGCAAGCAGGTATTGGTATGAATGAGGCTGGGTATTGTCTCACATCATACCTGTCTAGTCTGTTCTTTGATACCAGGGACAGTACTAGTCTAAAATAAGAGGGATCCAACTTGGTACCTGCCCAACACCAATCATAACAGACCTTGCGTGGATGTTGCACTGGCGGTTTGGCAGGTAGGTGGGGCCGAACAAAAGATTGATGGATGGAAGGAAGTGCTTTGGAATAGAGTTATCCAAAGTTCCCACTATATCATAACATCCCCATGACCCTGCAAAAATATTTCTCACATCCAAGTTTAGTTATTTACTATTTTCCAACCCATAAAACTAAAATTGAGACTGCAAATAGGGTGGAGACTACCAATAGCAAACCACCAAGACCAATCATTATGTTTGACCAATCAAAAAACAGGGAAGACCAATCAGATCATATTCATTACACTCTTCTCTAGAATTTTGTTAGCCTTTGCTGTGCGTTTCACCAGCCTCAGCGAACTGTGCAAAGATTCTGGGCCAAAACTTTTTTCGCAGAGCCAAAACGGCCATGTTTTGACTTTTCGTCATCCAATTTTAATTTGCACGGTCATATACTGAGCACTGCTGGGGATGCTCTGAGCCCTTTCAAGTTTGCAGTTCTGCAAGCAAAGGTCTTGGGTGTAGCCTATATTTTTTTTCTCTCTCTCTCTCTCTTTTTGTAAGTCTTTGACAAATCTTCACAACAAATTCAAATATGGAAACCACAACAATATACATCCATCAACCCTTGCCAATGTCAATGCACCTGCACAGAAAAGTCTATGAATCACAGCCTGAAAACAGTCCGGATCAAATCCAGTTAGGCCAGTGGAAAATGAATCATGGGGTGACACCTTTTTCTTCCATCTCTTATGTTTTTTTATAAAAAATTTCAATAAAAAATGATACACCTTTCGTTCACCGAAAATGCTAAATGATAATAAATAAAATAAAATAAATAAATAATTTATTTTTTTCAAAGAAGTGAATAAATGTATGATTGGGGTCTGTTTTATTTCTCTCCTTTAGTCTATCATATATTTTCTTTTTTTTTGAAATTTTGCAATTAAAATCACAAAGGCCTTTTCATCACCATTTTAGAGGAATCACACCAACTCAAATAAATATAAATATAAATATATATGTGAGAATTGGCCCATTCTAGTTGGTGTGCATGAGTTTCTTTGTTTCCTTTTGTCTTCAATGTAATGTGAAAGATGACTTTTTCAAAACTCAAAATGGGCCCCCCAAATCACATGCCCTCGCACTTGTCTTTAGTGGAAGACTTTCAAGTGTGAGAAAGTCCATAGTTGAAAGTCTAGGTAGTTTCAAGTTTCAACACTAGAACCAGCATTTTTTGCTCATCCTCCTACTATGAGCTCACTTTCATTTTCAACACTCTATCACCTCACCTCACCTCACCTCACTTTTGTTGCAATGACCCACCCAAGACCCCACCCAATCTTAGAAGAGTATCCAAAATGCACCTACAAGATTTTTGTGAAGGTTTCTCTCCACACTCCCCCCCACCCTACTACTACTTCTCAATAAACGTCCACAACACGTAGCCAAAAACCTTTTTTGACCATCGATGATCATGAGTATCTCGACTACTAGTGAAAGTTTTTAAAACATAATTTGTTACCTTTTAGTAAAGAGGGTGAGTATCTCGTTTATTCGATTGAAAAGATAGAAATGTGTATATGAAAAGATTATGAAAGATTAGGCATATGCCATCCATATATGTACACCAAGAATGCCAAAATGGATCATTCATGTGGCAATTGCAATGCCTCATTGAACATTTTATAAGCTTTTGTGCAATAGAACAAGCAAAATACAAAAACGGTGTAAAATAATGCCTTGTTGTTGGTTGGTGTGACCCGTATCAAAAGCCTTTTTTGGGGGGGTCACACAAACTTTGTGGAACCCTAAACTTCTAGAGTAGTTTACACTTATACCAAATAAGGCTTGCCCTTGGTTGATGAAAGACTCCTCAAATTTCCATTCATGTTTCACGAACTATAAACTATGCAACCAATGACATAAACTTGCCAAAATTTTGTTGCAATAAACCACTACAACTAAAAGGGAAAAAACAAATGACATAAGTTTCATATACATATATGTATATATAGATATATATAGCCCAATTAGATGATAAAGCCTTAATTCAACTCGTTCATTTAGTTACTATAACCAAACAACATAACTGAATTTTTTGGCTAAAAATATTTACAAATTTGGCTAGAAATGTGTGTTTTTGTTTGTTTTCTAGCCACCAAAATTTGAAATTAAAGAAAAACAAAACAAAAACAAAAGGTTTAATTGTTTTGTTTTTTGAAATTGCAAGATTTCTCTATTTGGGTTCTAGTATGGTAGCCAAAACTTGTGATAATAATGGTAGTAGTTAGTACCCTATACTATACTTAAGTTGGATCTTGAGTCTCGACTTTTCACGTGTCTAGGGTTTAATTGTTTCATGTCTAGGGTTTTATTTTTTGGTACTCTATTACATAAAAGAAAGATTGTGAAAGACGAACAAGAAAGATTGGAAAGCTTGCCAAACTAGGTATACAAGTTTAGAGGACAAAACACAATCATTTCCATCTCTTATGGAAACATTTGAAGCATCCTACTTTTGGAGTCTACTTTTATTTTGTATTCAAAAAATTATTATTATTATTTCATTGGGGGAGTGTGTGTGTGTGTTTTCAAACTTTTCAAGCATCTGAATATCATCACTAAAAATCAAAACACAACATGAATGAGACCACATATATATATATGACACATGCATGAAATTGCTTGATTTGATTAAAATTAATCAACTAAATATCATTGATTATGATTCTAATGAGTTTTTTATAATAATAATTAAAATTACTTAATCTTTTTTAAAACTGAACTACCAAAATAATAATGAATTAAAAATTTCATGTTTTCATTTTTAAAAGAATATTCACATAAAAAGAAAATACAACATTTGAAATATAACAAAATGAGATGTGAAAAAAGGGAAGAGCAAACTAGTTTTTTTAAATTTCAATTTATTATAAACATAACACATAATTACTTTAAATGTGAAAATTGAATTTAAAAAAAAATGAAATTAAAAGGATCAAAAATTAACTTACTTTAGAAAACTGAAGACATGTGAATTTTAATAATACAACTTCAGAAATGAATTGATTTCATTGTGGGATTTTTTTAAAATAAAAACTTAATGTAATTATTATACTTGAAATTTCTGCAAATCACAATATCATAAATTAATTTTGACCACCTTCTCAAGTCTCAACAAAACCAATCCTTAATCATGGTACATATAAGACTAAACCAGGCTTAATTCATTAGGCATGACCAACCCATTCCCTCAACTAAAGCTCCTTTTACATGACCCACAATATTGCAACCCCATAATGTTGCATATTTACTTTGCATGTAATATGATTCACAAGCAACTTTTTATTATTGGTTTGCCTTTTTTTTCTTTTTTTCTTTTTGTTGTCAACCATTATTAGATGGACAAAATGAAATCACTAACTCCATCATGGTGCTTTCCCCAAAAGCAACTATTGCAATGAGCCATTATATATATATATTTTTTTTTTATTATTAATTTTTTTTGGATCACAACATAAAGGATTACTAGATGCCAACAAAAATGGGCATTGGAACAAAAAAGAAAAGAACATGGTATATAGATGTAACTTTGAACATGTTGATAAGTATGACTTTGAGCCTAGAGGCCCAAGAAATAGAATCTCTTTCATTAGGAAAGGACCCAAGGTATTTTAAGTTATATTTCAAGCTTTGGAAAGCCCATTGCCACCACACTCATTGTTCACATTGTAAGCTTCAAATCATTGGGAGACAAATTTTTAAAATTTATTTATGTTATTTATTCATTTCTATTATTGTTGTCGTTGTTATGTTGATTGTTAATAATGCAAAATGCAAGTAATGGGTGCATGGACTAGCTTTGCTACTTAGAGAGTTGTAAACTTTGGTTCCCATAAAAGACATATATTTGTGCATGTGTTTGTGTGTGTATGTGTCTTTGGGAAATCGACTTGGCGTCCTAGCTAGTGAGGTTGATTGACATGGAATATAAAATTTGGAAAATTCGTTGATTGTGTTTTTAAGGAGTAGCAATACTTTACAACTACCAATATCATATCATAAACATGTAAAATATTTTTTTATGTAACTCATTATTGAAGCTTTTATAGGGTATAGAGAACCACTTAGTTAGTCATCCTTAGATGTCAAACTAAGTGTCTCCCCTTATTCCCTTTTTATTTTGGGTCACTATTTATATGACATCTACTTGTGCACTAAAAGTTTTGTGTAGTTTTTCTAGATGTACATTAGATGTTATTTATAAGGATTTTGCCAATTGTGCCTTATGTCTAAATCCTCACATTGTTTCTCTATTTGGAATTATTAAAGTACTCCAAAAAAAAAAACATGGAACAACAACAACTCATATCACAAGTTATATTTGAAATAGTGAATTTTTAAAAAATTATTTATTCCAATTTTGTGGTATAAAAAATTTGGGTACTCATGATTTCCTTATTTTTTTTGGATTATGTAAATTAGTTATCCCCAGGTGAAATTCCCTTGGTTGGTTGTTATCTTCACATATTTTTCATTCTATCCAATGTTCCCAATAAACCCATTTTGAGATCTTTACGTTATTTCCATTCAAGTTTTGAATATGTTTCCAAATTCCCCATGTTGTTTTCTCTCTCTCTCTCTTTCAATAGTTGTTTTTAATGATGTTTATCAATAGCCCTCATTATTGTTCTTAAGTTATTTAACAACTATCCCACACTATATGACTTCCCAATATAAGAATGGTGCCACAAATTGATGCACAAAACTCATCTTCAAAGGATGGAGTCCAAGTTTTCCCCATTGGCACTTGGGTTCCCTTAAACCATTGTGGGCCGGGTATTAGATTTTGCACCAACTCTTGTTGAGTACTCAATTGGTTGGAGGTCAAAATTTTCAAAGGCCCACCCTTGCCTCATACCCACCCAAAACTGGTTTTCAAAAACCCAAATCGAGGTAGTTTTTTAAATTTCAAATACCTGGAAAGGGCTGTTATTTGAGTGGGTATTTGCCTAAGACCCTGGACATACCCATATACACTTGTAAGATGACCATGAATGGCCAACCCTATCAACTTAATGTTGCATAGAATAACATTGACATCAATTAGCATTCCTATTGCAAAAGTCCCATGTAACATTAACCAAAGGTTTTTTTTTACTACAAACCAAAATAAAGTTTGAAAGTATTTTTTATCTAGATTGGATAGAATTTGTTAAGTATTGTTTCCAACCCAAGAAGTTGGTGTGTGACCAAAAGTGACATGGCAAACAAAATGTTGGAGGTGTGAAAGCAAGGCTTCATATGACATGGATTGGAGTCAAAAAATGTGAACACATTTGGGCTTTGGGTTTTCAATTGTCTATATGGAAACAATTATGGGTGCGGAGTGTTTTCAACCGTGCATGTTGTGTGTGTTGTTTGGTTTTTTGGGTGTTCCAAATTTTTGCTATTCTTGGAAACTTGGGGGTGTTTGAAAGATGAGGAGGTTGCTATGGAAAATTGATGGAACTATGTATGGATGAAAATGTGTGATGGAGGAACTAAGTGGAGGTGCAAAGAATTGGTTAAAGACATGCAAGTGAAAGAAGGCATCTTCAAACTAGAAATTAAATACATACAAAAATTTGCATTGGTGTGTGTTGAATCGTAGGAGTTAGTTTTTTTGATTTAGGATTAGTTTTCAACTATAGTGATACTATTGGATTGTATGTTCATTGTTCATTAACAATAGTTAGGTTCAAAATTGAAATGTATCAATCATCAAGGATATTAAGTGTTAAGGACATTAGTTTCACATGATGAATGGAGTTCATTCATACGGATGTTCATCAATAACTTATAATTAATTATTAATTCATTTCTAATTAATTCGAAGTTCATTTTGAATTAATTTTTAGTTAAATTTTAGTTAACTTGTAATTCATTTGTAATTTGAAAAAAATTGAAAAACTTCCTTGGTCAATGGGCACATAAAAACTTTCATGGAAGTTTTTTTGAACTAGGTCCTCAAAAGGGTATAAATAAAAGTAAAACCTCTCATTACCTTCAATTTGTTCAACACTAATATGAAATACAATCTTGTTATATAGTCTTGTTTTGTTCCTTTTGTGTTTACATTTTCATATTTTATCACAATAAATATTTATTTACACTTTCATTTGCATATTTCATGTTCTTGTTTTTATCTTTTTATGGTTTGATTTTATGTTATATGCTTGGATTTAAACTTAGGTCTATTTTATCATCGTTCATCTCTATAGTTTTCAAGCCCTTAACAATAAAGGTCAATGTTGAAATGTGAAATAATGTGAGAGTTTAAGTTTTAGAATTTTGTGCATGTAAGGTTGTGGGGAATCTAACATTGTGTAAGGAATATAACAAAGTTGAAATTTCAAGTGATATGAGAATTGGTGAGATGAAGCAAAAAACCTATTTTCTAGGTATCCTTAAAACAAGTAGTTTCTAAATTCACATTGTAAAGTTCCATGAAAGGCAAATACAATTTAAATTTGCTAAAAAAATGACATTGATAAAAAAAATTGCTTTGGGTGTCTAGTAGCTTATGATTCTTGGAGAATGTGAAGTTGTGTGGAAACAACATAATGATGGAGTAGACTATATAATTTGGATGGAAAATATGGGTTTGAATGAGTGATTCATTTGCATTGCATTAAAGGGAATTTAAAGAGCTCAATAATGGTTTAATGAACATAAAAAATATTAACCTTAAGCCAAATATCAGTATCACTTGTTAAAATGAATTTAGTTGTGTGCATTGACAAGAATGAAATTAGATGGACAAACCCATTTTTGGGTGATACCACTAGGATTGTCACACCCAAAATTTTGAAACCCATCCAACTTCAAAATAACATGGGACTAATTTAAGGAAAACTTAAAAGATTATTAAAGTCATGTAAAATTTGAAATTTCAATTGAATTTATAAAAAATGAAATTTCAATGTGCAAAATGAATGGTCAAGGGAAAAATTTCAAGAAAACAACACTTGAGGTTCCTTTGTTCAAAAACACAAAAGAATATTTTTCATATTTTTTAATATTTTAATTTCTATGAAGGTTTCAAATAATCTCTCTTTTTAAAAAAAAAATAGATAGAGGATTGAGGCAATCACAGTATTTTGAGAAATTTTTGAAGGTTAAGATTAAGTCTTGAAAGGTCATTACATTCGTGTCTACAAATTTGTAATAATTCTCAAAAAAAAATTCAATCAACAATTTGAGTCATACATTAATGACTATAGCTGATAAAATAAAAGTTACAATGGTGCAACTTGACACTTAATATAAGAAGTCAAGAACATCAAGAACATATGTTAAGAATATTTCATAAACATGTATTTCTTATTTGTGTAGCCTATGTAAGTTTCTACAAATTTTCCATAATGTATACATCAATGGGGAACACAAAGCTCATGTGGTGCAAGTCAATAATAAAAATCATAATTTTAAAATCATATTTTTTTAATTGAATTAAATTAGGTCTACCTTTCTTTGAGTTTTGGTGAGATGGTTCGAATTAGTGGTACCCTTGGAGGATGGGTTTGTTTTGATTCTTGTAAATATTGGTGTTGTGTATCATAAGGAAATGCAATAAATGATTTATATGAATTACTAACCATAAGAAAAGGTTGATAGTTATAATATATGTGTGAGAACTTGAGTATTTACTTCAATGGAATGAGAAGGATTACAATATTGCGTTCCTTTTTAAGTTCCAAGTGACCAACAAAACTTCAACTCATTTGTAACAATTTCCATTGTGATTATGTATTTGCATAATTATAGTAACATGTTCTTTGGCATTGAAATTTAATACCTAACCATGTGAATCATGTGAATTTTTTAAACACACGATATAACAATACAATGGTTAAATGGTGGGCTCATTTGGGCACCAACATTGGTTCTTTGGGATAATGATAACAAAATGCTAGAAAAAATCATTGTTTAATATTTGATTTGAATATTGATTCAAATGTTGGGTTCATTTGTAGGCAAATGTGGCTCTTTGTGACAATTATGACATGCTAGCAAATCTATTTAGCAATACATAGGTAAAACTCCCGGTCACCTTGCAAGTGATAATGAGTATCTATTATTGATAATTTGGATTGTCTTTTCTTTGACATTAAATATTCTAAAATACACATATTGCTTGTTTCCCAAGCCTCCACCAAAAAAAAGTACTCAAAGAGTTGGTCTTATTTAGGAAAACTAAATTTATGTCAATGGTATGTTCAACGGGCAACATTACATTACAAGAGTATGCTAGGTACCAAGCCCCATTAAGGTGACAATTAAACATATAACTTCAAATGTGTTGCAATGTAACAATTACGTACACACGGATGGAACCCTAGGTGGTGAATTACGTGAGCTTAGTTTACCTACAAGATTATGCAACCCATAACCCACTAGTGCACCATCCATTGAAAACCTCGAATATGGGTGAACCACAACTGAGTAACCAAGGTGGAACCATCCATTGAAAACCTCCAATATGGATGAACCGCAAGTGAGTAACCAAGACTCCATCTTGGTAACTTCTTGAGTAAACCCTCCTCCTACTTCCTCCTTACCTTAGTAACTACTAACTACTTATGTACATGGGTAAGCATCATACATAAGTAGGTAGGGATTTCAGAATGTAAGTGGTTGCAATGTAGGTAGATGAATGTGGATGGTTAATATTGACCATGGTTAGTACTAACCCCAAACTCCTCAAACTTCACTAAAGTGTCACATGATGATTCTCTATCTATTTCTACTTGTCCCTTTTTTTTTGTTTTTCCTCATTTCCTCTCTAGATAGACCCTTCAAAGTTGCAACCTGATAATTTCACAAGATGCTACTATAGATAGAAAAAGGACCCATCTAGCTACAAGCCCAAATGTGCATGATGGTAGTAGTGGGAGGGGGAGGGCATGCATGATAAGTCTTTTGGCAAAAAGATGTCAATTAGTTTATCTCATCTTTTGCTTTTGCAATTGAGTGATTTCATAGTTGATGATTGTTGTGTTACCAAATGAACCCAAAAGCCTTTTTTGCATCCATTACTTACACCATAGTTTCATCATGTCATATAAGCTTTTTGCAGCCTAAAATGGATATATGAAACTTTTCCAATGTAATGAAAGAGGAAGTAGGGGTGAAGGGAAGGGAAGGGGAGGGGGAGGGGAGAGGAAGGGAAGGGCAAGTGTGTTCCATGAGATTCCCTAACACACGGGATACTCCAACTCCATGGGCCAACTCCATGATCAAATTTTGCTCAAGCATCCACATTTTGTTAGGTCATGAATTATAAAGCTTTTAGGGGGGGGGCTTCCTTTATAGGAACCAAACACACCAAAAAGGATGATGAAAGTTGTTGGAGTGTTGGAGTGTGGTCCACTTGAGGGGTTAGGGTAGGGTAGGGTAGGGTAGGGTAGGGGAGGGAAGAGGTAGGGTTGTGTGTGCACCTATGTGTGTGTGTGTGTGTGTGTGTGTGTGTGTGGGTGGGTGGGTCTTGTGGCAAAGGAAGACATTGTTATGAGGATACCACAATAATAATTCCATGGATTCCAAATGGGAACTAATATCCCCAAGAAACTAAGTGAAGATGCATGCTCTCTTAGTTTGTGGAAGGCATTTCCAATTTTTTTTGCATGTGTTCTTCCCTCCTCCCCCAACTACCTACCCCACTTGCTCAATAAGGTTGAATGATTTATATCATATGGCACCTTCTTGCACCCTTTTCATGTAATTTGGTTGTTGTTGTTGTTGTTACCTTTTCATGTGCATGATGGAGTTTGGAATGGTACCCAGCTTTGTTTTAAGGTGAATCAACTATATTGGTAGCAAAAGACCAAAGATGAAAGAGTGTGCAAAGAAAGACTTGCAATTATTCAACTCGGCTAAAAAAAATTTCTTCATCATCATCATCATCATCAATTGCCACACTTGTAACTACTTGAGCATTATGGTTCAACACTATCATAATCCCCAAAGTGGATTATTAAATCATGCTCGTATCAAAAAGGTGAGGTGTGTTTGTTATGCATGATGGCCCCCACCATTTGTGTAATATTGACAGTGGATATTGTATGGTAAATTGGTCATATAGCTCGGGAACAAATTACAAAGTTAAATTTATTTTAATGTGCATCATCATGATGTTGTAAAAGGAATTTTTTTAATTTTATGATCACTACTATTTCTTTTTGTGTTTTTTTGGTCATCTCATCAATTGCAAGCAACCCAAGAGGAATCTCAAATTAAATGGTGATAGGTTCTAGGAACCTATCTGAACATTTTAAAAAAAATTGTTATAAAATCAAAACCAATAAGGAAATCTTTCAATGAGATTTTCATTTATATATTTAGAAAAAAAAATCTCACAAATTTTTTCTCAAAAAATAAAATAAAATAAAATAAAATGGAATATATGTGAAAATATTCCCTTTTCATAATATTCTTTTGAATTTGTGAAAAAATTCACAGGAAAAAAAAAAAAAAGGCATGTCATGACATGTGTATTTGAAATTTTCCAGTCCCATTGTCACATTTTGGAGGAATTGCATGAATTTTCTTTATTTATTTATTTATTTTTGTGTATGATGGGTGCCTCAAAAACCATTTTTTGAGAAGGTAGTTTTGTATTTAGTTTTATAAAATTATAAATTGGTGACAAAGTCACTTAGGCCTAAGTGTATCTGGTTTGGA
>Ga0209611_10007210_pt1 | contig 17893 bp, 15 predicted proteins | sample S1TSphgellanicum_3_FD_187693 | JGI IMG/M metagenome (GOLD analysis project Ga0209611, IMG submission 187693) | Host-associated microbial communities from peat moss isolated from Minnesota, USA - S1T2_Fc - Sphagnum magellanicum MG (SPAdes) (version 2) | ecosystem: Host-associated > Plants > Peat...
TTTTGCTCGACGGGTGCATTATGCACCAGGTTCACACTAGTATCATTGATTAAAATAAGATAGGTGTTTTGTTTTGTTTGTGTTTTGTGATCACACACCTTAACCCTCCCAATTTGGGTCATGTTTTTGTCCCATAGCTATAACCATGATGGTTAGTTAACCACGTACTATCTTCTAACCATCCAAGATGTGGATGATAAAAAAAAAAGAGTTTATTCAAAGCTCTCTCCTCTCTCAAAACTTTTGATCACACAAGTGTGGGATGATAAAAGCAAAGTTTATCAAATCTCTAGTCAACCTTGTGATCACACAAGTTGCACGGGATTATTTTTTTAAAATTATTATTACTATTTCGGGCGGGGTTGTGACTTTTGTTGGCCTAATCCTTGGGCCATAGTGAACTTGCATTGACCAACGCACCATGCCGGATGGATGATTTGTGGATGAAAGAAACTTTTTCCATTATATCCTTGACTCATAACAAGTTAAGGTGGTTAACTTTGCACAAACCTTTTACACATGGTAACCACTTATGGTCCCTACATACTTATCTTTGGTTCATACTTCCATAAGTAAGTAACTAGTTACCTAAGTAGGGGAAGCGGGGGGGATTGGAGAGTTTAAACTTTACAAGTTAAGTTGTCAAAGTGAAAACTTGGTAATTTGATTGCCACAATAGAGTCAAAAATGGGTTTCCAATGGATGATGCATTAGCAAGTGAGTGTCATATGATTCTAATTCTAATTGTTGAAGTGCCAATTGCTCATAATATCAAGGCCATCATCCCCCCATGCAAAAACTACCACATGTAATGATAATTAAAATATTTGATAGTTTCAAATGTAAGTGTGTTTTCCCATGCTTTTCATGTTTAGGTTCATGTTGTCAAAGCTTTCAGATGCATTAATCATATAATTATTCAATACCAAACAACACACGAACTCCACATATTCAAAGGTGAATAACAAAAAAACCCATGTGTGTCAAACCAATTTGTAGGTAATTGAGATCCAGCATAGATTATACCCATGTAAGCATTATTTTTTTATATACAATTTTGTAGTTTTCCATGAGTATATCCCAATGTCAACTCTTTTAAACTCTTTTCCAAGTTGGTGCGTCAACTCTCCAAATGAAAAGATCAAATATCCTTAAACTACAAAGAGACATTGCTTTGCAATACAAATTGTCATATTTGCCTTTCAAATTGTGTGATTTAAAATTTCAAAACTCTTTAGAAAACTAGCTGACTACAATATAATATGCTTTTCCCTACAGCAACAGACTAATTTCTGCTTCACGTGAAACCTCAAGAGGATTTGGCATGAACTCTCTGTCCTAAACCCACAAGAGAATTCTCATTCATGCATTCCCGCAAAATGCATGGTATTATTGCCATGGTATTTGAGGTGAGCACAAAAATCACCTCAAAAAAATGGCCCCACTGCAATGTCTGAGAGGTACTGTGATCCTCACGAGTGTCCAGTTTGAAGCTGAACTCACTACAGAGTGGGTCATGTAGGAGGAAGTTGAGCTCAGGAAGTTAGTTGCGGGAATGCCAGCCAACACACCAGCAAAGATCAATGGAACTGACTTGTATTTTGTTTCTTCATGATGTTGTCCATGACATTTGGACACACCACATACAAACAAAACTGAAGGTCAAATATATGAACAAAGCTGTCTATGTGTGGGTCACGAGCTCCATCTGTGGGGAAAAAGAGAAGTGAGAAGGCAAGTACCTCAAAAGACCAGGCATTCATTCAGGTGCCCTGGATTATTATGCCTGGTTGTGGTCCAGTGGCACATGGAAAATGAATACCCTTCCCACTGAAACAAAGAGCACTGTGACTAGCATACAGATTTCATTCTCAAATCACTGAGGTGCAATTTGACAACCTAGCATAGGCTATGACAATTTAAAAATAACCTCTCACGTGCGCTCAGATGAGAGGGTCACAAGCACAAGAAATGCTGAAGCTTAACTAGAGTGCACTCTTCAGCCCGAGCTGAGAGTGCACACATTTCCTCTTTTGTAAAGCCACTACACACATTTTCTTCTTGTAGTATGCCAGCAGTCCATCAATGATGCTCATCATGGCCAGGTTGTCCACCCACTCCAGTAACCTTCAACTGCAACACCAATCATGCCTCCACTGTTATTACCCACATACTTGGTGTTCTCAACGATAAATAACTAAACAGGTTGTCCTCCCTTCAGACCCCAAAATGCTCTCCATCCAGTAACCATCTTCATTTGAGGATTTGAACATGCATGCATTATAACTAAGATCTCACAATGGGAATGAATTCAGCATCCACTCTTCTCAAGTGAGTAGGCCAACCAATAGAAAGCAAACCATTGCCAGAGGTGGCATCTTCATAGCAACATAGCCCAAACAAACAACACCTTCTAGAATTGTGTACTCCTTTTAACTAATTTGATCAGATGCCAGCCGACCACATAAGGAAACATCCATGCTATTTCCAAAAACACCCTTGCACATATGTAAAATTCTGTTGTCACCTGAAAGACTTGTGAGCAGACTGGGCACTCGTATGGTTTGCCCTTCTCCAGATGGAACCATGTCACATCATGCTCATCCTCTGCATACCATCCAGATCAGTTTCAGGTCGTTTTCCTTAAGCAATAATTCTTCAGAGTGGAACAATGTCATTTCCAGTCTAAAGCATCAGTTGTTTCTGTCAGTAGGCTGTCTCCATGTCAAATCTCCAGGAGTTCTCTTGTATGGACATCATGTTCATAAACTATTCCCACCAGATTATCCCACTGGAGCTCAAACTTGGCATGTAATATAAGACCAAGATGCTTACCACCAACACCTCCTGAACACCCAACTATCCGTACATCATAGTGTGACTCCACAATTGCAGGTGCATCCTGTACAATGAACGAGCAATGAAAAACGCTACAAAAACAAAGAGATTTCAGGTACAGTAAGTGATGTGCAGTTAGGATTATAATTCCTGGCATGTTGAAAAGAGAAATCTACAATAGAGATCACAGACACTGTAGAAAATTGTTGGCCTAGTTTTGCAACTCAAGAGCTTGACAGACCACCCCCAGAGCCATAAACTCCAACACCTTACATGGGTTCCAAAGGGTCCACGAGGAGGATCCAGATCAAATCGCTTTTTGCCCTGCAATTCATATGCAAAATGTCAGCAAGACCTCCAAAATAAACCAAAAATCTGTGTACGTGATAGCAAAATGTGCCAGCAAGTAAAACCAAAAGATCCTTTACCTCACGCTTTGCTTCCAACTCCTCCCGCTCAGCTCCCGTTGCAATTCCAAATTCATCCAATTGACCTAAGCAATCAGTGCAGGATGACATCAGGTGATCTTGCACTTCCTTCAATCCTCATTCTTGTTGCCTAAACTGATGGAACAAAATCCTTCAGACCTACACCAGAGATCTCAAACCTTTAAAGAGCCTCCATCCATTTCCAATAGAAAACATTGCTAGACTGCAGAATGAGAAGGTATCACAGATCATTCCAGAAATCTTCATCTACCACGAGTCACATTTGTCCAGATTACTTGTCCAGGAGAAATGTACAGATTGCTGGAAAACTATAAGGAACTTTTCTCAAACTCTTTGTGAAGGTAACAAGGGCCAGTGAAAAGCAAGCAGTGCAACCTGTTTCTAGACTAGGGCTTAAACAGGTACAACAAGAATACAGCAGGGCTAAACCGCTGCATTACAAAATGGACCAAACAGGCATTCCTTCACACTCTAGAAAGCTTGTTAATCAGGGACAGTCGGTTTGTACAGTTGCACAATCAAATGAGCTACAGAGTAGGGAAGAATGATGAACACCACCTTCCTAATATACCCTAAATTCTCTTGCTTTCATTGTGTCTGCATTATAACACCTTGTCTTGAATCCAATACTGCAACTGTTGTATACTGGTTTGCCTGAAAACTTGGGCAGATTTACATTACACACTCTAAGCACACCCAGAATCAGGAGCTGATGAAGTCATGACAGCTCTTCCTTCATTGCAATTAACAATGAAGGTGGTGATGGGTTTGACACTTTTTTGTGAGTGCGTTTCGCCCACTTGCTCATAAAGTTATTACCACACTCGTTCTTGTCATGAATGTTACAAATTCTGCACTAATATTCTTATTGCAGATTGCAAGCACCCTAGATGACAAACACATGAAGCGGCCCTAAGATTTGTTCAGATCCACATTGGCTGAGATCTAGTACTCTCGTGAGTCCTTCCCTTCAAATGTCTCCATTACTATAAGAATCTCTACCTATGCGATCGTGCCTTGCTTAGTTCGGAAAAAGATCCTTCTCACAAGGTCGAAGTAGCAGCCTTGTTTAAACAGGACCTTAGCTCTTGCATGGTTTGTGACCAAGACAGATCCCCGAGAATCAAAACTGCGTATTGCATTTCCGCAAGGATGCTGGTGCAAGCAAGCAGCAAATATAACCTACTATGGGACAAGATCGCAAAGAGAAAGATGAAAACAACGCCGCAACAGACGGATCGTCCAAAAGCTTTCCACAGAATAGAGACGGCATGTGAGGCGCTAGGGAGAGGGGGGAGAAAAGGTAACGAACATCATCAATGGTTTGGAAGTGATGGCAGTCGAAGAAGAAGCGGGGGAAAGAAAACGGAGAGAAACAAACATAGACAGCGAGCTTACCACCTACGCCGCCGCCACCACCACCGTGACTCGTCAAAGCTGCCTTGGTTTGGATCCATCGCGTCACGGGAAGAAGAATGGCAGGCCCAGAAGCAGACTGGAGAGGAGGTAGTAGTTGTTGTGTGTGCTGTTGCAAAACAGGCGATGATGCACAGGCACGTAGCAGAAGCCTTGCCGCCGCCGTCCCTCGCCACATCGTACCGGTTTTGTTTTCTCCCGTGCAGACGGGATCCTTCCTCCGCAACGAAAGAACCCGACTCTCCTACGAACCTCAACAATGCACCAACAACGGACGACTCCCTAGGTTTGCAGACAGACAGACAACGGAGAGAGAGAGAGAGAGAGAGAGAGAGAGAGAGAGAGCAAGCGCGCGAGAGGCGGCGGCACGTGGATGAAAACGAGATGGAATTGCGAGAAAGAACGACGACGCGAGCGAGCGAGCGAGCGAGCACACACAAACGGAAAACACTGTTCACTCGTTGCAAAGTTATCCCGGGTCTCGCGGAAGAAAGAATCGTCGGGAGTCGCGGGATGGATTGCAATTTGCTTCTCCGCGTGCGCACAACAAACAGAACAGACGCGATGCCGACTCAGCGAAGAAAGAATGCTAAAAAGATTGCATCCCTGATCTCTTCTTGTTTTTTGTCTCTTCGTGTCCGCCACATCCGTCCGGGTGTAGTGGGAGGAATCTTTTCGCTGCTGCCGGGATGGAGCTGCAACCACAACCTTGCTTCTGCAGCAAAGCAAACATAGCAACTGCGATGATTCGAGAACTTCTTGTCGGCGACAGAAAGACAAGTGCAGTAGCGGGAGAAAAATGCATGTGTCTTTGACACCAAACAGAAATGCTGCACATAAATCCATTGCAAAAACATGCATCACTGCTGCTTCTTGGAGAGAAATGCATCTGTCCTTGAAACCAAAGAGAAATGCACACAAACTCATTGCAAAAACAAGTATCATTGCTGCTTCTTGGAGACAAATACATGTGTCCTTGAAACCAAAGAGAAATGCACACAAACTCATTGCGAAAACAGGTATCAATGCTGCTACTTGGACAGAAATACATGTGTCCTTGAAACCAAATAGAAACGCTCATCACTGCTGCCTATTGGAGAGAGAGAAATGCCTGTCTTTGAAACCTTAGAGGAAATGGACATCACATTACTTGCAAAAACTCCTGCTTCTTGGAGCAGCAGCTTATTGAAAACTCAGCTTGGACATCCCTTTGCAAAGTTGCAAATCAACAACTATGCTTCCTTCTCCGTTTTCAAAATCTCGTACTGAATTTTCAAGGCCGAGCTTTGAATTGATTGAACTGCTCACAATGGGCTTTTGTTTCTAGATGAGTGAGAAGTCATCCCAGATTTGCTGGAACCGTTTTAGGCCATGGCCTGCTGCATAAGCAATTTGCAAATGGAGCTCAAATAATACTCTTGTGAGACACCCCATAAACTGCAATCTCTCATTCAGGCCATGGCTCTACATAAGCAATTTGCCAATGGTACTCATATGATTCTCATGTGAGACACTCCAGAGACCGAAATCTCTCTGCTGCTTTTGAATGGCACTGCCCTACTTTCCATTTTTGTTAGCCTACATATTTCCAGCAAGTGCAGAGAAGAGGGCTGGAAAATGAACATGGTAATAGATCACCGAACACTATCAAATGCTTTTCTCCCCAGACTAAGAACCAAATACAAGAAATGTAAACCAAAGGTAAGTAAAGCAGTGGTTGTTGACAAAGAGGAGAGCAAACCAACAAGAGCTTTTTTTTACAGGAACCAAGCCAATTGCACCAATGGGGTCAGAACCCGACCACACACCTCTTAACTGCCATCTGCTAAACCCTGGCTAATTTGCTTATAAAAGCTTAAGCTAAAATTACAAGTTGTCTACATGCACCTCCTACATAGGAGGCAGTGGGCGACGGCAGGTTGGACATTCCATTTTGATGTCCATCCATCTTTGTAGACATCCTGTATGGAAAAAATGGTCACATGGCGTTACCTGCATCATCACCACATTGTCATCCCCCCCACCTATTTCAGTATCACCTTCCAGAGAGCTTCAAAGCAGTCATACCCTTCAACTCCAAGTCCTAAGGATGATGAGCAAAGCCCATCTCTGTTTTTGGAAGAGTAGATCACACTCAATGGGTTGGTGAGAGATGATCAACCCAATGAGAAAAAATGTGACATTGACAAAATGGTAAAAGAGATGGTCCATACCATGCACTCAGTGGACCGTTGTGCCATGTCCACTGATGCCATGCAAATCACACAATCTACCACGGCAGTCTCATCAGCTCCTGCAACTCGTGTATTTGACCTCTCTACCCTCCTGAAGTAACTGTACTTCTCTGGAAGCATCTGTTACCCACAGTTCCCACCAGCTCATCACTACCTTCTCCATTTAATCAAGTTAAAAAAGCTTCCTAAACAATCTCCAAGATAGAACATAGAAAAGCATGTTTGCCTTCAAAATCAGCATTAACTTCTGTTGAAGGGCCCATGTGCTGTTTTTATGCTGAGACTCCACATAATCCCTTGCACAAGATAGGAGAAGAATGCAGGTGCTTTACCTGGCGAGGAATGAAACAACGGGGACCAAAATAATGCTGGAGAAGTAGGATGGCAGACTGAAGTCCTAAGAAGGTGGCGAGGCCAATGCACCATCTAATGTTGGTCTCCACGCCCATAAAGTTGCTAGGACAACCAAATGCGTAGAGGGGTATGGCAAGGCGTGTCACTGTGATGCCCACAATATAGTGTGGGTGCAGTGGCTTGCGTGCATCCCGCACCACATTTGCCACAATTTGTGGTATCCAAAATGAGTAGAAAAATAGCAATATGTAGCGCAACAGGTTGTGTAGCTCATACATGATCAATATGCCCCCCAGTAGGAACCCATCTGCATCCCACCATTTTTACATTGGCTATTGCCTCTTGATGACAATCAACATGCATTCATTTCAGACTTTGGTCCCATTATCATAATTTGTGACCACAAAGACAAATGTCAATCCTTCACTGTGGAGTTCTAATTGTATACACTTGCAAAAACCTAAAGATTATGTTGCTTGACAGAAAATGGTTTGGTTCTCAGAACATTGATACTAAAAGTTGTACTGTACAATAAGCTCCTACCATGAAATGGAGAGGATGAAACTTACAGAAACGGGAGTAGAGGACAGACAATTCACGGCGCATGGTCTCCCAGCCCTCCCCAGAAGCCACAGGCCTTCGAGCTTTCCATATGGCAAGCAAGTATCTCATCTCAAAAATGGCAAATATCACAAACTTGAAAAATGCTGCTGTGGCAAAAGCATTGAACAGTGATTCTGCAATTATCCAACCCACACATGGAACTCTACTTGTGTCAAGCCTTAATCACACTCCTTACCAATCCTATACCACACCACACCATTGCTGTATCTGCAATGAGAACAGAATTTAAGACCAACAGATGGTTCTGTAACCAGTGGGCATCAGATAGTGCAAAAAGAAGAAAAAGACCAATTAAATGTGCCACTCATCACCTTCTTGAAGGGTAGCTTGCCTGCCCTCTCCCGCTGCTATAGAGACTCGGCCCTGACCTACAGCCAGCTGTTCTTGTTTAAGCCACCTCTTCTATGGTCATGGCTACCAGGACCCTACCCTGTAGCTGGGCTTCTAAGCCTTCCTCACTCTAAGTCCCAATCACCGCCTACCAAAGCAAGAACTCATGTTGTGAACAGATATCAGTGCCCAACATAAGCTACCAACAAAAAGCCCATCTTGAAACTAAATGTTTAATCAAGCACAGGGTGGCAGATTCATCAAGAGCATACCAACAAGGATGCCTGCAGTGAGATGCAGAAGACACAAATATGCATCCATTATTGCTTGCTGCCCTACCATTAACAATGACACCTTGGCTGCTCCCTGAACCTCCCAAAAGAGAGAAGTATTAGCAACATCAAAAGGTCAGAATAATCAAAGAAAGATCAACAGCACTATGCCTTCTAGACATTCAGAGATGCAGATACCTGCATTTCCAGAACACAACCAAACTTTGTCAAAGGAGGCTGAGGAGAAATAAAGATGTGCACAGGATGAGAAAAGATACAAAACTGATAAACCACTCTATAGGTTTGCAAAAGGCTTTAGGTTTACCGATTGTGTATTGCTGTGCTCCATCTGTCGTATCAAGAAGAGAACCTGCAGAAATGAAATCTGAGAGATCTCTGTCAAGGACAAGGTACTGTGCTTACCATACCACACTGCCATTTCAGCAGATATGGACTTCTTCTGTTAAAGAGACTAGATGATGCCCAAATCATCCACCTAGAGACAAACCCTCAGATCCCCAACCCTTCCCATGTGGGCTCTGTCATGTCTACTTCCAAGCATCAAGCATGGGCATGCTCTTCCCAAATCCAGAGTGCTTGGCTCAAATTAGCTACTGAGATTCAGTTGGAAGTACCCTGCCATAAAGTAGGGGTGGGGGTGGTAATGAGTGGAAGGTGGATACAAAGGTAACCATCAATGTGTAATTGACGGCCTTGTTATAGTACACACTGACATTAACAGATGTGGCATTCACGACAAGTGGCGAGAAGCACTCGCCTCGCTCATTGTCCATCATTGGAGCTTCCACAAGCCCCTGGATCTCACAGACCTGCTGTTCATGCTCCACTGCTGCCCTCACACCCCCGCTTAGAATTAGGTTTAGGTGTAGCTTGCTTGATTTGTGTGTTCTTTTCCACCCACCTTTTACAGCCCCTATTGTTGTGTTACAATCCTCTACAATGATTCCAACCAGCTGTCAGAAAATCCCTTTGACAAAGATAATTCCTTTCTTGAAGTCATGACCAAGATAAATGCCATGCTACTGACAAAAACCAACAGTAGAGAAATATGACAGGCCTTATTAGTAGTTGGACATATTGTCTTTCATGATAAAAGTCCAAAAAGTTGGTAGGGACTCAGGAATCTCATTAGATGGACTGTGTGGGCAATGAAAGATTGGATAGCAGGAAAGTGCTCACGCTTGTTGTCTGACAACACAGTGGAGACTTGAGTCACCAATTGAATACTGCAAGTTTTCCCCATCTCAGCTATGCTTGCTGAGCATTAGACAAATGCCAACAAGCCATCCACCCCCCACATTTGCAAATATGAGTCAGTAGTGCAAGTAACTGAATACAAATCCAGGGACCAATTTGTGATCAGAATTTTACAACAATCTTGTGATCATTTTGCAATTCAGATATGAGAAGAGAAGGGGGAGAAAAACGGACAGACATGATTTCTTCAAGTGTGGAGAATAATCCCGGGGGGAATCTTTCAACACTTGTGATGAAAACACGCCTAGCTGCATTTTAACCAAAACACAAACAGAGACCTAACACTATCAGGGCTTAGTCTTCCATCTACAACCCTTTCTCCATACCCCACCTACTTATTGTTTCCCAATTGCTGCAACAGCCATAGCATCAATTATAATAGATACAATTCCTTTACTGGTTTACACCACAATAAAAAGTTTTCCAAGCAGCAAGTATCAACTCTCAAAACCTGCAGAATCCAAACAAGTGTATTTCTTACCAAATGGTAGGGACTCGACTGTACAAAGTCCTCCTCCCTGTTCATGTCACTGTCCATAGAACTGCATACCAAAAAATGAAGTCATTTCGTGGATAGATTTGAATTTGCTTTTATCCTTCCAAGGTACCCTAAAAAGTACATAACCCTAGAAACGGAAGAATCACCTAGTATGAAGAGAAACAGACCTGGTCAAGACCATGCGGAGTTGACGAAAGGGCCAGATGTATACACCTTCCATTTTCATCTGCAAATCTCCATCACTTATGTACACTCCATCCCGGAGCACAACCTCGCCCTGTTCTGACCCCCACCCCAGACACTGTGCATCCATTAATTCCAAGAACTAGACCATCAATGATCCAAGCACCTCAGCCTTCTTCAGCGAAAGTTATGCTCCCGAAATGAAATCATGGAAATTGCTCTACAAACAAGGTACCTGAACATAGTGTATCCCATGTAAATCAGTTGCTGAGCTGATGAGCTCAAATATAATATTTCCGGCTGTCTTCTTGAAAGCAGGAAATTTGCCAGAGAGATTGCCATTGCGCAGTCCCCAAGTTCCTGCAAAAAAAACAAAGAAAACCAAAAAAAATATGGGTGAGAACAAGCAAGAGGGTGCTGCTTCAATGAAGGACAGCTTACAGTTCTCAACTTGAAACCCTAATAATGCTAGAACAATTCTACAACATGGTTGGATCAACTTTGAGGTTTGCTTCTAAGGTTTTTGAAACACGGAAGTGATGCATTCTGAATGGATATATCACAGTTGAGACACATAAACAATGATGGAAGATTCATGGAATAAAAGCCGTCAGGTTCACACTGTTTTCTATCAATACATGTAGTTTGTAATTTCCTTCACAAAATGCAACGCAAAAGGAGTTGGAGCATTGGAGTTTTGTTAAACAAATTGGCTCTGAAGGAGGGAGAGAGCTGCCACCAAATGGCAAAGGGGAGAGCGAGCACAGCTCACCCTTGTATGTGCCCGTGATATTTAACATGCTGTAAGGCCCCACTGCCCCTCCACCTCCCTCTGTGAACAGCCCCTGTACCAAAACCAAAACCACAAACCCCCCACACATGTACCACAGCCATTCAAACCCTCCTTAAGCCTCCTCCCCTACCCATACATGTACTCACTGTCTACTCCGTTCTCACCATAGCTCACCCACCGTATGCAGGAAACCATTGCATGAACACAACTATGTAAACAGACAAAAAAAATCTTCAAAAGAAAACAGGCCAGAGACAGAGACAGAGACAGAGAGAACGTTCTTCACCTACATGTCCAGACAAAGTACAGAGGCATCATCCATACCTCGTTGAGCCATAAGGAATTATCGAACGCAAGGGCGCCATCTTTGAGCGGTCTATAACCCGCAGCTGTCCCCAACAAAACGCACTCCAGAGCTAACCATAAATACAAAGACATGACATACACTCTCCTCAACCCATTCCCCACCCAGTTTCTTTCACATCCTACTCCCTTGATCCTCTTCGTCCTCCTCTCCCCTTCCGCCACCACTTCCTCTCCACGTCCGCTCTTGCCACAAACCACCGCCGTCAGCGCACTAGTTGCTGCAGCAGACGCACCAGCCGGAGCTAAGAAGAAGAAGAAGAAGAAGCAACCATCCTTGAATCCACCGTCGTCGTCGTTGTCAGAGTACATAGTCTACAAAAACTCCCCAATCTTCCGCTCTTTTCTCCCTTCATTGAACACCACAACTCACGTAACCGAGGGTACTCAATTCGTCGTCAACAAGTAAGTGGCGAGCATCAAATCGCGCGCAGGAAATCGGGGGTTTACAAATGGTAGTAGAGAGAGGAGAGGGACGCGAGCGAAAGAGCGAGCGAGCGAGCGAAGGCGAGGGGGGATGAAGCGACGCAACGACAAAACGCGAAGAAAAAAAAAGAGATGGGGTTGGCGGGCCGGTCCAAGGGACGCGCTTCACCGTCTGCAACCGGTCATAGTTGACCGGCTTCATCGGTTGGCACCGAAAGCCAGCAGAAGTAGCGATTCATTTTTGTGGCGAATATTCGCCATTTTGCTAAAAAATAGTTTTAAAAAATTATTCTGTCGTAAATGACCTTTTTTTAAAAGATAATTGTCAAAAGATTGAAAGAAATTCGAAAAATTCACCCAAAAATCGCCATAACTGCCTACAAGTTCCAGAGTTTTTTCTTTTCATTTTTTTGGGTATCGAAAATTTGGCGAAATTTTATTAAAAATTTTGGCAAATATTAGTGGAGTTTACATTACAAAAACAAAAATTTCCAAAACTTTCTCAATTTCTTTGTCGAAAAATAGCGAAATTTCGCCAGGAAATTTTTTTTAAAAAAAAATCACTGCCTGAAACATGAAAGGTTATTTAAGATTTTTCTACTCTCATTTTTTTATCTCGCCAAATTTGGCTAAATATATTTATGGACAATCATCACTTTGAGAGCAACATAACAAAATTGAAAAGAAAAAAAAACATTGAGCTAAAAAGGACATTCTTTTTTGGGGGATATTTTTTGTCAATTTTCTTTGACAAAAAAATAGGGAAATTTCTAGAAATATATGTTCTTCTCGTGTAAATATGAATAATTTTGCAAATTTCTACATAAATTCGCCAATTTCTTGATATTCAAAGTTGGAAAAAAAAAAAAAATTTAAAACAAAACAAACCAGTTCTATGCAATTCACCGTCTGAGCCGGTCACATTTGACCAGCTACATCGGTTGGCATAAAGGAGGGCCATGTTTTATCATCCAGTTCCACAGAACTCTCATAATGAAAGCTACAATTAAGTTTCTTTTGTTGTTGTTGTTGGGTGAAGTGGGTGCCATTGTTGCTCCCACTTACACTTTCAAGTTCCCAATTATTGCCTTCTTGCCTTTTCTTTTATTTTTAAAAAAATTATTTATTTATTTTTATATTTTTGTATTTTTTATATTTATTTTTAAAATTTTTATTAATGTAGTTTTTCATTTGGTCAAGTATATTTGTGGTGTTCTGAGAAATGTTCTGATTAGTATTTTGAGGAGTGTTCCTTAGGTTTAGGGTTTACAGTTTAGGGTTTACTCTTATAAAAGAAACCTCCTATCCCAGTTCTTCAAAAAAAAAATTTAGAATGGTTTTGGTTTCACACCAAACTCGTAATCTGGTTCTGGGTCTAATTTTTTCACACACACACACCAAATTCTGGTTTCGGTTTTGAAAATCAGAGAGTCGGTTCCTGTTTGGTTCTTATGGTGCCCATTCACACTTGGATGTTAAATCAATGTTAAATGAAAATCTAGGTGGCATCCTAGGTGGCATCCTAGGTGGCACCCAATGTTAAATGGGTGCCGTTAGCTTAATGTAAAAAGTGAATGTTAATTTAACATAAAATCTTCACCATAAGTAAGTTTAAGTCTTAAATGACTAAACCCTAAACCCTAACACTAAGTAAGACTGTAGTAACCCAGACTGGAACCCAACAATTAGTTGCCAGTTAAACCTGGGTTCAAGTACTTGTTTACCAAAATGCGAAAAAAAAAATTAAAAGGGAATATTTTTGTCCAAAATATTCTCTTTTTCTAGAAAATAAAAGGTCTAGAAATTTGGGGAATTTTTATTTTTTTTGAAAAAAAAACCCATCACATTTTTATTTTTTGATTTTATTCTGGTAATATTTTTTAATATTTATTTTACTATTAAATGCTGAAATCCCTCTCTGGATGCTAGCCAATGATCAAACATCAGAAAATTGAAAATAAAATAAACTCACTGGATTTTAAGTCCCTTGTTTTCTTTTGATGATTTTACATCTGACATTTTTCAAGACAACAAGTAGGTAGGTGTGTCCTATTGCCTAGCCTATGAATATGGATATATCTGCATTTATTTTGGAAGCTTCAAAGCACAACTGATGATGAGACAAAAATGCTTTTTTTTTTTCTTTTTTTTTTGGTGTTGTGGAATTCTAAAAAAAACACAACTCTAATTGATAAGACAACTTTGCATTTTATTAGAGTTATTCTTCGTAAAGTAACCCTGTCTTCACCCTCTCTTTGGGCCTCCTCTCACCCCCTATCCCCTCTTTCAGTGGTATCTGCAAAGTAAAAGACATTTTAATAAAATCACACTATGAAATGCTGCAACTCAGTAAGAAATGCTGAAACTCAAACATTTAATGCACAAGGTTCGAGAGTTATTATAGTTGTAGAGGTAGGAGTAGTGAAAATATATGTAGCAGCAGTGGAGGCGCTCACCTAAGTGGAAAGACAGGATGAAACTCATTTTACCACCAAATTTGATGGTTTTCTGAGTTTCACCCCCTGTTGAATGCTAATGTACTCTTTTTCAGGTTTTTTTTTAATCTCACCCTGTGTATGACGAAACTCAGGGTTATGGTGCTGTGTTTGTCTTACTTTACAGATAACTCTATTACATTTGAAAGTTTCAAATCACAACTTGATGAGACAAGTGCATTTGCCTTTTCATACGGGCCTTACATTACAAGAACAAGGATTGCCTTTCAGAGTGAAAGAAAAGCTAGTGTGAATAACCCTTCAAAGTCAAGGACTCAATAGAGACTTGCCCTTTGCTAAAAATCCACAAAAGTATTTTCTGCACAAAATTTCAAGAGTAGGAATTGACATGTATAATAATGCATCACACTCTATTCATAGCTAAACATATAATTTCAAATCCATTTTTAGAGTGAGAGCTTTTTTTCCTTTTTCCATATGCCATTTCAATTGAAGCATTCATTGAGTTATCATCATTTGGTTTTGAAGCAAAAGCTTCTTTTTTTTTTGTTTGGCCATGAGTTAGAACAATTAGACAAGAAGGCTTCAAAACACAATTGATGAGACAAGTGCAAGAGAACTCAGAACTATTCGAGGCTCCCATTCTAACAAGTTTATATATTTTTCTTTTCACTTCTCTGCACAAGCATATTCCATAGGCCTTGTGTGTTTGTTGGCCTTGTGTACTAGGGCAAGGATATTGTGTTTAGATTGATTATAGAGTATAGTAGCTTAATGGATTTTGGCCCCTAGGTAATAGGTCTATTTTTATATGAGGATTTTTGAAAGATGATATTTTGGCTTGTGTTGAAACTTGAGATTGATTAATTATAGGGTTATAATATCTTGAAGGATTTTGGTTTCTTTTAGAGGATTTTTGGAAGATGATATTTTGGCATAGTGAAATATTTGAGTTCCCATAATTCTTATTTTGCCTTAAGATATTTTTTAATGTAAATGGGCAAGGCCATCATGGTGTGACACACCCCTTGTTCATGTTTTCTACACTGATACTAAGTGCTTTTCATGCACCCAAATAAAAGAATTACACTACACTTTGCATGACACTAAGAATCACGTGTACAATACTTACTTTTCTTGCAAAATTTCCAAGGAATCCCAAGCCCCTTGGATACTACACTTGCACATTATCATTGAGAATTTAATGCCTTTCCTTTACAATCATGTAATTGTATTGTTGTTCGCATCTCTCACATTTTGTTATGAATGAAACATGCTTTCAACAACTTAATTAAAATAATATTAATATTAATAATAACATAATGCCTTTCAAAAGAGCCTTGTTTGTTGTTGTTTATACATTTTGTAAAGATCTGAATTTAGGGTTTTTTGTTTGTTAAGGGTTTTTTTTTTTTTTTTTTTTTGTTGGGAATCTTCAAGGGTTGGTTTCCCAATTCTGTTTGTAAATAAGATTGTCAATTGTATTCTTTTATGTGATGCGATATGCTTTGGCCTTTGGTCGAAAATGTTTTTGTACATTGTTCTCATTGTCCCCATGTGTCCTCCCATGTTATTCTCAATAACTCCGCATTTATCCCGTATTCCTTTGCTTTGTAGTCTTATTCTTTAAGCTTACATAATTGGAGGGTGAAATCGAGTAGTGACGTAAACATTTTATCTTGAGAGTGTCTGCGAAGTATCTATCTTCAGCTGAAACTTGAAGAAGAGAAAGCTGAAGTTGCGAGGGGCAAAATCAGTCCCACGAATTGAACCAATCCCAAGAAGAAGTTTCTCCAATCGGCCCCATGGGTTTAGGGTTTCTCAATTACGCACATACTTGTACAATAACAAGGTGTGTATCACACTATGGCCTTGCCATTTATTTACATTAAAAAGTATTTTCTGAAGGCAAAAGAAGAATTATGGAAACTCAAATATTTCAGCACGCAAAAATATAATCTTCAAAAAAATCCTCTAAGATAAAAAAACCAAAATCCTTCAAGATATCATAACTCTATAGCTAATCTCAAGTTTCAACACAAGCCAAAATATCATCTTTCAAAAATCCTCATTTCAAAATAGACCCAACTACCTAGGGGGTGCCAAAATCCCTTAAGCTACTTTTTTTTAAGTATGTGGAGGCAGGGCTTCTTTTTTAGGATTTTGTGATGTAGCCAAAATGGCAATTATTCAGAAAATAATTTAGCCAAATTTGGTTACATACTAGATATGAAAGTAGCCAATTTCTTTTTTTTAAAACTAGAATCATACTACCAAAAATAAAAACCTCAAAAATTGCCAAATGTTTTTCCTTCACACTTAGACACAAGCTTATGAAGAAGCTATTACAACATTTAGGAGCCATTTTACCAAAGAGAACTCAATGTACACAAATTCAAACCTCCCATTATAAGAATCTCATTAGCCACATGGCCTCCTTTTCACCACTATGCACAAGCCTATGCAATAGACTCCCCCATTTGTTTGTGTATTTTATACATTATATTAAGAGTTGAACTTCTCATGGACCTCAAAAGAAATCACATTATGATATATATACTTGCATTACATTAAGATCCTTTTCCTCACATGACTAGTCACTTGCAAGGTTTTCTTTGGCGAGGTGGATGAAGCCATCCATGAGTCCTTTTTGAGGCAAAACCATGTTTCAAGACTTTGAATTCTGAATTTAAAAAAAAAAAAAAAAAGAATTTCAAGGTAAGTCCGGTTCAATCAAATTGGATGGATGACTTTAGTCAACATCACAAGATAAGACATCCAAAATAGGGGGTGTCATTGGTAATTTTTACGTTTCGAGATAACCTTTGCTAAGGAAAGAGGTTGGGGACCCTTAAAAACAACAAAGGGAAATTGGGATGACATCAACAATTAGGGGATGATTGACCCATCATTCTACCATTGCCCCCCAACTTATGGGTAAAGTTTGAACCTTAATAATCAACTAAGGCTTCCTTCCTATGGGGTTCATTTTCCTTACATGCCTACATGCAACAATAACAATAAGTTGATAAAGGATCATGGGTTTAATCAAGATAAAAGGAGTCACTTTTGGACATAACCATTGCTTAATTTGTATTGCAATAAGTGGTTACTTAAGTTGACGTTGAAATATTCTACTGAACTTGTATAACAATATTTTTTATGTATTGTGTGAATATTTGTCAAAAATTTTAATGTGATGAGTATGGAGGATGCAAAGGCATTTTTAAAAGAATGTACCCAAATTTTTTTTTATGTTCATATTTATATTATAATGTAATGCAACATTGTTTTGGGTTATAATCATTTTTTGAAATTAAAATTAAATATTTAAATCATTTCTTTAAATGTATTTTGCAAAAAAAAAAAAAAAAAAAA
>Ga0209611_10007211_pt1 | contig 17892 bp, 8 predicted proteins | sample S1TSphgellanicum_3_FD_187693 | JGI IMG/M metagenome (GOLD analysis project Ga0209611, IMG submission 187693) | Host-associated microbial communities from peat moss isolated from Minnesota, USA - S1T2_Fc - Sphagnum magellanicum MG (SPAdes) (version 2) | ecosystem: Host-associated > Plants > Peat...
GGAGCTCGAGTCCAAGAACGCTCATGATTACCATGGTCCAAGTTGCCTGCTCCTGGAGATGAGTACTCATGCAGCCTATTACATGCGGATCTACTCATCAGTTTGTTGCTGCAACTGTTGTTGTTGTCGTCGTCATCTGTGGATTCGTCATGAAGCAGTAGCTTATGCTGCTGCTTCTGCTGCTGCCGGAACTCATGAATGTCACGAGTCTGCTGCTCTGCTGTGGCCTCAGAATTAACAATGCCGCTGGTACAAGCAGGTTCAGAAGTCACGTGGGTAAGTCCAGCAGCTTTTGACGTAGCTTCGGCTAGCAGTGGCAGTCGCTGGTTTTGTGGTCTAGTATAACCAATCTCGACGTCCTGATCAGTATTCTGATCATCACGACGCAGGAATGGAGTTGATGGAAAGAAAGATTGCTCGACTAAGTTCAGATTAGTCTGATCGGCGGGTGCTAAAGCTGTAGCTAGTGGTTGAATCCTCATCAGTATCTGAGCTGAAGGAAGAAGAAGGCTTGGATCATCATCATCTTCTGCCGGCTCCTTCGGCTGCTGCATCATCGTGGTGGTGGTAGTGGCGGCTACGGCCGCGCAATTAAGACCTGAGCTCATGGACGTTGTGAGATGTGCAACGTGACGCTGCTCCAGGTGGTCGACGATCTCATATTCTTCTGGGGCTTCTTCAGTACTGGACTTGGAGCTTTCTGGATCCGTCATATGGTGCTCAGATGTCAGATCGGAATCACCGCAAATTTGCTGACGATCCGCGCAGGGAATAAGTTCTTGTAGCTGCTGATGATGAGAAGCCGCACCAGCAGCAGAGATTAGATGATCTACCTTAATCATCTCCTGGGCTGTGCCCAGATTAGTCCTCTGCATCGTGATCCCGAAGTTTCCTTGCATCTCAGAAGCTGATTCATCGCTGTCAAAGCTGGAATGATCAATGTTCAGCCGTGGAGGACCTGTTACAGCAGTTGCAGCTGAGCCGCCTATGCTGATCAGCTGGGATACTACAACTGCTGATGATCCGTTCTTCGTCCTGCCACTAGGAAGATGTGACCAGCTGACCGCGCTTAACAAAGGTCGCTCAGGTGCTGCAGCAATTAGCGAGCTACAAGAAGCATTGTTATCAACTACGTCATGAGCTTGATTCCCATGATGATCGCTTGAATCCTGGTCAAGCAAGATGAGGGTCTGCATGTCATCAAGCAGGTGCTGCGATTGTCTAGCCTCGACTGGATCACTCCCGCAAGTTTGATCCGCTTCCACGCTACTCTTTCGTACTACTACAATCAGCTCGCGGTTCAAGAGGATGTTTTTCTCGCCCGCATTAATAAACTGTACACTACTGCTTTCCCCGCACTTGCAGCCTCTCAACAGCTCCAAATACATCGCCAGCAGCTTCTTGTATGATATTGTTCTTGAGGAACCTGACTAGAATGGTAAGATTCTCTTGTTGCATGATTAGTGAGTGCAGCTGGAGCTGTATGAATATATGGTTCTCGACCAATACAGATGATATTTGCATCCGAGACTACGGCCTGACGTTGGCTGCAGGAATGCAGCTCTTGCAGCAGCAGTTCTCGAGATTCGTCCAGCACCAAGGTCCTCGAGCTAGCTAGCTACGAAGTAGTCAGCTAGTGCCCGACACAATGTCCAGCTACTTGAGGCCAGTTGCTGTAAGGTCGATCATAAGCCGCCCGACATGAGCAACTGCCCCCTTTGAACCCTAAACTGCAAACATACGCAGCAGCGAGCGATAGATCAATTAGATTGGAGCTTTCTTTTCAAGAGCATGAAGCAGAACCTAACATTTCTCTACTACACTCTAGTTTAGGCCACTCGCTCTCGACACTCACGTTCTGGAAAACGATTTTGAGCTTTGAAGAGTTTGTTGAGTACACACGAGCAGAGGATGATCAGTTACAGAACTTGATCTGCAGCTGCTAGGCTCTCGCTCGATATTATATTTATAAAAGCCGTCATTTATAATTCTGCTCGCGTCCTAGCTATCTAGACTTTCATTCCATGAAGAATCTGCTGCTGTAAACTCCTGCTTCTACATACATACATACGCTGCATGATCATCATGTCCAATACAGTCTGCACCATATTATTCAACTTGAGTATGATCAAGTCTCAAGTAAGAACATCTTTCCATTAGGCTACTTGTGATCACAGCGGCTTTCCATTATCTTTTTCCAGCTATCTATGCTCTCAGTCATCTCACGGCTCTACCGTTCTAAGCATCGAACAAGTGCAGGACCTCTGAGTCAAGTTATGACTCACCATACAATGACATCTGTCTTTTTTTTAATGAGGACGTGTGTTCCCAGAGTTCATAACATGATTAATTAAGTACATGAAGGCACTTGCGCAGCTCTCCAATGGGACTTGCTAATCTTCCTGCAGCAAGAAACAAAGACCTCTGGCAGTGGAAAGCCTGTGATCACAGCACATTGTGTAACTGTAATCACAACAGCCTAATGGAAAGAGACCCTAAGTATTGAAAATTGTTTCCCCAGAAGTCCTGCACCATTTGATGAGGACGCATTTGAAGTCCGCCGTGCTGCATACAGCAGAAGAACTCTCGATTGTTACTGGGTACTAATCGGATTCTGGATGGACCTGCAACTAGTTCGACTTCATGACTTAGATTAAGAACTTCTGTGGGGAGTCACGAACTCCGTAATGAATTCGCAACTACTAGACACGACCAAATTCATTCTTAAGTATTAAATGTACAGCCCAGCTAGCTAGGTTCTTAACTTCATCGTCCTGAAGAATTGGACTCAAGATTGAATTCAGTAACTAGTTCATTAATATTCTCTGAAGAAATCAACTAGTGAGTCCATGAAAGAAGACGTGATGGTGGTAGCTGCAGGGACTAGTTGATGCAGCTAGAGACTCACTCGATAGTAGTTAAGCACCGGGGTTGACGATCTAGCTAATTTCTGTTGTGAAATCTTCAAGGTAGTTCTAGTTTTCTTCCAAAGACTGCAGAGCTTCATGAATATGAATTGAGTCGAAGAGAGAATCATAAGTGATGTAGTTCAAATCTTTCTTGAAGTCCATGGCAAAAGCTGTAGTCAGAGCATACTTGAGGAATTTTACATTTTCATAAGCTCTTTCGTTCGATCATGTCTTGAGTAGTTAGTTAGCTAGCTTGCAAGCATTGTTTGTGGATGGCTTAGATCGCGGAGAGGACGCTCTGCTGGATCAGCAGCTTGGGAAGAGGTGAGAATCAGAACGTTAAGAAAGGTGATTCAAAGGATTTGCAAGGGGATGAGTTGATCTGGGTGCGAGACTTACAGTGGAGAGAAGATGCTCATCCGCCAAGAAGCGGAGCAGTTAACTAGTAGTTTTATGCCAGCTGAAGCTCTTTGATGATCGACTTGATCTCGTGCACTTCTTCGCAGCTTCGACTTGAACCTTTCTCCAGCCTGCTGCTGCTGCTGCTGCATGCATATTCATCCCATTCTTCTTCTGTGAGTTGTTCCTTAGCTGCCGAAGCACACAGCTTATAGTTCACTTTCCGATCCGCTCATCAAACTTCGGCTTTTATAGTAATTACATCCGATCCGCTTCAACCAATTAGTATAGGAAGTCGACTTGGGTGGAACAGATCCGGAACCAGCTGGAGCTGCCGAGCTTACAGCAAGCTGGTGGAGATGACGATGGATGCGGCAACGGCTACCTCTCGAAAAGCTCGAGACTCTAGATTCTCAAGAACCACAGAAAGTGTCGTAAGATGAGCTTCTTCCGCGAGGAGCACATAAATTCTACTAGGGTCTAGAAGTCGATCGGTCTAGAAGTGTGGTAATGCCTGAATGGAGCCAGCTCCAAATGCTCAAGGATTTCACGGCTCGGAAGTTTAGAGAACCGGCCGAAAGCATGAGTCATTTGCAAACTTGTAGTCGCCTATAATCCGTGGCATGAAAATTTCTTCCCAGCTTGCCTGCAGCAGAAACACCAAAGTCATTGCTGGCGCACATGACATTCGATCACATGAGATCATGCAAACTCAGACGTTGTCATCACCGGTGTGTTGTCTCGTCGACGATCCTCCTTGAGAACTTGGAAGCTGGCAGGCACAACAAGGGTTTTAAGAGTGAAATTTCTCAGATGAGCCAGATGAATCGCACTTCAGCGACAGAGAAATATACTGGCCCCGGTATTGCAGGAAGCAGGTCTAGCGAGAAGATAAACTTCTTGCAGCTTCTACAAGTCTCTTGAAAGTCCCGCGGCAGAAATCGCTTCTTCGTCTCTTCCAAGCTTCTTCTGTAGTCCTCGCGGAGCTGCCTTGACCTCAGGGTAACGGTTACGAAAACCTTCCGCAATCGGGGGATTCGGGGCTCAGCACGGCCACGGAAAATGCACAGTTTTTTCGCTGTAGTACTGTTTCTACACTGGCGAGGCGATTTACAGCAGCAGCTGCACTCCTAGTTGCTGAGCACGACATATTCACAGTTCTGTCTAATGGTCAATGCTGATGATCGGGCCATGTCCGTCCGCTGAACTTCCTTTTCATGCGACGTACATGACACTGCAGCTTGCGCCGGGTACAACAAACTAGCCGGGTCCTGAGTCCTGCGTGCAGATCAGCAAAGAAAACAAAGAAAAAGAAACACGTTAGCTAGCAGGAGACCACTAGCTGTAGAAGGAGAACTGATAGAAGAGAAATCTGACGGGATTTGAATTCAGACTTGCGTACTGACAAGAAATTGACCATATCTAGAGATCAATGACGACAGCGAGTACAAGTCGACCGCTACACAGCTAGCTTGATGACTACGAATTTTGACATGCTAACTGCGTTGAAGCAGCAAGCTGCAATGACCTAGCTTTGATCACTGATCAAACTTTGCTCATCACGAGCAGCAGCTGGTCAGACTGTGTACAGATCCTGGAATATCACCAAGTCAGCTCGATCACGTCCTTTCTAGAATATACAATCCGATCACCATGCACCATGCTCCCGATCAAGCGGGTGCACTAGCTGGATGCTTAATGTTCAGGTGATCAAACATGGTTTGCCCGCAGTGATCGATATCTCAACTGGTCGACAATCGAGATCTGCTGCCAGCCAGCGGGCGGCTAATTCTCTATGGCTCTCCCGCGATGAAAATTGTACTTACTCAAAGCAGCAGCAGCAGAAACTCCATCGTCACACTAGCTGCAACTCGACGTCGGCCGCGAGGACGTGCAGGCTCATGAGGATCTTGACTGTGAGTCGACATTGTTTCTACACCACCACCACCATCACCTCCTCTTCCTCCTGCTCTTGCTAGTAGATCTGAAATTGGCGGACGGGTTCTTCAACAACCCCTTTTTTTCAAGCAGCAGCAGCTGCTTCTTATCAGGATCGATCGAGACTCATGTTTTTTCCCTTCCGCTTTTTGATCGGTGACCCCAGCTCAGTGAACACGCGGGAAGCAGCTGCAGCAGGGCTGCAAGCTCATTTGCTTGCCGGCCGGGGAGGGATCACTTAAACAAGCTTCTTCCACTGCAATAGCAGGTGGATCGTACTCAAAGGCTGCTGCCCATGCTTACAGCTCGTCCACAGCTGCTGTCGACCCTGGTATATGTTTTCCAGTCAATCTCTCTGGTCACTATAACCATCTAGTAATTCCACCGAGCAGACCAATTCCATGATCATGCGCTTCAAGGGTGCACCAACATGCAAGCAAAGCAGTATTCACTCCCCAAACTTCCCAAACCCCAGCTTGCATAGTCTAGACAAAGTAGACTCGAGAGATCTAGTACAAGGAGCTTGTGAGCAAACACGTGATCAACATAAAAAATCTTAGTAGCTTCTTCTTCTTCTAATACTACTTCTGGATAGCAAGTGTTCCAGAAATCTTGCTCTTGGTCCAAGTGCTCACATCAAAAGGGCATAACACAATATGAACAGAGTTTTTTTTCTTTTGTTGCACACTCCAGGGTGCAAACACCTTGAAAACCTTAAAACTACAGAGAGAATCACACACAACACATGGAACTTTAAAAACTCCTCCTCAGTAAGCTCATCATCTTCATCATCTCTCCCTCTCCCTACTTGCTTGCTAGCTAACACGTCCCACTGATCCCGGCGCTGGCCGCTGGAGATTTGAGCGAGAGAGAGAGAGAGACACGGTCCGAGCGCCGCCGTCGCTGCCGACTGGACGACGGATGGATCGATCTCGACAGCCTAAAGAAAAGTTGACACATAAGTGGCCCTCTAGTAAACAGCAGCACACAATAGTGGCCTCCAGTAACAAATGTGGCTTTTTTTTTTACCAGAAAAGGTATGAGTTACCATTTAATAGATTCCTTTTTGCTTTCTGTTTTACCAGCTAGTAAGCGCTAAAAAGTTTGTTGGCAGCTTGTCCATAAATGGGAGACGTCTAGAAGTGGCCAGTAGATTAGACAGATCTCACTGCAGGCGGGGTGGGGAAACATGGAGGGGAGTCTTTGCCAGGCTTGGCTTTTACAAGGGTAGTCTTTTAGTTTATACCGGGGTTGACCAATAGGTGACACATGGGTTAGTTATCAGTTTTAACAAGCTTGGTTTTTAACTTTTACAGAGGTAGCTTCTAGTTTCTACAAGGGTGCAGTAGGTTGGACATGGGTTTCAACCAGTGCTGGGCGGTTCTCAATTGGGGACTTGTCCCCAATTCTTGAATGGGTTCTCAGATTGGGAATCAATGAATATCGAATTTATTGGTGATTGGCTAGAAAATCGACCCTCTGATTCTCGTATGGGGTTCTCACTCATGTGAGAACTGAGGATGAGCATCGGAGTTTATTTAGTAAAAATCAAATAAAAATCAGTTGAGTTTTCTCATAAGACCCAAATCTGGTTCTCAGGTTCCTGATGTTTTTGATGTAGCTATTAGTTTAGTATTAGGTTAGGTTGTTAGATTTAGGTTACTAGTAATTAGGTTGGTGGTTAGATTTGAGTGTGGGCACAGTGCCTCTTTGGAAAGAAGTATAGAGAGCTTCAGAGCTCTTTCTTGTTTCGCGGTTGTTTTTGTTTTGAGTTTAGAAACTTGTGGCTCTTGTGAAAGAGTTTAGAGTTTTGCTTTGAGGTTTATTGTTTATTAATGTTGTAGTTGTTGCTTCATTCATGGTTGCTTGGCAATATTATTGATATTTCTTTTGGTGGTTGTGATTGCTTGACGCCATTGCTATTGTTGCTACTACTTTTTTCATGGTTTTGGTCTTGTAGTGTCCATCGTCACTGCTGCTTCCTTCATGGTTCTAGTCGTGGTCATTTGGCATCATCATTGTTGCTATTGTTTCATTCATGGTTGTGGTCGTCTAGTGCCATTGTTGTTAGTGTTACTTCTTTCATGGTCATGGTCACTTGGTGCCATAAGGTGCTTTATCTAAAGTACCTTTGCCATTGTTGTTGTTGTTTCCTTCGTGGTTGTGCTCACCTAGTGCCATTGTTGTTGTCGATGTTGCTTTTGTTTAGTGAACAACAATGTATTGCCTCTCTTTCATGTTTTGTGCAGGTGTGGGACATTGCATGTGGAGCACAAGTTGGTGCTTCAATTTTGACCTTTGACCACATTCGCATAGGTAAGTGTTTTTTTTTCAATGTTGATTTTTTAAATAAGTTTTTCATTTTCATTTTGATTTTTTGATTTTTTTTTATATGTGTTTTTTTTTGCTTCTAGAAACCGAGTGTATTATTTTTTGGGATGCAAGGTTTTTTTAATAAAAATTTCATTCAAAAAAAGTGGAAATATTCAAAATTCACTCATTTCTTTGCTTTTATATTTTGCATTGTGAATAAGGCATAATTTGTGATTGATTTTTAATACCTTTCATAGAGGTAAAAAAAATTTCTTTCATCAATGAAAAAATATGAAAAAAAAAACTCATAATATGTTATCTTTGATGTTGGATCCAAGGTTTAGAAATCTTCGTTTAATGTCCTCTTTTATTGGTGATGAATAAGGAGTAGCTATTGTTCAAGAATATGATGAAAGGTCTCTATATCCTATGCTCTTGAAATGTTACCATCATTTGCATCCAGCAGTTGGACTTGAAAGTGAAATTGTGGAGTAGACAATGGATGCAAATTGCAACTTTGATATTTTTGAAATGGTAAAAGTAACAAGTGAGCCATCAAAAAAGATTGTGAAAGAAAACTTTTAATTTTCAAGCGTTATCAAGTGAATGTTAAGGAAATTACTTGCCTTCTTAGATGGTGGGAAAAGTGGGAAAAGTATGAAACGTTGTTTCCCACAGTTGGATTTCTTGTTTGGCAAAATTTAGGGATTGTAGGTTCACAAATTGAGATTAAGAGGATATTCTTTTCAGTTGGGATACTTATTAATTTAAGAAGATGTCATGTACAATTATACAAATTTAAGAAACTAATTTTTGTGAAAAAAAATTGGGCCAATGGCTTTAAAATTGGTTATAAATCCCTTTTTGATTTGATAGAACTCATTGGGATAGATGCAAATTTGAAAAAAAGGTTAGAACAATTTGAAGGAGCTTTTGAAAGAAATGAAATTGTGAATATATAAACATTTGCATAATTTTAAAAATAAAAATTTCAATTTTTCTCCTCCAAACTTTCCCAATGACAAGTGTATTTTTAATTTTTTTTAATTGACAATTTTGATATCGGGGTTTTGAAAACCAATTTAAAAAACCAATTGTTATTGTGTTTGTGAAAATTGTTGCATTTGCAAATCGGTTAATTTTTTTTGAAAAAAATCTTGATACCCAAGTCAATTCTCTTAGATCCCTTGCTATTAAATAATAATAAGAACCAAGCAATCCTCATATAGCACCCACAATAACCGGAATCGATGGTTCTCAAAAAAAGAAAAAAAAATGTGAAAACTGCTCAACATTGGTTTCATTTATGTGTGGAATTATATTCGAAAGTAGACAATTTAATTGTTTAAACAAGAACCAAAGGTTCCTCAACAAAATAAAGAACCACCCAACATTAATTTCTACTAATTTTGACAAGTTATGGGGTTTAAGGAAGTTTAGCGTCAAGTTATAGGCCAAGTTCTAAAGTCTCTAGACTAAAGATTCTAAGTTTTGTTAAAATCATTATCATTAGCCAAGAAACTAATCTCTTTTCAAATTTGAATTAGAACTTGCATCAAATGACTTGTCTTTTATAAACAAATTCAAATTCTCAAGGTAAATAAATACAAATTTATCAAAAATAAAAATATAAGCTCAACTTTAAGTTTTAGACAAATTATTATATTTACTGGTTAGAAATAAATAATATATCATAATTTTTATTTTCAACTATGTTTATTAGTTGAGCAAACTAATACTACAAATTTTTTTTTAAATGTTTAGTTGTGGGTATTGGAGATGGAATTCAACCTGATCCTACTTAACCAGATCGACTCTAAATTCTTTTCAAAAATGATCAAAACCAAAGGAAATCCAAAGAAAAGAACCCATCTCAAGACTGAACCAGACCTTCCATCAAATGCTTATGTGGGTAGGCCTAATCAGTTGTAAAATGGATGCAGTAAATAGATTAGCCTAAATACAGATCTCTACAGTGGTAAAGGGTAAAAGAAATTGAATGCAGGGGTTGCTTACCTGGGTAGCTTGCTAGAACTTGTGTTATTAGTCAAAAAAGCTTATAGTAACTGCCCAGTCCTGCTCCTGACTCATGCGTAGCTGGTAACACAATACACAGGTACTTTGTTGCATGTATTCATGAAGGGAAGGGAGCAGAGGAGTATGGTCCTCAGTATGTGCAACTAACTCATTAGGGGACACGCCTTGTTACTTACTGGGTTTTTGTGGTGGGGTTCTTGGCCTTGGGTGCACTAGCAGCTACACTGGTACCATGGTAAAATCCCTAAAGTTTTTTAGGTTTGTTTCTAAAAATTATAAATCAGAGTTTCTGAGTCCAAATTTAACATTTCCTGGGTTGAAATATAGCTTCTAAGAGCCTCACTCAATAAGGTGAAGGTAGCAGTGTAGGTGCTGGTTCATCACCCTGTTTGGCTTGCATGTTGTGTTGGTGCTGATTTTGGGATTTTTGTTTGCTCATGGGATGCATTTTGAGTGAACCAAGTTGGATGTTTAGATCTTTCCAATGTAACTAGATTCTTTATGGGAATGTGAAATAATTGTCAATAATGCCCTTTAGTGGTTGATCTGGTGGTTGATTGACTAGCCCAACTGGACAGAAAAATCGGTAAGATCGTGTGAAAGGAGGTCGCCATTCCAAATACATGACTAGCAATGTAGTGCAGGTTGGAAAGTACTCGAATTTCCCACTAGGGGGTTGCACTTGGTGTGAGCAAGTTGCAGTAACTGGCTTCCATTCAATACAGGAGTGACCACCTGTATACCTTAATCTAGACGCATATGTATGCCATGTTATTGCATGGACCATTCAATCGAAATATGATGCAATTGATTCATGGGCTCACTCTCTCTCAACTAGATAAGTACTAATTTACATAATTGCATGACATTGAAGGAAACTTTTTAACCAAGACTTTTACCACTTTTCAAATGCATTGGGCATTGAACTAAAATGAAAGCATAGATAACGAACAAACAGCCTTCACACCCATGGACGACAAAGCTTAATAATGTATACGAAGAAGATAATGTGATCTGCAGGTTGTATCATTCAGTTTGTTGTCTTCAGGATAGGAACACACTAAATAGTCAAGCGTTGTTCACATTCTATTTAACCCAGCCACCTACCCACTGGTTACGCTGAGTCAAGCTTTTGTATGAAAGAGAAAGGATGATCCATTTCTTCAAAGGCACTCTCTATCCATAACCATATGTAACTGACCCTGTGCAATCTAATGATGTATTTTTGAAGTATTGCAAGTCTGTTCAAAAGTACACAAGGGTTGATCAAAACCCATGCACCACCATTCAAACTATACTCAATACCTTTACATGAATTATATATATATGTAACTTGACCAGAGTGATGATCAGTATCACCCCCAGACTCTTGGGCTACCAGCTCCTTATTGAAAAATTATCTCCAGGATTAAAGCAAAATGGTATTGTGACACCTTTTTTAGTCCCCTTGCCTCCTTAAAAGTGGATACAAATTTGAATTATCAATAAAGTACCCCAAACTTTGGAGTAGTGGGCCCAAATCTTGCTGGAACTGGGGATGAAATGAAAAGTCGGGATGAAAACAATGCACAAGGGAAAAAACTGTGGACCAAACTAGTTTTCTCACCAAAATTGATCCTTGCATGAGGTTCATCCCCAGTTTGGGGTGTGCCATACCTGAACCTATTCTTCATTAAATTGAGCCTTCTCAAAATAAGTTGCTATCAAATCTTCTGAACTGATACCCAGTTTCATGAAACAGTACTCAATTTTGTTCACCTTATGGATACACTCAAAGTGGTGATGAAACCAGGTTTAAAGTTTAAAGGGTCAAACTAAGGCCCAAAGACAGACATACCTTTACACATAACACCATTATCAATGCAGACATGGATAAAAGGCCACACGTGAATTCTGTGTTACAGATTTCTGGCTGCTTCAAAATACAGCAACCCAGTTGGCCCAACTTGAAGTTCCCCTGCATCCATCCATCCTTCTTGGAATCTAGAGGTAGCCTACATTGACCAGAAATATATACATACATATGTGTGTATATATATATATATAGATATAAATAGTTCAAGACAGATCAACCATGTCATCCCAATCAGGATTATCATGCAATTCTTTGTCAAAAGTGAAGGATTGCTAAAGGACACTGTGTAACATGAGGGGGACGGAGGGGCAAATTCAACAAGGTTGCTTGTTTGCAAATTTTGGTATCTGTATATCAAGACAGAGCATTTTCCTACCCCAGGCCACAAATCACAACACATACATGTCATACACAGGGTTTTCTTTCCTAATTTTGTGATGGAGCTGAAGTGGCAATTATCCATAAGACGATTTAGCTAGATTTTTGTGATAAGAAAATATGAAAAATAAAAATAAAAATCTAGTATCCTTCTATATTTTTGGCTACCTACTGCAACTCGGGGTAGAATCTGGCCCCAAAAAATAAAATAAAATAATAATAAAAAAAAATTGTTTGAAATTTGGCAACTAAGAGGCTCAAAAAACACTAATTTTTCACCAATTTGAACCAAAAAAAATATTGCATTTGACGAAATTTCGCACCAATAAAAACCTTGAGACTCTCAAGTACACAAAGAGTTCTTTGCTCAAATACATGTGGGTGCTTCAAGTAGCCTGCCATAGACCCACCTTCGCACTCTCAAGGAGTATATATCCACCCTCCTCTTGCCTCGTCAATAAATCATGGATGCCCGTAAATAACTGACCCCCAATTATAATAAGTCAGTATCAAACACTTTCATGCATAATGTTTTTGCATGCATCTGTGGAGTGCACATTACACTTACAATACAATATTATCACACTCTCAATTGTTGCAATGTCTCTTCTAGGCGACTGCCTTGATTCTTTCCTGTAGAAGAGTTTAATATGTTGTTGTATACAAATGAGTACCACAAAGAATACCATCAATCCATACTCCATGTTCTTCCATAAGAACAACTCTGACAACAATTGAAAACTCTTTTCTTGGAATATGCCATCATAGTTAGAAGAAGTGGTTTTTTGGGGGCAAATTATGGACAAAGTGCAACCTGACAAATTTGATTCCAACCTATACAAAACTTTTTTCATGAAAAAAATGGCACAAATTCTCCAGATTTCAAGGATTTTTTTTCCAGATCATTAGATTTTTTTAATAGGTTCTAGTAAGTAGCTAAGAGTATTATTAGACTTGGATTCTTATATATTTTTACTTTCATATATGTCTGTTTTATAGCCAAATTTGACTAATTTTTTTTTCGAATGGTCACCACTTTGGCTACATCAAAAAATTTGAAATTTAAAAAAAATAAAAATTAAACATCTGGCACTAGTTAAATATAAATTATTGAAAGGTCGATAGTCATTCCTTAAGAACAGGCACAACATTTGGAGGTGGGTTAAGTATTTTTGTTGGAAAGAGCAGTCTACAAAAGTGGCTGAATACAGTCCTAAAGTTAACTTTTGACCCTGGTTAATATCCTCAGGCCAACTACTACTTGTTTCTTAAAGAACACCCCACTAAAACAAGGTTCTGAATCCCAAGACCGGTGACTGCTCTGCCCTTTTGGGCAACTAGAGGATTCTCTCTTGACACCCATCACAGGAGTAGGCAATTTCAGGATTAAGGGGGGCTAAAGATGTGAGGGCTTTGTATCAAATACACAATGAACCTATTATTGTTGCCAAGTTGTGAACTTATAAAGTATAAATTGTGTGAAATTATTTTTGGGTTAGGATTTATTTGTTGATGAAACCCAATTCAGTGTGAACAAGATTCCAAAAAAAATTGGTGTTTCACTTTAGAGACTGATTTTTCATGTTTTGAAATTTCAAAGCATGCACCACAAATTACATACAAACTATCTTTCACATTAATTTTTTTTTTGGTAGGAGTTTTTTTTTTTGTTGAAACCTGATTTCAGTGTGGGCAAGGTTTCATCTTTTTTGCATTTGCAGGGTTTATCACTCTAAAGACTTATTTTTCATGTTTTGGGATTCTATAACCCAGCTAATACATTAGGTTAAAAAAAAAGTTCGCACTAATTTTCTGTAGGAGTTATTTGTTGTTAAAACCCAATTCATTGTGAACAAAGTTTTAGTTTTTGTTTGGGGGGTGTTTTTGCAAGCTTTATCACTCTACAGACTCGTCTTTCATGTTTTGAGATTTCAAATCACACATAACAAATTAGATAAGAAGAGGCTCATCTTCCACACCATGGCCAAGGATGGAAACCTGTGAAGAGAGAGACAGAGAGAGAATCAAATGCAAAGACACAGAATGCAGTATATGCTGGTAGACTTCATCAGCTGCAAGGACCCCCCAGCTGTGAAGTTCAAATGCAGAGTTCTAGGAGGCCCTCCTGCCTGTTGAATGGTAGAAACGGCATACCATTAAAATCAACTGGCAAAACAACAGAGCATTGTTGGCAACATTTCTACAAAATTCCTCCCTTTGTGCATATGTACATATACTAGATAACATGATGCATTCAGAAGCTGAGAGGCCTGTTTGTCTTCACACTCCTCATAAAACAGGTTTTAAAGTATAGAATCCTTTGAAGATAAGCCACCAAACTTAGCCTCTCTCCTTTTTAAGTACGGAAACTGAAGCTAGCATATTAAAAAAATTACATAATTTCTATTGATTTCACATTCCAGCCAAGAAATGAATCATGTTATCGTTTCATAACAGTAACAACTTGAGCATCTTCCACACCATGGCCAAGGATTGGAAAGATAATTTTTTTAATGCTGCAACTCTCCCTGACGGCCCACCCCTTTCCCCAGAGGTAACCAATTGAAATTCTTAGGGGGAAAAAAAGATCATAGGTAATACATTTTTCATGCAACTAGTCATCTTCTCCCTATGCAATTGCCTTTCCCCATGTCTACAAACTTTTGTGGTTGTGGGTGGGACTAGGGGACTACTACATATGCCACACAACTGATGCTGAAACCACACACCCTTTTGAATGTGGGAATGTATATGCCTGGCCAGCCATAAAAGAATGCATAGTTTTCCCATTGAATAACATTTGCACCAATAATGAATCAAACATTGATGATGCTTATACATTATGTATCATCACTCAAGAGATGTGTTTCATGATCAGGTAGGCTTATGCTGCTTCCCCATTTCTCTTGCTCTTTATTATTGAGATTCTTTTCCTAAGAGCTTCAATGGTAAAGTAATTTGTGAACCCATCTGTAGTTTCCATATAAATGAATATACTTCAATTTATATGGATAGTTTTTTCATGTGGAAAGCTTTCTCCTTCTATATCGGTCATTCCTGTAAGTTAGAAGTTGTGTAGGCTCCACTGAAGTGCATATAATATTTCTTTTTATGAAATTAGTTTTGGATTTCTAATGGCTAGTTTGAGAACAAATTATCATTCCAGAGTAATCCGTATTAAACAAGGAATATGGGGGAGGGAAATCTTGTGGCAAAAGGTCATGGGATCAAGGGGTGGATTATATTTTACATAATCAACTCGCCTATTAAGCTGAGCACTGATTCCCATTGTCACGTGTCTTAAAATTGCCATAAGATGTATAAATCCTGATGTGGATTTCATTGCATTTTTGTTTCAAACAGTTTGTTGAAACATGCTATAAAATCATCCAATTTTGAACATATTTTTCCAAAGGTCCTACCCCCAAAAAACCAGTCCTAGATATATGTGGAGTCTTTGAAACAAAATGTTGAATTTTGACATTAAGAATCCATACTTATATGATAACTGAATTTATAAATATTTAATTTCATATATCCTGGCCAGGGTTTTTTTTTCACTCTTGTCGTGTTGCCACACTGGCAACCATCCACATGAGGATCTAGCTGTAAATCTGAAAAAACCCAGTCCAGAAACCCTGGTTTTTTTTGGTGATTTTTTTCAAAAATGTTGCAAAAAGAAGCCTTCGGTACGGCCACAGGCCCAAAAAAAATACAAATTTTAACGAGATTTCACACCAAACAAAAAACACTGATCTTGGCCCCAGTACCATTTAGGGTTTCACAACAAGTTTGAAAACAACATTGAACTAACAAGATCTACAAGATGTATCAAAGTTCATTAGCAAACTCAATGTTTGCCAACATAAAAATCCATTCCATGTGATTTGAGAAGTCTCTCTCTTTTTTTGGCACAAATGGTTTCAGAAGTCATTTCATGAGCGTAACTCATATGTCTTGACTGTTATGAGAGAAAGTCATAGGTGTATTCAATGCTTAAATGGAAAACACATAAATTAATTGAAAAAGTCATGAATAACAAGAATGACACTTTGACATTGAAATTGGTGGATCGTATACATGGACCCATTTCATTGCAAACTATTGGCTTATGGGTGGGTAGTGGAGTGGTCCCAAGTCCCGACTCCCATGTGATGGGAAGCACAGCTGAGGTTTCCCACAATGGGTTTGTTACACTATCATAAACAGGGCCCACTAGCACTAACGAAACTAAGGAACAACAATCGTACGTGATAAATTTTTTATTATTAAATTCTTTTTCAAAGGATCCCTTGTGAAGAGTTCTGCATCAGATTATTGTTTTTTAAAACTGAATTCATCATCTCTTCAGTCTTGAAGCCTCTTCTAAACATATAATAACAGTTGAAGGTTTCAACATAGGGGAATTTCTAATCCTTATGAAAAAGGGATATTAGGGAGAAAAATGGGAGCCAATTTTCAAATATAAATCATGTACACTCAACTATGGGAAGTGAGCCTTGAGGTGAGGCTTTTCATATAGGTAGGTGTTTTATCCACATGACAAAACCTGAAGTACATGAAATGAGCCATTGGATGGTCTAGGGGATAAGGCAATATCTGGGTAGGGCAGGGATTGAAAAAAACCCACTTTGCATGGGTTTGATGCTCACTAGTTTTAAACTCACAAGTCATTTATTTATTTATTACATTTATTATATATATATATACACACACACACACACACACACACATATATATATATGATTGTTGCCTCTCAATTCTGGCAATTATTAAGAACGGTAGCCCATATTGTTCTGAACTATCTGAACAAATGACCAAAGCCCTGACCAAAGCCATGAGACTTTGGACACAGAAGGTCAAATATTTTTGTGTGTCCTCAATTTGAGTTGAGTGTCAGGACATTATTTCCCCCTGCCCAATTAAGCCAAAATCAGAATGAACAACATGGAGCATACTAGGTATCAGATATTGTGCAGCATCATGCTTCTAAGTTATTATTTTCACATTAGTTGAATGTTTTATGCATGTTGTATTACTGGTTACACAGACTCCACACCCGTTCATTTAAAAGCATGCAATTGATCCATTGTCAATATATTCTCTAGGTTATGAATTCTGCAACTTGTCATGTTATTAATTGCAAGCACCATTGTGTCCAGTGTTGTAATAGGTTTTTGGTATGGATTTTTTTAACACTGTCTGTATAGAGACAAGGCTTATAGTATTATAGGTGAATTCACACTTGGTGTTAGGGACTCTATTGAGGTTGAGTCCTCTAACACCATGCTAGCCATTTAGGACTTAAACCTAATTACCATGAAAATCTATGTTAAGCTATCATTGACTTAACATTTAAGCCATGGCCCATTTAACATTGGGTGCCACCTAAGATGCCACCTAGATTATCATTTAACACTGACTTAATATCAAGTGTGAACGCACCATAATATATATACAAAAGGTGTTGAATAAGCTTGTGTTAGGTGTGCAGAAAAAATTGTTAACATGGTCAATGAATTTGCTGGATTTGGTGGTCTGAATTTTTTTTTCTTTATTATCTTGAGTAAACTAACCATTAAATGTGTAATTGGGTTTGAATGGATCTGTGAATTTTAGAGGACCCATGGAAATGGTAGAAAGGGATCATTATTTACTTTCCATGTTCAACAAAATAGGGTTGTGTGTATTATGCCTGAAGATTTCTTTCAGGCCAAGGGGATTAGCTTTTGGAGGTCTGAAAATGTCGTTTTCTTAGTCATATCTCAAGTGAACTAACACTCAATGTGTAATACAGACAGGGTTCCAACACATTACTTGTTTACTTTATTTCAAAAGATCCAATATCAATACCAGTTGGGACATTCAAAAGTGGGTGTGTTGATACCTCACCTAATGATGGTTGGAAAATAAATTGATTGATAAAATGCATATTAATTTTTATTTTTTTAAAATCATTTCTTTCTCAATTTTTTCTAGCTATTCTTTTCATGGAGTTTTACACTAGTCTACCAATGATATTTGTGCTCTCACTAGTGAAATTGTAGCCTGCGATAATTAATT
>Ga0209611_10007212_pt1 | contig 17888 bp, 14 predicted proteins | sample S1TSphgellanicum_3_FD_187693 | JGI IMG/M metagenome (GOLD analysis project Ga0209611, IMG submission 187693) | Host-associated microbial communities from peat moss isolated from Minnesota, USA - S1T2_Fc - Sphagnum magellanicum MG (SPAdes) (version 2) | ecosystem: Host-associated > Plants > Peat...
ATTTTGCATCTTTATTTTAAAATTTTTTTTGCTTCTTTATTTGAGGTTTTCCTTTTTCTTTTTCTTTTGGTTTCATTTTTTTTTTTTTGTGTTTTTTAATTTTTTTTTTTTTTTTTTTGATGTGTTTATGTAGGTTTGCACACAAAATCCTATTTTTCCAAAAGACATTACAATTCAAGGCATTAATTGTCCTTTGTTATAGTTAGCAAAATATTAGTGAAGATTATTACTAGTCATGTTTTTTCACCTTTAACTTGGCATATATCTCAAATCATTTTTGATATCTTCTCTATGGTTGTTAATGCTTCTGAATTAATCTCGTGACCATTAGTTGTTTTTTTATGCATTGCATATAACAATTACCATGACTTTAAAATTTAAAAGAAAAATATGAAATTCTTCGTCTAGTATGGATGATACGATGAATTATGATTTTGTTGTTGGTTTAGAATTATCATTGTTTGCATCTAACATTAGAAAATAAATACATGGGGTCTTAGATGGATTTTTTTCATTTCTAAAAAAATATGAAAAAAAATAAAGCCCATAACATGTTATCCCTAATGTTAAACCCAAGATTTAAAAAGACATTAAATATCCTTTGGAGCCGTGGGGGAAACATGAGTCTTTGTTTTCGATTGTTGCATTTTTTATTATTCATATTTTTGGCATTGTTGGATCTTAAATAAAATATGGGAGGATATTTTCATTGGTTGGAATACTTACAAATTTGAGGAAACGCCACCTAAATAATTTGGATAAATTAATATTTATTAATAAAAATTGGCCTAATGATCTTAGGGTGAATTGTAATTCACCTACTAATTTGATAAAGTTGATTGAATTTGATTTTCCCTAGAGGAAGAGTTTTAAAAATATGAAAGGGAATTTGAAAAAACGAAAATTTGGATTTGTAATTTTATCCTAATGAATTATTTAACCTAAGACAATAATAGCTATTGAACAACTTCATTTTCTTTCTTCTTCCTTGGATGAAAGCCTTCTAAAAACAACACATTTTCCTTTGGGAATGGTTGTTCATTGGATGAAAGCCATCTAAAACAAAGATGGAGATGGTGAAACAATTTGAATACAAGATGGCATTCAACCATTGTAGCACACCATTTTACTTGAATGTTTTGACATGCTAACCATTCTTAACTTAACTATCATCATTTAAGGACACCCACAAATTTAGTATTCAAAATTAATTTCTTGTTGGGCATCATCCCTTGTATACCTTCTTTGCATTGGAGATTGAATTACATCTAACTTGTTGTAGGCAACATGTTTCTCTTTCATGGAATATATATGCAAACAAAATGCGAGGGATAATAGAAGAACATTGAAAACAAAACATTTTCACATTAAAACTTCTTTCAATAATTTCACTAGACCCATTTGCATTTTTGCAATGAAGCCAAATATTGCCAGTTTAACAAAGATTGGTGAGAACTTGTGAGGCCCTACATGTTGGTTCCCAAGTGGTATCCCAAGTCCACACTATGAGAGGGTGCAAGGTCCTAAGCACAGCCCCTTCCTTACTCTTCATGCAAATCCAAATGCCAGTACCTTGTCCAGAACAGCTCTACAGAACCGCACTGCCAGAAAACTCCTACAACAGACTAAAGTCAGACTATTACAAGAGGAGGACAAAAAGCTAGAAAAAAGAAGAGGGTTGGGGACCCAACATCAATCTACAAGGGCCGTAAAATTTGTTGCTTCTCAGAAAGGATAAGAAATCAGAATAGCAATTGATAAAAACTGCCCAAAAACTAATGCAAATCCAACAAGAGGGAGAAAATCATAGAGCTAGATCACATGATTTGTTGAGTACTTTCCTTGAGAGAGATCTAGTGACAGCAAATGGGCAAAAGTTTCCACTTGGAAATGCCCAAAAGTTGATCCAGTCACCATGAACAGTCAGCATGTGAACAACGAAGACCATGAAGAGAAATAGCTTGACAGTTGCATCAGCTTGGTGTGAGAACAACATCCAAAGCCTCTACAGATGAAATATCTACCCAAGCTTATAGCATTCCATCAGACCCAATTTCCGGACACATTTCTTTGGAAAGCTAGAACATAAGAACAATCTGCCCAAACAAGTGACATTGTTACAGATCAGCAATGAGAGAAACAACTTGAGCCAGACACAATCAGACTACCCCACAAGTCAGCAGAAAACACCCACTTCCAACAGACACAGAAACTGCATTGCAAAGTATTACAAAAGCTGCCAAATAAATCAATACCCATCATCCCCATCCTGACCAAGACACCATGGCTTTTAGTCTCAAAGGAAATGTGAGTGTGGCACAGGTCTGCTCATCTCAGTGTAACATTGAATCAAAAGCTATCTGAACACTTTTAATTATGGAAAATGACCAGAGTAGAAATTGACCTTCAGTTGCAGGGCCTCTGACCTTCAATCAACCAACTGAGATTCAGAGAGTTTTTTATGTTTTGAAGAGTTGAGATGACATTGCAAACACATGGTAGCAAAAAAGCAATAGAGTGAATGTCTGATGTACCTCATAATTGTGTGTTCAGAGTTCAGAACCACAACCCCATTTTCTTTGACACACCCTAAAACAACCAAGAGCAGCTCAAATCAAATTAGAAGAACTCAAAACCACATGCATCCCAGCAACCAATTCCTCCAAGCCTTTCAAACCATTTCCAAGCATGGTTTCATTCGACCAATCTATCCTGCAAATTTACCTGAAACCCTAAACCTATGAATTGCAAGTTCCACCTCCCATATTCATGTGCTGTCAATCCAAGAGACTTGCAATGCAAAGAATGTACTGACCTAAACCACTTCTACACACTTCCGCCACCCACAACAATCATCACCTGCACTTTGTGAAAATCCTGTCACTGGCCACAAAAGTAGCTGGAAGCAACACAATCAAGAAGTTTTCAATCTGACTAGAGTTTTTGACAGTCATCGCTCCAAACCAGAAGCTCGACTTGAGAGCTCATTATCCCGGCAGAGTTTGCACCTTCATCTTCTTCCTCTCCAACAGATCCTCGTTCCCCTTCCAGTTGCCGCATGCAACCTGTTGGCAACAAGGAACCTAATCAACAGTTTCAAGCTTATGGTAAAGACAAACAAAATGATCAAGGGGAAAAGCTCTGCTCTACGAGACAGATCCAAGGAAAAACTCCGTGAGACAGCTCAAGGGAAAGCTCTGCGCTGCGAGACAGACTTCAGCAAGGCGAGGGATATCTGGAAACGGCAAACTCTCGCGTGAAGAAGGATCGAAACCAAACAGAAGTTTCCAGTGAACAACAACGATCTAAGTACATCAAGAGGCAGAAGAAGCGAGCGCCGAGCTCAAGGAACGTGCAGGAGGAGTTGGAACAACGAGAAAGGTTATTAGAATCCAAGAAGCAGGTTTCAAGGAGGCAAAGGAAAGAACACGGAATAGACTTTAGTAGAATTGCGAGAGATCCGAGGAGGTCAAGAGGAAAAACATTCGCTGAGAAGGTCTAAAGAAGGAGAGGACTGAAAAATGCTGAATCCTCACCACGGCGCTCCTAAGACCCTGAGCCTGCTAAAACCCTAACCCCCGAAACCCAAGTAACTGCATTCTTCATCCCAGGCTTCTTCTTCTGATCTCTTCTCCCCTGTTCCTGGTGTGAGAGCAGCAGATCAGCAGGGAACAGACAACATACAGGCTCTCCTTTCCATGTCAATTACCATCTGCAACGATCTGAAAGACCTTGCCCCACGATGCACAACATGAGTGAAGGCTTTTGATACTTCTGCTGCACCTCTGTTGTGCACATACATGGCAATACCACCTGTGACAATCCGAAAAACCAACCTTGCCAGGATTCACAACCTGAATGATGCTTTTGATCCTTCTGTATGCAGCATGGCATGCCATCTGCAACAATCTGACAGAGTTTGCATGCACAAGATGAAGTGTTGGATAATACTTCCTGCAGCTGTGCATTCAGTGTGTAGCACCACCACTAACTGCCACAGCCCGTGTGGATCATACCTTCCAATGGTAATGACTTTTGCACACCCTTGAGTTTGTGCTTCATTCACAAAACACTGTGATGGCATGGAAAAAATGGAAGAGGAAAAGTGCTAGTTCTGCAACAAGAATTAACAACAGACTAGGGAATTTATTGATTGATCAAAACAAAAACCCACCTCAAGAGATCTGTGTTTGTATCTCTCTAACCACAGTTGTTTCCAGCAACAAACCCCAACAGTCATAAGGTTTTAGGATGCGTCAAAAGGTACAAAGAGAACACACACACTTGAAACCCTACAGTTGGCAGACCACAAATTGGCATCATCCCAATTGACAAAAGCCTGTATGTATGTATTTATGTATGGTGTTGCACTATTTTATGCCTGCCAGTAAGCCAGACTTTTCCATCTGATGAGCATGTCTTTTCTGTATTGCCCTCTTTCACAATCCTAAGAGCTGATCTGATTTGAGGAAGATTTGATGACCAGATATATCAAGGTATGGACGTGAGCTCTTCTGCTGCAGCAATAGCTATATATCCTCCTGGTGCTGGGTCTTAAGGTAAGAGGTTGTTGAAAGCAGACAAAATTTAAGGAGGCAGGCCCAACTCCTCATTCCTTAGCTGCAAGGAGACAACTCTAGCAGCTACTGCTGCTGCTGAATTTAGGTGATTGGCAGCCCTCACTACTACTACTACTACTACTACTCTTCATAGACCTTAGAATTGGCAGTTACAAGCTGTGAAGGAAATTGTCTGCGCAAGCAACAATGTAAAGATCTGACCTTGAAAACATAAATGCTGTGTCTCTTTGGCATTGCTGAGGCTCCTCTGTCACAAGATCATGACTGCAAGCCCACCTTGAAGCTTCACTTTTTTTTCCTTCAGATCAGCATTGCCTGCCAGTAATACACACCACTATGATGACCAAACACAGATTTTTCTGTTAAAATTGTGTTCCCTGGAAGTGCATCAGGGCTCACTCTTCTGTGTAACTCTTTCTTATTGCTAGAAGTATCGAGCTACTAATTTTGTATTGGTACACTCAGGTGAGAGGTCAGAAGAATGTGGTTCTCAATTTCGGAATTCTGTTGAGCCTGAGATCTGAGGAAAAAACTGCAGTGGAATGAATGAGGGAGCCAAAAAAGAAAAAACCCTCAGGTTCCAATTTCCAGAGCAACCATCACCCCCCACATGCAGCAACTGACTAACAAGTACAGGAGCAATATCCCTTCCATGTTGATCTTCTGATATCAAGCTCTTTCAAGTGGCCGGCTCGCATTGCTGGTTTCAAATGATGATAATAGCTGATCAGGAGATGCTCTGAGCTCACTCAGGCCGAGGAAAACTCTGGCATAATAATGTGAGAGAAACCAACTCGATTCATCAAACGTTTTGCACTGACACAAACATGTGTTGATGCTCATCTTTCTTTATTTTGTTAAATCCAATTCCCAAGGGGATGGACATCACACACACACACACACACACACACAGAGCAGGCCACAAAGAGCTGCAGAGAATTTCACACCCCATTTCACTGACTTCCATTGTTGCTCTTCACTCATACTTGTATGTTGTTTCACTATGTACACAACCTCTTGATTGAAGGAGAGTAGTGGAAGAGAGGACAATACAAAACCTTGAAGGAGAGTGGGGAGGAGAATACAATGATGCTTTGAAGAATGCATACAAACAATCCCTGAAGGAGAGTAGTGGAGAGGAGAATACAATAATGCTTGAAGGATGGATACAAACAATCCATGAAGGAGAGTGTGGAGAGGAGTATACAATGGCATGAAGGATAGATACAATCCTTGAAGGAGATTGAAGAGGAGAGAATACAATGCTTGAAGGATAGATACAACAAGAATCCTTGAAGGAGAGTGTGGAGAGGAGAATACAATGCTTGAAGGATAGATACAATCCTCCTTGAAGGAGAATGAAGAGGAGAATACAATAATGCTTGAAGAGGATAGATTCAATCCTTGAAGGAGAATGAAGGGGAGAATACAATAATGCTTGAAGGATAGATAGAAACAATCCTTGAAGAAGAGCGGAGAATACAAACCTGTTGAAGGAGGAGAGTGCAGAATATACAAAACCTCTTGAAAGAGATTGGAGAATGGCAAACCTCCTCTTGCTTGATGATCTGACAGCTAGCAAACAAGCACGGAACCAACCCCTGGAGTTTGATCATGACAGAAGAAGCGTGCTCATCATACTTGCAATGAAACTATTGTCAGGGGGAAGAGAGAGATGCTCGATTAGCTGATGGAGTGTGAGATTTGTTTGTACCTGTTTGGAAGAGCCGATGATTGACGTAACCTAGAAACAAACACAGAGAAGGACACACACACACACACACACACACACACAGCGCGAGAGAGAGAGAGAGAGAGAGAGAGAGAGAGAGCAAGAGAAGCTCTAGCACTAAAAGCAGCGTAACTACGACTGGGACAACCTGAAGAGAGAGGAGAAAGAGAGAGAATTGCGGCGATTTTTGTTTTGCAATGCTTTTGTATCGTCGCGTCCAGTTGTACCAATAGTCGAGATCCGCGCAATGACACATGGAAGCTTCAAGCACCACTAGCAGCAGCGGCAGCAGCAGCAACAACAAGGAAGGAAGGACGGAGCGACGAGACGGGACGAGCAGACGGACTGACTGACTGACTGACTGAATGAATGAATGAATGAAGTGTTTTGGAAAGGAAAGGAGGGAGTTTTCAGGGTGGTTTTGCAGAGCGACGAAGGAATTCATGAAACAAAAACAAAAAACCCAAACCCAATCGTGGAAAGTTCAAGAGCACAATTTTCAAACTCTGGAGCACACATCAGATTCTAGGAGCTGGAGACACAATTGCAGAAGATCAAAGGATTCAATGTTTTTTTTTGTTGGTGTCTGCGATTGCTTGCTTGAATGCTTCATAGCATCCTTCTCCTCCTGCTAAGGGAATTCTCCACAGACTGAGTTTGTCTTGAAGAAAGCAAATTGGTAAAGTTCTTGACACCCAAACTCTCTCTCTCTCTCTCTCTCTCTCTATGCACATGATGGTCCAATACTCAACCTTGAAGAGGGTTGTTTGTTGTTGTGAATAATGGAATGAGGTTTCTTCTTGAGGTCGTGCATCGATTCCCATTCTGATTCTGAGAATCCCTCCTCCTCAATCATGGAGGGAGTGAGCAGCACAAGAGGAAGGAAGGAAGGAAGGAAAGAAGGATCCCACCATACTTGTGCTGCTGCTGTTGCTTGATGAGGACAACAAAGAAGAAAGAGCTAGCACCTTCTTCTAAGAGTGTTTTTGTGTGTGTTTGTGGATTTGTTGTGCTTTTCTTTCTTTCTGCCATGAGTGCTCTACTCTCCCCCCCACCCCCCCACCAGGTTGTTTCTTGCTCAAATGGTGAAGAGGAGGAGAAGGAGGGTATTGCATCTTGCAGCATTGATGATAGAAGAGAGGGGATGATTGATACCTACCAGTGCACACACAAGACTTAGTTCTTTTGTCAAAAGGATTTTTGTTTCCAAGGGTTTTAGCAGAGAGTCATTATTTTTGCTGTTGATGATGATGATGATGGATGGTGATGCACTTTGTCAGGCTTGTTTCCTTTTTCTTTCCTCCTCCCTTTCTTGAGTGCTTTTTCTTTGAAGACAATTGTTGTGTTTCATCTCCTTCAAGGTCCTCTGGTTTTTTTGTTTTTTCTTTTCTTTTCCATATGCAAATGCTTTCCTCTGTCTTCCAAGCTGCTGTGCACACCCCCCTGATTTGTTTCCTTGTGACCTTGCAGTAGCAGTATTGATTACTGTGGGGCAGTTGCATATGCACATGGCTGTACATCATGACACATTCTTCATCAAGGACTTGCCTCCTCCTATGCAAGCAAGCAGCAGCAGCAGCAGCTGGTGGGAATCTAGGGCATAGGCAGCAGCACGCAGTTAAGTGTACTGCACATGTTTTCTGTGGGAGCACCTCCATCCCCAATTATGTTGATGAAGGGCACAGTAGTACAAGGTCAGGCTTTCCAGACTCTCAAACCTTGTGAGGTTTTCAAATGCTTGATTTGAATGTAAGGCACAAATGACATTCTATTGCTTCAGATGTAGGAATCATGTCCAAGATCCTTCCTCCCTCCCTCAGACACAGGCCTTGGGAGTTTGCAAAAAACCATAAAACAGACAGGACTTACTTTTTGTGGCATGCATGCCTCATGGGGTTTTCTAAATGAAACCACCGAATCTTCTACAGAAACATTTGTGCCACCATGCTTCTGGTACATTTGTAGACACTTTTTTGGGTCTGCAATTCTGGTCTGCATTTTGATCCTGTTGCTTTTTTGCTATTAAGCCCCTACCCTTCTATGGATTGAAATCTCAAGAAAGCATAGTAGAGGGGTTGCTTTTCTTTGGGCAAGTTGAACTTCACATTACCACACTTTTACCAAATGGCTGCTGTGTCTTGATCACTGAGTCCATTTTAGGCTTGGAAAATTTATTTAGGGCTATGCAGAATTTCTGCAAGTGAGAGGACAAGGTAGTTGGTATGCAATGGCTAAGACGAAGCGCAAGCAGCTGGCAGCCCTTGCAGCAGTCAATGAAAGCATCCCAGTTACTACTACTGATGGTGAACATCACAAGATGGATCCTCCTGCTGCGGAGCAATCAAGGTGTTCCAGAAAAACAACTTTGAAAGAGCACTCTCCAGAGACAGAAGTGAGACATCAGCGAGTGATTATCTGGATTCCTCCTGCGATTCCAACATCACGATCAGAGGCAAGTACAAATACAATTGCTCAAGTGCTGACAAATGGAACACCTTCCAGAAAAAGGAACCACAACAGTGACAAGAGTAAAGCTGCTGGCAATGAAAGAGGCCGAATCAACAAAAGCTTTTCAAAGGTTAGTTTATCAAAGTGTCCTCTTATTACTCTCTCCATTGTCAGCAGCTCTGGGTAATCAAAGATTCCAACTGCTCACCAGACCCATTGCTTGATTGCAATTAGGGTTCAGACTGCTCAGCTAAGCTTGCTAATTATTAGATTGCTGTTTTAAGATGAATGGAATGTCACCCTTGAACTCTCACACGGTAATGTCTCTCTCACTGCGTTTCAGGTCATCTTCAAGGTTGGCAACTGGAGGGAAGAGAAAATTATCAAAGAGGCTGGGCCTTCTTTGATGGGGCCCACTGCAGTTGTTGAAACAGACAAAATTTCTCAAAGGTCAAGCACAAAGACTAGGTCTGATACATCGCCCACAAAAAAGACAAAGACTCAGAGGGTGGTCTTCAATATCCCTTCCTTGTGTGAAGAAGCTGATGGAGCTATTCCAATTGGTAATTCTCAGGACCCTCCAGGAGGAGAAACACAAGGAATAGCTGAACAGAGCAATGTTGAGGGGGAGTCACTGATGGAGTCTCCCACAACATTGAGCAAGAGGAAGACACCAAGGAGGAAGGCTGGCTCCCTGAAGGGTCTGCTGGCTGCCAATCCACTCTTTCAGAGTCCTCCTCCTGGACAGAGAGAGGAGGAGCTGCCTCTTATGAGCAGAGGAGGAGTAGATGCCATTATGGGAGGGAATGAGCAGGCTCATGTGGAGAAAAAGAAAGGTCCAACCTCTGTTAGAAAGCAAGAGAACACCCTTGACAGGAGGCGAGAAAGGGCTCTAGGTGTACCTTCACGGCACTCAAAAAGGCTGGCAAAAGAGAGCCCCAGGAAAGAATTGTTGACAGAACCAACAGCAGCACAAACTGGAGTGGAAGCATCAACAAGAGATTTTCACCCCATGAAGATGACTGAGACCATCCAGAGAATCTCAGGATCACCACCAGGTATGGTTTTGCCCACATCAGTGTCTCCATCCACTGTGCCCATTTCGGCAGGTCCACAACAAACAGGAAGCTTTGATGTGACACCAACAACAGAAAAGCTGCCACAGCATGTATTGCATGTGAAGGGTAGTTTAGAAAGAGATGCTTCTGGTAGGGTGGCACCAATAGTAGATACAAGCATACTGCAGCAATCTATGGCTCCCCAATCTCTCCCCTTAAGTACACCAAGCCTGGTAAAGGAGGCATTGACATTGGTAGGAACGGTTGAGACTGTGGTCCAGTCACAGACTAGGCTGTTGCGGTCGGGTAGGATGATTGACCTCCAACCTGGAACAATCCCTCCACAGACACTCCCCTCAGAGAGGTCTAGTTATACACCATCTCCCCTGCCAAATAGCTCAGAGAAAGCTGGCACAGCAACCAGAAGCCTTCTTGCTGCTGCTGCACAGATCTCCAATGCTGTTACAGTGCCAGATGCAGAAAAGAATCCCAAACTGCAAGCACCAGATCATGCAACTTGCCTGCTGGCATATGGATTCAAAGCTACCACCTCTTCAGGAAACCATCTGACTTGTGGAATGGAGAGCAGCACAGTCACACCCACAGGCTTACAAACAATTAGGTCTGTTGCTGGGCTTGCTGAAGACAAGGAGACTTGGTGCAAGGGGAATAAATTGCCAGTGCAACATGCATACAGTGGTATGATTCGATCTGGACTGGGGAAAATCAATGGGCAGGCAATTGAGAAGCCTATTAGTGCAACTACATGCATTCAAGACAAAGAGATCAATTTCCCAGGCACAAAACAGAATTCTCATGAAGGCATTGCTGCACACCCACAAGCAGCCATGTGTGGTGTAAACCATTTCTTGCCTCCAAAACTAAGCAGCAGGCCACTTCAAATGCCAGAAATCTTGAATAGTGAGCTAGCTCTTAGTAAGCAAGTAAATAGAGTGGCAGTGGTAAAAGCAAAGCTGGAAGAAGGTGGGGGATTAACAGACTGGCTAGTTGAGCATGGGCTTGGGGTCTTTGTGGGATTGTTTGAAGAGAGACACGTTGATGAAGGGGCTTTGCTACAGCTCACAATGGAAGATCTTAAAGAGATGGGAGTTCATGCAGTGGGTCCACGCAGAAAACTAATCTGGGCAATAGAGAATTTGTGATGGATTTCATCCTTTCACTCCAAGGGGTATGAGAATTCACCTCATCAGAAGTTTATGCTCTTTTAATACTTTCTCCCAGATCTTATGTTCATAAGAATCATGCAACCTCCGGATTGTTTTAACAAGGGGAAATCTGCTCCAATTTTTATTTCATTTTTTGTGTTTCCTGTGGTGACTGCATATAGAAGGGTAGTACAGCCCTGAGAGATACAATGCAGAGGGGAAGATTGGTATTTTGCAGCATGGTGAGAGTCAATGGTGTGTTTTGGGGGCTTTCAATTGACAGAAGTGAGGGAAAAAGAAAAGAAAAAACAAGCTTAAACCCTTCAACTTGGTCAAGTGGTTGAAGGGTTTAAGCTTGATAAAAATCAAGTCTATTTGTCTAAAACCCTGACACTAAACCCAAACAACCCAGACTAGAGCTCTAAAAACTTGAGTATATAATTTGGGGTCCAACATTATGTTTGAGCAGGAGTCCAACCCGCCAATCAGGCTTATATGTGCACGGGCTTCTTTCCTTGTTTACTTCAGTAGTGGTTCAATGCAATATTAGGAAAGACCCAGTACCAACACATGTCCCTTGTAGGCCAAGACATATTCTCTCTGCTTGGAATATGCATGTCAAATGCATGTTCTTTGCAACCCAAAACACTTAGACACAACACATGCAATTTCATGTAATAGGCATTCCTTCCATCACACCCACACATAGAACAGATGGATTGTGTGCCAAACACCGATATGTGCACTCATGACATAGTCTTCAGGGATATCAACTACATGCAAGCAAGCCCCTTGCAATCCCTTGCCCATAGTACCAATGGCATGCCATACTAAAATTACAAGGTTGATACAATTCTATTGAATAATATTAAATCCAATACAAGAGAATGCAGTTTTTCTTACACAAAAGCCAGCAGCTCATGACACATGTGAGATAAACTCTGTGGTTTCATCCATTACAATGTACATGTCGTGCTTATTCTGGCATATATTACATTAAAATTACAACTTGATGTTAAGTTATGGTGCACATATTAGGCTGGAATTGTTGCAAGGAGTTGGATACAGGGGGCATCAATGCAAGGCACTCTGCAGAAGTAATTACAATGGTGATCAGTATAGCCTTGCATGAAAAATACAATGTGCATCTCCCTCTTGTTGTGGGTTTTAGGGTTTAGGGTTTAGGGTTCTTAAGTTTGTCTCAATTTTTACATCAGGCATGTGAGATTTGGTTTCAAACATGGGATCTTGTGGTGAAGAAATAGGTTTTTGTATGGGTACTTACTTTCAAAGTTTTCTCAACTAGAGCGAACAGTTGACATGCTGCTCTTTACATGTGAGCTTCATCACCATCTCCACTCCAAGGAAGGTCCTTCACACAGCTCTTTGTCATGTGGGCAAGTGCAGCAGTACTCATGTTTTGCATGACAAAGAGAGTGCAAAGAGAAAGACCAAGAGGAACCAGAAATGAACTGCAAGTGAGCATCCATGGCATATCAGATAAGTACTCAAAATCTCTTTCAAGATTCAAACCTAGTTTGCTCAATCAATCAGCCTGCTCATCAAGCACAGAAGAGCCTCAAACATCAAACCCATCTACCACAAAGCTCAGTCTGTAAACTAGCAACAGTCCTGTGGTGAATTCTCAACAACTGTCACCTATTTCCATTTGCTCAATTCAGAGAGGCAATGCAGAATGAAGCACAAAACATTCAATGAAACCCATCTACCACAAAGCTCAGTCTGCAAACTAGCAGCCATACTGTGGCAAATTCTTAACAATTGTTTCCAATTTCTGTTTGCTCAATTCAGAAAGGCAATGCAGAAAGAAGCACAAAACATTCAACAAATAGAATAGGCCTGTTGTTTCCAGGTTCAAGAGGAGTGACCCGACTCTCCAATACTCTTGATGCTGCAGTCATCCTTATTCAAGAATCCATGTTTGGAGACCAGGGATTCAGGCATAAAACCCTCTCCAACTGCAACTGTGATGGGACTGGGCCTTTGCGAGGCATGTGCCATATCCTGCTTCAACCTTTTCACTCTCTCAGCAAAGATTTCCTGAAGCTTCATCTTAGCTTCAAATAAACACAAAAGCAAAGAAATAAGATGCTCCTAAACTTCATGATTGCTTAGGAGATTGTCCAAACATCCATTGAAGACAGAGTAGCAGACACCCTACCACCAGCAGAAACTCCATCCTCACAGTCAAGTTCTTATAATGAAAATAAGTAACCGAAGCCACAGGCCACATGATGCACAAAACCTCTCAGAATCAGTGTGTGTTCCATGTGTCTCCTTCCAATCCCTTCCCCTTCTTCCTCCTTACTTCACAGAAAAGTTCAGAACAACATCACAGCATCCCTTGTGCATGGCAAGCTCCACTGCATCAAATGGACACCTCCCACCCCATCTAAAAAAACTCTCCTTCAATGGCATCTTCCAATAAATCATCAGCACGATTGATCTTATCCTGATCAGCACATGATAGTTTATCCTCCAATTGTGTTGTGGAAGCTGCAAAATGGTTGCACAGATGGGAATAGCACTTGCTTCTCTTGGGACAAAACTATGTACAGCCCCACTTCACCCAGTGTACAAGATTAAGCCAAGAGGACAAAGCAATTAATTTGACACTTTTTTCACTTCAAGCCGCACACTCAATGTACAAGATAGTCAAGAGGAGAAAGCAATCCATCTGACGTCCTTCAATGCAGGCTGCACACCCATATACAAGATATACCTAGTTAAGAGGACAAAGCAATGAACCTGACAGACACTCTTCACTGCATGCTGCACCCACTGCACAAGTGAAGAGGACAAGCAATCAATCTGAAATTGTTCACTCCAGGCACCTAATGTACAAGATAGTCGAGAACAAAGCCATCAATCTGACAGTCTTCACTGCAGGCTGCACCTTGTGTACAAGACAGTCAAGAGAACAAAGCAATCAATCACGTTAGATGGAGAATGTACCAGAACAATTAGAAGAACCACAGAGGAGGAATCATGCAAGGGTGAGGATTAATAACAGGAGGGAAAAGTCTTATTTCAGACTAAAGAAATATGACCATGAATGGTCAGTTGCAAAAAAGCATTTCTGAGGCACAAAACCCCTTGCCTCAGATTTTCTCTACTGCTAAATATTATCAGTTTGACCCACCAAAGCTTTCACACACCAACTACTGCCTACAGGGTGAAGCAAAAAACTTGACAATTTTTTCTAAATTGGCTTAGCCAGATCTGCTATGTGGCTGAGATGGTTACAGATTTTACCTACTGTATGATAATGCCACCTACTGATTTCAGGAGATATGGCACCCTTCTGGATATAGCTATTAGATCAAACAAATAACCAAATGAGGCTCTGCAAAGGCACATTACCCCTGCTGCACACACTTTGGTCTTCCCTCTGCGAGGCCCTTGCCTTCGGAGACCCCACTTCATTGGACATTTTTTTTTCTGTTTTTTCTTTGTCAAAAGGAGAAATCACCTAATGTGTTCTTCTTGCTCATAGCTCCAACAAGAAGCAGAAAACTCAGCTAACATCCCCTTCCCTTCTTGATCTATTAGATCACACCTGACACATAAAAACTGACAGATCTTTTTCGCCGAATGTATCAGACCTAGCTTTTGAGGTCCTGTGTGCTTGTTCCTACAATCATGTCTTGCTGGCATAGGTTAGCATACCATTCAAGCTAGTAGTCCACTGCTTCTTATACTCAATCCCAAGTGCATCTCCTTGGTGACCTATCTAAATGTTCTTTGATTCAACAAATAACAGCATCAGTCAGTTGCTGTTGCTGCTCCATTGCAGCTTAAGACTGCAAGGCCTTGGTATCCAGAATATAATAGGATTAAAGCTCTGGGGCTATAGGAAGGCCCTAGAAAGCATTTGCTAGCATTCAATGCGGACTGTTGAAGCCACAGCACGAGCCCAGAACTTCAATTGAGATTTCATATCTACACCTCCTTCACCAATGGCAGCAGGCATGTGCAAGTTGAGAACAGGTGATTCCGGTCGTCTAGGGATCCACATCCCATGCTTTGGAGAGTATACTCGTACACGTGGCGAACTGATTCGGAGAGGCTGCAGCCCATCTTCAGAACCAAGGATTTTCAATCCTGGAAGCATACTGACAACCTCTGGGGTCAAATCATCCTTACTCACTTTGAAACCCAGGTCACTCCAACCCCTCAACTCATCATACTCCAATTCAGTCAAGCTCCTAGTGCCCTTCATTCTCCTTCTGGGCTTTCTTTGAGCCTGGGCCTGAGCCTGAGCCTGGCATTCAGTGTTGCTTTCTGCGAGCGGAACTCTCAGCTGATCAACAGAAGAAACAGCAGTCTTAAGCCTTGATGATGGCATGTTTCCAGGTATCTGCTGACTCTGCAACCAAAAGAGAAAAGCAAAACAAGGTTCAGAAATCCAGAAGAATCTCGCCAAAGAAATCCCTGCCTGCCATGCTAGTACCTTAGAACAAAGTAGGAAAAGAATGTGCAAAGAGAGAGCAAACGAAGGTGCAGCAGGAACAAAGCTCCTCGACAACATCCTGAAACCAGTTAGGACAAGCTCAGGGACATCCTTTCTTGCCGACATGCTCTTCTTCGGAACGTTTCTTCTCTCTGTGATGATAGGGAGTGGTAGGGAAGAGAGAGAGAGAGAGAGAGAGTAGGACGGACAGACCTTAGCAAAAATGTCGTTCTCCAGTTCTTCGTCTTCTCTCACATCCGTGAGTCGGCCAGGCGGTAGTGGCAACGCGGCAGCAGGCAACGCGTTCCCTGTTTCCCCGGCGGCGCTGTGAAGAACATGATGCCGGTTAGGAAAGACAGTAGTGTCATCGACAAGCGAAGGCGCTGTTGTCTCTTGCTTGGCATCAAGGTGCTGGTTGAACTCAATCCGTAAAACCTCTTTCTCCTCCTCCTCACACCGCAACTTGGCATCTATGAGCTTGACCTTCCGCTCGCCTGCGGAAGCAAACATGAGTCCTCCTCCTCCTCCTCCTCCTCTACGTGGAATACAATCTCCGTCCGACAAACGTCTCCGCTCTCCTAATCTGCTGGTACGCAGAAGCTGACTCTTCTCTCGCGGGCCCAAAATCGCTGCAACTCGCAGCCCCGATGACGAAGACGAAGAAGACGAAGAAGACGACGAAAACGAGGAAGAAGCAGAAGACGCCGTGGTGGTGGCCGTAGCAGCAGCCACGAGCACAGGCTGCACCATCTCGATACTCCGAAACGGAGAAATTGTCGCGGGAGATCTGTCTACAACAACAACAGCGCCGTGAAGAGTAGGAGACGACTCATCTTGCGACTGCTTCTTCTGCAAAGGCCTAGTACCTGAGCCCGAAGCTGAGGAGGAAGAGCAACTGGACGATGACGACGACGACCATGCTACCACATTCTCCTGAAACCATCGCTCATCCAAATCCTCTATCAAAGACAACGCCGCATCATGTTCCCGCAACGTCGTCTCATTTCTTCTTCTCCCTCCTCCTCCCTCCATCTCCTTCTCCATTTCCTTTTCCACTCGGGACACTACTCCCTCGGTGTCACTACTCTTCTTCTTCTTCTTCTTCCCTTCGCAACAGCGCCGCCGCTCCAGCGGCCATCTCTTAGACTGCAAGCAAGCAAGTGAGTGTTGGTTCTACGCGCACCAAGCGAAGAAGAAGAAGAAGAAAGGCAAGCCCAAAACAACGGCCCGAAAAACACGACAAAATTTCAATCCCCGCAACAACGCTCCTCCTCACCACACCCCCTCCGCCCCCCGCCCCCCGCCCGGAAATATATATTTTAAAATTAAAATAAAAACACACGCAAATGAACGTGGTTCACAGTAGGCTAACTCAAGTGCTGTTTAATTTTTTTGGGGGTGGCGAGTTTTCGCCATTTTGCGAAAAATATTTTCAAAAAAGAATATTCCGTCAAAAATTCTCTTCTTTATATTAGAGAAAAATCGACAAAAAGGACCCCAAAAAAATTCACCAATTTGCCTATAATATAATATGATAGGGTGCTTCAGATTCTATACTTTCATATTTTTAATATCGCCAAATTTGGATAAATGCACTTATGGGACTATCAAATGTCTTTTTATTTCTCTGTGTACTTTTAAGGAACCTTGCCCATCAGAAGAACACTAGGGCATTATGCCAGGGGGGAGATACTCGATGTTCTCACGTTCCCATGAAAAGATAGTCGGTTCAATGTCTTGGAGGTTCATGGACGAGTGAATGGGTTCTCCTGAGCCCAAGGGTGTTCCCAAGTCTGCCTCAGGAGAGAACCCACTCGTACGTACACAGGAACCCGACAACTTTCTTTTGTTGGGGGGTGACCGTTTGGGGTTGTTGCTCGTCTTACTCAAGTGCAGCTCATGGCGTGAAAAATACAGCTACTTTTTGTCGTTGCTGTGGTGTTGGGAGCGCGTCATTTTGGTTTGCCTTTTTTTCCGTCTTCCATGGTAGGTAACGTGACTTGCTAATATAGCTACGAATCTTTTTCTTTTTCTTTTTTTTTTCCTTGTTTTGGGAGGGGGCAAACTTGTTTTTAGTCAAAGCAAAGAAAACCCTAGTTAATTTTTGTTTCTCTCTCTTTTGGGGGGAGGTTGTTTTTAGTCAAAGCAAAGAAAACCCTAGTTAATTTTTGTTTCTCTCTCTTTTAGGGGGAAGTTGTTCTTATTCAAAGCAAAGAAAACCCTAGTTAATTTTTGTTTCTCTCTCTTTTAGGGGGAGGTTGTTCTTATTCAAAGCAAAGAAAACCCTAGTTAATTTTTGTTTCTCTCTCTTTTAGGGGGAGGTTGTTTTTAGTCAAAGCAAAGCAAACCCTAGTTAATTTTTGTTTCTCTCTCTCTTTTGGGGGGAGGTTGTTTTTAGTCAAAGCAAAAAAAAAAACACTAGTAATTTTT
>Ga0209611_10007213_pt1 | contig 17888 bp, 19 predicted proteins | sample S1TSphgellanicum_3_FD_187693 | JGI IMG/M metagenome (GOLD analysis project Ga0209611, IMG submission 187693) | Host-associated microbial communities from peat moss isolated from Minnesota, USA - S1T2_Fc - Sphagnum magellanicum MG (SPAdes) (version 2) | ecosystem: Host-associated > Plants > Peat...
GGCGATAAAAATTCCTTTTTACCATATTTTTGACACTTTGTTAATATTCCGGACAAGTCTATTTCACTTGGGTACTCCACCTGAAAATCTAAGTGATACAACATAATCTACAAACTTGTTTAAATGTTGATACTTTAACATAAGCAGTGAAATGGCAACATTTCAATTTGAAAAAGTCATAAAAGGTCAGTACTTTAATACTACAAATATGAGCAACAGTTAGAAAAAGTTTGTTTTGTGACAATCACTACTCTTCCATAATATTCCCCTCTTCATCCCTTTTCACTTCCACTACCTTAACATCAAAACTCTCCCACTCCTGCACGGTGAAGCCTGCCCCCACTTCTTCTGGAAATCTGGTTGCCATCCTTTGCCAAGCCTCTTCCTCACTGTCGGCTTTAATATAGTAACCCTGGCGTGCTGTTGTGTCATCACGACCAAGGCAGTCATGGGTATAAAGTGAGTTGCGTGTGCATCGGTATTCTTTGTGCATGGTGTTAGCTATCATCAAGAGCGCTCTCTATGATAACGTTAAGGGATACACAATAAACGTTGTCAACCGAAGTCAAACAGCGTCAATTGCTCATAATTCGCTCACGGAAGTGACCCTACTCGTACGTTTTCTTTTGGGTTCTAGAGTCTGGGGTTTATCCGTACCCGTTATCGCGTCAAAAACACTGTCCCAGACTTCCTTAGTAACCTCGGTAACCTGCTTCAACTGTTCCTGAAACTTCTGTGTACGTCGAAGCAATATTTGTTTAACATCCGTATGTTTCATAAATCGGGTGATTTCATCGTCACCCATTCTTGCTTCGATGTTATCAGCAGCGTTAGTATCTGATTGCAAAACGACCCCATCAAAACAGGTAAACTTATCCCCCGACCTAACACCCAAAAGGATGCCATGACGGGAGTCAAGTTGTGACGTATATGCCGCCGAAACACCAATAATCGTGCAACCTACACTCCTATGAAACTTGTTCGAGCGCACTCGCTACGATCCCTTTACACCATGAGTTAACTCATATCTTGCACCTGGAAATAGTAATGTCAATTCCATGACTAAGTGCCAAAGGTCGAAGGCGTTCAATATCGAGTAATAATAAAGACAGGACTAAATGAGGTAGAAAAGTAGAAAGTGCCAGAAAAGCGGCTTTACCCCAGTCTAAAGAATCAGGTGAACAAGATGAAAGATATGCCCAATATGCTAATAAATAGGCGGTCATAGACAAGATTAACCAACGATAAACCCCTAAAAGAGTGCCTTGCCCAAATTTATGTAGACCAAAGCGATGTTTAGCAGTTTTAAACCAACCAACGAGATTGCCAACGGTGTTTACCCCACCAAGAAATAGTGCTAGCTTTAAGGGGTTGTGTAGAGATAATATATCTTTTGACAAACTGACCATTATCGCGTTTGAAATAATACCAAGAAATGGTAACAGGAAAATCTAACCCAACGAGTTGAACTTGTTGTCCTCGACGGTGCAAAATTTTCACTGGACAACCATTAACCAACTTGCGATTACAACCAATACCAATGACAGCATGATATTTGATTTTACGAATACCGTTGATAAAATACGAGTGTTCCAAAAGCTGTATCAGCTAGAATTTTTACTTGAAATTTTTGGGTCAATTTTTTTGGTAAGTTCCGCACCATTCGTAATGCCATTTGGGCTGGACTGGCTGTACCGGGACTTCCAGACACGAAAATTCCAGGGAATGCGCCACTTTCCAATTACCAAATATAAGACTACTATATGTAAACCTCGTTTGCCATTATAGACACTTATTAAATTATCAAGATATTTGAATTTACCACATTTCTCTAATGTTGTGAGGTCAATTATCACTTGCAAAAATGCTTTTCGTCCCAATGGACAATAACTGTTAATTTGATCAAGAGCTTGCTCACGGACATGATAAATGAGCTTACGAGTAGACCAAGGATGGATATTCAAAAATCGACTTAATGCACTTTCAGATTTGGCTTTACTGTAATGTGGTAAAGGCTTTCCATCTGCGGCTAGAAATAGTCCTAGTATTGCTTCCAAGTTATCTCGTTGATAACGGCTAGGCATCAATGCCAAAAGGGTGTACATTAGAGTATGGGCGTGGGCAAGAATGATTTCCATATTTCTTGCTGATGTATGTTTTATACGCCCTTTTCTCTCATTGTTTCCGAAAAAATACAAATACCTCTGTGCAGATGACAATATTTCCCTTTTCATATATGTCGTGCATAGATCCTCTGTTAAAAAAATGTAGTTTTATATACAAGTACTTAAATTAGAAGTTCAATTTTTAGATGTAACTTTTATTCTCTTGTTTTCGGTTAATACGGATTCTTTTTGTCAGGTGCAAGATATGAGTTGATCTCTACAGTGTCAGAGCTTATGAGTATCAGCGTCAGGGAGTCTTGCTGAAAGCCTAACACAGAGGACATCTCGCCATCTGTTGTGCAACCAATCAAATCAATTCCTGGAAACACGCTGTCAATTTCTTGGAGGATGAGGGCATGGTGGAAATCAATGGCTGCAAATAAAATACCTGCTTTCGGCACGATATCAGCTAAGTCGCTGGCACATTGTTCTAAAACTTCCTTAACCGCAGTAAGAGAATCTGGATCTTCGCTATGACCGACAACAATATTAAACACTTTGATTACCTCTGATGAAAATAGGAACGCGAAACATTTTTTCAAGATATAATTGTTTTCTGCTTTCCAGGATTATTATTCCCAAAAGCAAACTCAAGTTAACTATAGGACTCATATTTGATTTATGAAAATGAATTTAAGGGCATCTATCCAGGGTAAGCGCACCCTAAAGTTGCACAAGAAAGGTTGATAATGATTAAATCAGGATATGAATTAAGCGTGGAGACAATTTTACGGCTGTAAGTAGCAACCGACCCGAAATCAAGTTTAGTGATCAACAGTTTCTCTAATCACCTTCAAAAACTTCTGCAAAATTGGTGACTGCTCATCTTGCCGCCAAACTGCCGCCAGATCAACCTCCGACATTGGTGCATTGAGTGTAGTGTAGACAACCCCTGTCCTCTGAATATTGCGGATCGAAGCTGGTGCTAACGAGACACCCATGCTAGCCGAGACAAGACCAAGAATCGTTTGCTTTTGACTTGCCTTTTGGATGACCTTGGGACTAAAGCCAGCTTTTTGGAACAAACTGATACATTGATCGTAGTAGCCAGGTTCCAAATGACGCGATACTAAAATGAACGACTCGTTGGCTAGATCGAGCAATGTCAACTCTAACTGAGTCGCAAGAGAATGTGTTTCTGGCAAGATTACCACGAAAGGTTCCCGTAGAATCAGTTCCAGATTCAGAGTAGCATCGGGCACGGGCGGAATCATCATACCTAAGTGGATTTGTTGATCCTGCAAAGCTTGTACTTGAACACTGGTTGTCATTTCCTCTAACTCTAGTTCCACACGCGGGAAGAACTCTCGGAATACCCTGAGAACTTTGGGCAGAATACTGTAAGTGGCAAATCCAGAAAATCCCACTTTGAGTCTTCCACTTTCTCCCTGAGCAACTTGCCTCACCATTTCTACCGCCTGATCGGCTTTTTGCAGGATCTGACGCGCCTCTCCTAAAAATGCTTTTCCTGGTTCTGTCAGCTGAACTTGACGCTTGGTTCGATGGAACAATAGCACACCCAACTCGGTTTCTAGTTGGCGGATCTGTTGGCTTAAAGGTTGTTGGGTCATATGCAATCGTTCGGCAGCCCGACCAAAGTGTAGTTCCTCTGCGACAGCGACAAAGTAGCGTAGATGCCTCATACCAATTCTGTATGAGGCTGCGCTTTATTTTCCCAGAGTTCAGGGTCATAAAAGGTCAAAAATTCGGCGCATCTTCATGAAGAAACGGTATCAGTTCCATTTGAACTTTTTAAGTGTTAATTGCCTATAAAAAATGTGTTGGACAGTGTGATTAGCTAACCCCTATGGTAAGAGATCATAGCTGAGTAAGTTTTGATTTACAGTATAGGGATGTAAGTTTATGAGTTTGAACTTCAGTACAAATACTTTTGAGAAGGAGAAAATCCAACTCGCACGAACGGAAGAATATATTGTTCGAGGAGGCCGTCATCTCTTCTCACTTCTGCCCAAGGCTTTTGAAGGGATTCAGCAAATTGGTGTGATCGGCTGGTCGTCTCAGGGATCTGCTCAAGCACAGAATTTAAGAGATTCTCTGGCTGGAACTGATATTAGAATCAAAGTTGGTCTCAGGGAAAATTCAGCTTCGATAGCGTCAGCAGAAAAAGCTGGTTTTACCAAAGCTGATGAAACGCTAGGAGAGATGTATCAAGTCATTGCTGAATCAGATCTAACGATTCTGCTCATTTCTGATGCAGCACAGGCTGAAAATTACCAACGGATTTTTGATACCATTCGCCCAGGGGCTACACTCGGATTGTCTCATGGATTTTTGCTTGGACACCTGAAAAATATTGGCGAGTCTTTCAGTGAAAATATGAATGTTATTGCGGTGTGTCCTAAAGGTATGGGACTCTCTGTTAGGCGACTTTATGAGAAGGGTAAAGAAATTAATGGTGCAGGCATTAATTCCAGCTTTGCTATTTACCAGGATGTCACTGGCAAAGCGACAGATTATGCGCTTGGATGGGCAGTTGCACTCGGTTCCCCTGCGATCTTCCAAACTACCCTTGAATTAGAGTACAAGTCTGACATTTTTGGAGAAAGAGGAATTTTGCTGGGTGCGGTTCACGGTCTTGTGGAAAGTCTTTACCGCTGGTTTATCTGTCACGGATACGAAAAGAAGGCAGCCTTTATTCATTCAGTAGAATCGATTACCGGACCTATTACTAAGATAATTTCCCACAACGGAATCTTGTCGGTTTATGAATCCTTCAATGAGGCAGACAAAGAAACCTTTAAGAAAGCTTATTGTGCTGCTTATCGTCCGATGAGTGAAATTTTGATGGAAGTTTATGATGAGGTTGCTTCTGGAAACGAAATCCGTAGCGTTATTGAGGCAAATAACCGTCATCAGCGTTTCCCTATGGGGAAAATTGATGGCACACAAATGTGGCAGATTGGCATAGAAGTGCGTACCAACAGGCAATCCGAAATACCTGTTCATCCTGTCACTGCTGGGATTTATATTGCTACAATGATGGCTCAAGTGGACTTGTTGAATGAAAAAGAACATTCCTACTCGGAAATTGCTAACGAGTCCATTATTGAAAGCGTAGATTCTCTTAATCCATACATGCACCACAAAGGCATTGCTTTTATGGTAGATAATTGCTCTACAACAGCACGACTTGGAGCTAGAAAATGGGCACCGAGATTCGATTATATTCTCTGTCAGCAGGCTTTCACTGCATTAGATAATAATTCAAATGTGGATGAGAAACTATTTGAGAAATTTTTGACAAATGACATTCACCAAGTTCTGTCAGTTTGTGTTAACTTGCGACCCACAGTTGATATTTCAGTTATGAGAGTCTAATTCCACACCTGCAATAAGTGATCCATCACTAACGGCATACCAGTCAGTTTGCTTGACGTGCGGCAATATTCGCATTTCAACAATTCTGTTTGCATCTGTGCCGGGGCATTGTCAGCAGATGGTGGTAGATTGCTTGTGATACTTTGCGCGACTATTGTTTCCAACGATTGATTGGTCAACTTAGCAATGCGAGCCAATTGTTGAAATACTGATTCAGGTAATTCTACCGTGAGTGTGTAGGTAGCCATTATTAATTAGAGCAAAAGTAGATATTTTTCTATTATCATAGTTGTTCTTCCCTTGCTAGAGCGTCAAGAGAATACATGCGTCAGTCGCCAGAAGTCAGTTGGGTATTCTATGCGAGTGGCTGATAGTGCAGCGTTAGCGAGTCCGCGAGCGTCTGAATAAATGGTTTTAAATCCCCACTGTCGTTGCGGTGAAATATCCATCGCATTTATTCTGAATTCTGAATTCTGAATTCTGATCTAGTTTTTCAAAATGTACTGACTAATAATTTCTTTTAGTTCTGGAGGTGCTTCCAGCGCGATCGCATATCCCAAGTCAGGACGAACAGCCCACCACCAAAGAAAGGTTTCTAACATGCTTGGGGGCTCATCATTAGGACACCATTCTATCGAACCTTCGTTGATACCAACAATATTGGCGCAAACGTCATTGGCTACGGCAACACGTTCATTAAGTTTCTTAAATTGTACAATATCTTCCCAACGAACTTCATGGGGAATAGAGTTTAAAATTGTTTGTACGTCTAGGGTAAGCATTAAACTGCGCTACTCTAATTGCATTCCTCTTCCAATGGCTCAAGATAAAGTTCTATTGCCTCGTCGTTTGGATGATGCAGGCGGACTGAATAGGCGACTTCTTAAAGGGTCATTTTCTAAGACATTTTTGAGGGCAAGTCCAATTTGGTAAACTAAGGGATCAGGTATGACAAAATGTGGTATGAGTTTAACCTTTTCTGGGTCTGTGGCTTCGTCAATCGCACGAGCAAAAATATCAGGTTCTATACCGATGTCAACAGATCCCAAATTAATTTTTTGGCATAGCAGATAGTATGGTACGAAGCGCATTGTTCACCGCTTCCGATGTGGTAAAGACTTCAGCCACATCTGGATCTAAGGTAACTATTACTGAACCCTGACCCGTTTGAGTTGTAAAACGATTAGGACGAGCTTTGCGATAATTAAAATTGTATTCTGGAAGTAAGTTGTCTTCACCGTTTTTGTCGGAATCAGAAGCCTGTGTACTCTTCATAGTCTCTGTATTCTTTATTGGTTGCTTTTCGTGCGCTGATGATACGGTTGATATTTCCCCTATCTGTGAAACAGACTAACAAAAGCCGATTATTTTGATCATGACTAATAATGATCTCTCGTTGTTCTGCAACAGAGTGCCATTCATCCTCAAAGATATAAGCAAGGGGATCATAAAAGACTGATTTGGTTTGTTCAAAGCTGATACCATGCTTTTTGAGATTGCGGTTGCTTTTTGAGCATCCCACTCAAATTGTAAATCCATGTACTAGTCACAGACTTAAAATCTTCAACGAAATATTCCCCGTCCGTCAAGAGTGGGGAGTTATCAATATGAGTTAGGAATTAGAGGTTAGAAATACAACTCGTGAAGAAGGCAGCTATGCTGAGGGCAGCTATGTTGCAATACAGTGTGGGCTTCAGACCCACACAGCCAAGCGAGCCACCTTTTCGGAGATGCTTTCTTGGGGGGCTTAAACCCTTGGCTCCCTTTGGTCGAGATCGAGGGTTCGGACATTCATGATTCGGGATAAATCCCTTCAGCATAGCTGCCCTCTGCCCTCTGCCCTCTGCCTTTCCTGCTAAAAATAAATTTTTTAGTTTATATGATCTATGATTTTTAGCTCTAGTCTGGGAGCGGGTTTCAGCCTTCATTTTGTAGTACATCTGTTCGCAATGAAATGGCTGGGTGGGCAGTGCCTACCCTACACCACTTAAATTTTTCACAAATCCTCCACGGATTGCTAAGGTGTTTCACATTTAACTTGCGTATTTATGTTGACTGTCAACAGTCAATAGTCAACACCCCTAATGAGTAATCATGCAACTATTGTGCAACTACGTGTTTGATCTGATTGACTTAGCAGGCAGGTCATTTTAAATCTCCTTGATTTGTTTCATCTAAAACATGAGTTCTCTACACAGAATCTTTAAAATTCGCTTATAGCAAAGATACGTGCTTATAGTATTCTATACAGAATAGGTATCAATTTTGCCAACTGCACTGCAGTAGGGAGCTCTATCGCCAGGAATAACCCCTTTTACTCGACTATGCCTTAAGAAAAAAATCTGGGATTTTGTAAGGAATTTGGCAGCAGCGACATGTTTAATAAAGATTAGACTTATTAAACAAAACATCGCTCATGCCGTCTTGCTAGCGGTCTAAACTAGATACTTTATACTTTGAGATAAAGGAAAATAAAGCTTTGTCCTTAAACATAACACAAATAGTTATGGCTGATACATTAAAACTTGATGAAGTCGTAGAGTTTGCGGAAAATCCAGAGCCGCGTTGTCCTTGCGTACTATTGCTAGACACCTCTGGCTCTATGCAGGGAATGCCAATTGATGCTCTAAATGAAGGTCTGTTGGCTTTTAAAGATGAATTAATTAAAAACTCCCTGGCTTCGCGAAGAGTCGAGGTAGCAATAATCACTTTTGACAGTAATGTAAATATAGTCCAAGACTTTGTGACGGCCGATCAATTTAATCCGCCAATCCTAACAGCGCAAGGACTAACTACTATGGGTGCTGGAATTCATAAAGCGCTGGACGTACTTCAAGATCGCAAAGCTCAGTATCGTGCTAACGGTGTAGCTTACTATCGCCCTTGGGTATTTATGATTACCGATGGAGAACCGCAAGGCGAGTTTGAGGATGTATTAGATCAAGCGAAGCGGCGTCTACAAGGAGATGAATCGAGTAAGCGTGTTGCGTTTTTTCCGGTTGGTGTAGAAAATGCGAATATGACGCGCTTAGGTCAAATAGCTGTGCGTACTCCCTTAAAGCTTAATGGACTAAACTTTGTAGAGATGTTTGTCTGGCTGTCGGCTAGTATGTCAGCTGTGTCACATTCCAAGGTAGACGAACAGGTGGCACTACCGCCGATTGGTTGGGGATCTGTTTAATGGCAATCTTTATAATCTAAGATGCTATGAATACTTCAGAACAAACATCTCACTGGCAGGTAGTAGCCGCATCAGTATGCGGCACAAGCCATTTAAAAAACAAGCAGCTGTGTCAAGACGCCCATCACTGGCAGCCAATGCCTGATAATGTTTTGGTATTGGCTGCCGCAGATGGTGCAGGTTCAGCAACCTGGGGAAAAGTCGGGGCTATGGTTGCTGTAGAAACAGCGATCGAAAATATATCCACCAAAAGAGTCACCCGACGTGCCTTGGCTGATGATGTTGTCGTGAATTCGCTTTTGATTGACGCGCTGCTAAGCGCCAAACTAGCGGTCCAGGAAGAAGCAGTTGCTTGTGAAAAACAACTTCCAGATTTAGCAAGTACTTTAATTATTGCGATCGCCTCACCAGAAATTGTTGCAGTCGTACAAGTAGGTGATGGTGTGGCAGTAGCAAAAGATGCGAGCGGCAACTTAGCTGCTATTACCATACCCGATCACGGCGAATTCATCAACGAAACCACTTTTTTGACGTCACCAAATGCGATTGAAACGGCGCAAGTAAGATTGTGGCGGCAAGCGATCGCTAATGTTGGTGTTCTCACCGATGGACTACAAATGCTTGCTATGAATATGGCGGTTGGCGTCCCTCACAAACCTTTCTTTTTGCCGCTATTTGACTTTGTCTCAAATATAGAAGATAAAACAGTGGCAAAAGAGCAACTGATAAAATTTTTACGTTCTGAAAGAATTACGCAACGCACTGATGATGATTTGACTCTGATTATAGCTGCACTGCGCAGTTAGTTGAGAATGGTTGTGACAGTTGAGCCTTTATTACTCATTTTCTACCAGTAATCATATAATGCAGGTACTACGTTGTCTTCCCAATCAAAAAATTACTAGTATTAACCTCACCATGAGTTTAGGTCGTGGTGGCGAAGCGTGCGTTTATACCGTGCCAACAGATACCAATTTGGTGGCAAAGGTTTATCACCGTCCGACTGTAGAACAGGCTCGCAAACTAGAGGTAATGCTTGCCAACCCACCGGAAAACCCCACGGCTAATTTGGGGCATATATCTATTGCTTGGCCGATTGAGTTATTGCGTTCCTCGGATGTAAGCAATGGCGATCAAGCCTCCGGCGAAAGCATCGTTGGCTTTTTAATGCCGCGCCTTCAAGGGATGCGTCCCAGCATTGACTTTTATAATCCCAGAACTCGCCGCCAATACTGTCCTTTATTCAATTATCAGTATCTTTTGCGCACTGCCCGTAATCTGGCGGCGGCTTTTGCAGCTTTGCATACCAGTGGCTACTGCGTTGGAGATGTGAATGAATCGAATATCCTCGTAAGCGACACAGCACTAGTGACGGTGGTAGATACTGATTCGTTCCAGGTGCGCGATCCGAACAACAATGTTGTTTACCGCTGTCCGGTAGGCAAACCAGAGTTTACCCCGCCAGAACTACAAAATAAAACTTTTGCTCAGTGCGATCGCTCTACTGCCCATGATTTGTTTGGGTTGGCAGTGCTAATATTTCAATTGTTGATGGAAGGCACTCACCCATTTTCTGGCATCTTTCAAGGATATGATGATCCACCACCCTACGAAGCACGCATTGCATCTGGTCATTTTACGTACAGTCAAAAACAGCGCGTACCATACATTCCTACCCCAATAGCACCATCTTGGGAAGTTCTCCATCCCAGTTTACAGGAACTGTTTTTACGTTGTTTTGAGGATGGTCACAGTAACCCACTACTACGCCCTAATGCCCAAACTTGGAACTCAGCGCTAGCTGAAATCGAAAATGCCCTTGTAACTTGCACTTTAAACTCCCAGCATCGCTACAGCAACCACCTGCTCAGATGTCCTTGGTGTGAACGTAAATTGCAGTTAGGCGGACGTGACCCTTTTCCATCACTCGAAGCAGTAGCAGCGCGGGAACATTTACAACCCCAACCAAAACAGAGAAAGCGGCGTATCCCAGATCCACGCTTACCACAACCAGCATTAAACAAGCCTCATCATAAGTTGCCAGTAGCTTCGTACAAAATTCCTTATTATCAGCCTGCTAAAAAGCAGAAATTTTATCCGATTATTGTTTGCTTGCTTGGTTTTGGGATATTGGGGTATTTAGACTTGATGATTAAATTTACAAGTAGCCCCTTTGTTTCCCAGAGTTTGTACGCTCAACAAGCATTGAGCAACGATCAGGAAAAAGATAATAATCTTTCTTTCGCTGATTACTACAAGCAAGGTCATGCTTCTTACCAAGTGCGAGACTACGAGCAAGCAATTGAAAAGTTTACCAAAGCAATCCAAAAAGACCCTAAGTACGCTAAAGCTTATGTAAACCGTGGCAATTCTCACTACAACTTAAAAGAGTATGACGCGGCGATCGCAGACTATAACCAAGCAATACACCTCAGCCCTAGTGAAATAAAAGCTTATGTAAATAGGGGTAATGTCCGCTTTTTACTAGCCGAATATAGCAGCGATCCTGATAGGGATTACAATTTAGCAATTGCGGACTTCAATAGTGCGTTGCGCCTTAATCCTGGTGAAGTCGAAGCTTATGTCAGACGGGGTGTTGTCCGCTCCCAAATAGCCAAATACAGCGGCGATTCTCAGCAAGACTACAAAAAAGCAATTGAGGATTTTAACTCCGCACTAAGTATGAGTCCGTCTAGGGCAGAAGCTTACTTTCAGCGAGGGCTTGTCCGCTATCAAATCGCCCAATATAGCAGCGAATTCGAGCAAGAATATAAACAAGCAATTGATGACTTTAACCAAGCATTGCGGATTAATTCTCAACTAGCAAAAGCTTATCTAAAACGAGGTATTGTTCGTTACGAACTCGCACAATACAGTGGCAACCATTCTAAAGAACACTATGCAAAAGCAATAGAAGACTTACAGACATCTGCTAAAATTTCTTTAGAACAAAACGATATGGATAATTACCAACAATCCCTAAGTAGTATCTGCGTTGTTTTAGAAAATAAATGTGACAATTTCTTCCAAAACACAAGTGTATCGGTAAAAGCAAACTAAGTAAGTAAGTAAGTAAGTAAGTAAGTAAGTAAGTAAGTAAGTAGGTGGGCGTAGTTAAACACAAGTATGTTGACAGTCATTGTTCAAGTATTGGCGTTGCTGATTGACCGGAAACAGGTTATGGGGTGTAGGGTGTGGGAACCCAATAATTAAAATTAGGGGAAGCCCTCACCCTACACCCCTTTCATCCACGACCAACTATCCTAGCAGTTACATTTATTTGTGCCGACAATAGTTATTTTATATTTAAATTTTTCCTGGATTCAGGAAGTTAGGTATTCAAAAAGCTTTTCTATTTTTTACATCTAGAACAAGAGCTTTTTTATTTTTTTACATGCAAAGGAAGTTTATTTACCTTGTCTTCATATTTGGGTAGTAAATTACGGTTAGATTAAGACTGAGAAAATTAACACTCAGTTTTTTCTCTAGCTCAACTAGTCCAAAGTAAGTCAAAGATTCATCTACCTGACAATTACGAGATGATGCGATGAAAGCAGTGATTTTAGCTGGTGGTCTCGGTACACGTATTAGTGAAGAAACTAGCGTTAGACCAAAACCAATGGTAGAAATTGGCGGTAAGCCAATTTTGTGGCACATCATGAAGATCTATTCGGCCCACGGTATAAATGACTTCGTCATCTGCTGTGGTTACAAAGGCTACGTCATTAAGGAGTATTTTGCCAACTACTTCTTACATATGTCAGACGTTACTTTTGATATGCGGTTCAACCAAATGAACGTACATTCTGGTTATGCCGAACCTTGGCGTGTCACCTTGATAGATACGGGTGACAACACTATGACAGGTGGACGCTTAAAGCGAGTCAGGGAACATATTGGTAATGAAACTTTTTGCTTCACCTACGGTGATGGTGTCAGCAATGTGAATATTACAGAACTCATTAACTTTCATCAAGAACAAAAAAATTTTGCCACACTAACCGCAGTTCAACCACCAGGAAGATTTGGGGCAATTGTCTTAGGACATGAGCAAACTAAAATCACCAGCTTTCGGGAAAAACCAGAAGGGGATGGTGCCTGGATTAATGGTGGATATTTTATTTTAGAACCTGAGGTCATCAACTTAATTGATGATGATGCAACTGTTTGGGAGCAAACACCTTTAGAAAAGCTTGCAGAAATGGAACATCTCTCTGCATACAAACATCACGGTTTTTGGCAACCCATGGATACTTTACGAGATAAAAACTATCTAGAGGATCTATGGAAGAATGGGAAAGCTCCTTGGAAGGTATGGTAGGAAAGTTGTTAATAGAACAAGCAACAACTAACGATTAACAACTAACAATTAATACTTTATTGATTGAGGATAGAGTAGAAAAATGTATGATTTTGCAATTATAGGCGGGGGAATTGTTGGTCTTTCTACCGCTATGGCTTTGGGTAAACGCTATCCCAATTCTCGTATTCTAGTACTAGAAAAGGAAAGCAAATGGGCATTTCACCAAACTGGCAATAATAGCGGTGTGATTCACTCTGGTATTTATTACAAACCAGGGAGTTTCAAAGCTAAGTTTTGCCGTGATGGTTGTCGCTCGATGGTGGAGTTTTGCCAAGAGTATGGGATCGATTATGAAGTATGTGGCAAGGTCATCGTTGCAACTGTTGAGGAAGAATTACCTCGCCTAGAGAGCCTTTACAAGCGAGGCTTGGAAAATGACATGCAAATCAAGAGAATCAGCCCGGAGGAAGTCAAAGAAATAGAACCTCACGTCAAATGCGTAGGCGGAATCCAGGTTTTTTCTACTGGCATAGCTAATTACAAGCAAGTTTGTTTCAAATACGCGGAACTGATTGAAAAGCAGGGGGGAGAACTACGTCTCAATACAAAAGTTGAAAGGATAGTTTCAAGTGGTAAGAATCATCTGCTGGAAACCAATAAGGGAACCTTTGAAACCCGCTTTGTGATCAATTGTGCTGGATTGCATAGCGATCGCGTTGCCAGATTAGGTAAAGTCGATCCGCAAGCCAAGATCGTACCTTTTCGGGGAGAATATTACGAACTGACACCAGAAAAACGGTATTTAGTCAAAGGCTTAATTTATCCGGTACCCAATCCGGCTTTTCCTTTTTTGGGCGTCCATTTTACACGTATGATCGACGGTAGTGTCCATGCGGGACCAAATGCGGTTCTCAGTCTCAAGCGCGAGGGCTATAAAAAAACTGACTTTGATTTGCGTGATTTTGCTGAAGTTATGACCTACCCTGGTTTTTGGAAACTAGCGGCAAAACATGCTGATGAAGGAATTAAGGAAATCATTCGTTCTTTGAGTAAGGCAGCTTTTGTCCAAAGTCTGCAACAACTCATTCCCGAAGTCCAAGCAGAAGATATAGTTCCTACCCACGCTGGTGTCCGCGCTCAAGCATTAATGAACGATGGCAAGTTAGTGGAGGACTTTTTGATTGTTCAAGGTCAAAACTCTGTCCATGTTTGCAATGCGCCTTCCCCGGCTGCTACTTCTTCAATTGAGATCGGTAAAGCAATAGTGGCACAAATTCCCGAACAGTCGCATCTCCTACTTACAGCTAACAAATTTTAAAGGATTTATCGCAATCCTAAATAAAAATAGAGACTTTACATGTAAAGTCTCTACATCAGGAAAGCCATTCTTTCAGCAACGTCCAGAATCAAAAGTAAACCAGAATGTAATCTAGTTTTAGATTTTGGAGCCACTGCATTGGTGTTAGCGTAGCGCTAGCGACGTAGGTTTTTTCCCAATGCCCAATGCCCCATGCCCTTAACACAAATGTAGGAATGAAAAACAATGAAAGTTTTAGTTACTGGTACTGAAGGTTATCTTGGCTCACTATTACCTCCCCTGTTATTTGAACGGGGACATGAAGTTATTGGCGTAGACACTGGCTATTATAAAGTAGGTTGGTTGTACAACGGTACTGAGTTTACTGCTAAAACCCTCAACAAGGATATTCGTCAGATCAGCGTTGAAGATTTGCAAGGTGTGGAAGCAATAGTTCACATGGCTGAACTATCTAACGATCCTACCGGACAATTAGCACCCCATATCACATACGAAATCAACCATCAAGGTTCAGTTCGTCTTGCCAAACTGGCGAAAGAAGCGGGTGTGCGTCGCTTCGTGTATATGTCTTCTTGTAGTGTCTATGGGGTAGCTACTGAGGGGGATGTTACAGAAGAATCATCTGTGAATCCCCAAACAGCCTATGCAGAATGTAAAACTTTGGTAGAACGAGATGTTAAACCCCTAGCTGACGATGATTTCTCTCCTACCTTTATGCGGAATGCCACTGCCTTTGGTGCTTCCCCCAGGATGCGTTTTGATATTGTTTTGAACAACTTGGCAGGCTTGGCATGGACTACCAAAGAAATCAAGATGATCAGCGATGGTACACCTTGGCGTCCCTTAGCCCACGCACTGGATATTTGCAAGGCAATTGTTTGCACACTAGAAGCTCCGCGTGACATTATACACAATCAAATCTTTAATGTGGGAGATACTGCGAACAACTATCGAGTCAAAGAAATTGCAGCAATTATTGCTGAAGTTTTCCCAGGATGTCAATTAAGCTTTGGCGATCAAGGAGCAGACAATCGCAGCTACCGGGTATCTTTCGAGAAAATCAACACAACTCTACCAGGTTTTAAGTGTGATTGGGATGCCCAACGTGGTGCCCAGCAACTCTTTGATTTGTTTACTCAAATTGATCTGACTGAGGACACTTTCTTATCGAGAGGCTTCACTCGCTTGAAACAGCTAGAGTATCTCATTCGTACTCAGCAAATCGATCAGAATTTCTTCTGGACTAAGAAGTAGAGTTCTGGATCTAACATACAGCAGAATTCAGAAGTCAGAATTTAAAAGGATTTGGTATTTGTTTTCATGCTCAACAAAGCTTCTGTTACCTCCTGATTCTGCAACAATCCTGACTTTTAAATTCTGACTCATGAATTCTTACTAAACAATTTCTTTTTACGTTTTGGGGGCATACATTTTTATGGTAGAAGCACAATGTCGTTTCAGCGGTCAACTACTGCACCATAGTTTTGTTGATCTAGGAATGTCACCTTTAGCTAATGCCTATCTTACGGCAGAACAGCTAAATCAAGCAGAAAAATATTATCCTCTTCATGCCTATGTGTCTGAAGATACTCTGTTGGTTCAACTAGAACAGTTTGAAACTCCTGATAATATTTTTAGTGATTATGCTTACTTTTCTTCTTACTCGGAAAGTTGGCTAAAACATGCCAAAACTTACACCGATATGATAGTAGAAAGGTTTGGGTTTAATCAAAAAAGTCAAATTGTTGAAATTGCTAGCAACGATGGCTACTTACTGCAAAATTTTGTAGAGAGAGGAATTCCTGTTTTAGGAATAGAACCAGCGGCAAACATAGCTAAGGTAGCTCAAGAGAAAGGCATTCCAAGTTTAATCAAGTTTTTTGGGGTACAAACTGCTAAAGAACTCGTTTTACAAGGAACGCAAGCCGATCTTTTAATAGGTAATAACGTGTTAGCCCACGTACCGAATTTGAATGATTTTATAGCTGGAATGCAGATTCTTCTGAATCCCAATGGGATTCTAACGATGGAGTTTCCTCACGTCTTACAACTTATTCAGGAAAATCAATTTGATACGATCTATCACGAGCATTTTTCTTACTTTTCATTCCTGACTGTTGAGAAGATCTTCGCTGCGCATAATTTAACACTTTTTGATGTAGAAGAATTATCAACTCACGGCGGTTCCCTCAGAATTTATGCCAAACATGACTATGCTGAAAATCCTGGCATTACTGAACGAGTCAAAGAACTGAAAGCCAAAGAAATTGACGCTGGACTGGATTTGATAGAAACATACATTACCTTTGGAGAGAAAGTCAAAGAAACAAAGCGTAAGCTATTAAGTTTTCTCTTGGCTGCAAAAGTAGAGGGTAAATCAATTGTTGGTTATGGTGCTCCAGCTAAAGGCAACACTCTACTAAATTACTGCGGTATTGGTAGAGATTTTATCGATTACACGGTAGATCGTAATCCCCATAAGCAGGGGTTGTTCTTACCTGGTACTCATATTCCTATCTATGACCCAGATAAAGTCCGTGAAACTAAACCAGACTATTTACTAATTTTGCCTTGGAATCTCAAGGAAGAAATCATGGAACAAATGTCATTTATTAGCGAGTGGGGTGGGCAGTTTGTTGTGCCAATTCCTGAAGTGCAAGTTTACTCATCCCCTTTACGAAAACTACTGTTAACAGCGTAAGAATTATTCACTGCAAGCAGCGAGAAGTCTGATCGTCGGCTTTCGGCGATCTAGACTTCAGAGGAAAATCTTAATTTCCGTCGCTTTTTTGGCCGTAATCAAGGAAAAGTATGTATCGATTTATTAATCAATGTTCATGACTCACTATGGATAAACTACTCACCATTGCCATACCCACGTTCAATCGTGCTGAGTTACTTGATAAACAGTTGGCATGGTTGGCTCAAGCTATCAAAGGCTTGGAAGCTGACTGTGAAATTTTAGTATCTGATAATTGTTCAACAGACAATACCCTAGACGTAGTTAAAAAGTGGCAGTCCAATCTTAGCAATATAACATTCAACTACAACAGAAACAACGAAAATATTGGTGTATTAAAAAATGTTGCCTATTGCCTAAGTGCCGCAACAACTAAATACGTTTGGACAATTGGCGATGATGACCCTATTCAGGAAAGAGCCGTTACTTATGTTGTAACAAAACTTAAAGAAGATCAGGATTTGTCATTATTATTTCTTAACTTTTCTGGTCGGAACAAAATTACTGGGGAACCAGTTCACCCACCAACAATTGTTGGCAATCGTTGGTTTGATGCTGACAGTGAAGATGGCTGTGGTGATGGCAAAGCGATATTTGCACATTGTTATGAAAAAAGTGTTGGCGCTGTCATCTTTCTCACTGCTACCGTGTACCGAACCGACCTAGTGAAACGTGGTCTCCAAATCTGGAAAGATGCTGTAAATAACTGGATATTTTTAGCATATCTAGCTGGCTATTGTGCAGCCAATGGCAGTATCATTGTCACAAAAGACATCTATATGGAATGTGTTGTCGGTGTCAGTTATTGGCAGAAAGACCAAAAATCTGCACTGTTGATGCAA